>R14__coassemble_2134_pt1 | contig 8708 bp, 6 predicted proteins | sample R14__metabat2_high_PE_026 | metagenome-assembled genome bin R14 | reverse complement strand
GTAACTTAAAGGCTCCCTCCCCGAGGGAGCTGTCAGCGCAGCTGACTGAGGGAGTCCGCCGCCTTCACGAACCCCTCAAACAATCTCATGGAAGCGGGGTCGGTGGTCCACAGGCGCTCTGGGTGCCATTGCACGCCTACGTAGAAGGGGTGATCCGTCAGCTCGCTGGCCTCGATGATGCCGTCGGGAGCGCAGGCGGTCACGGTCATGCCCTTGCCGGGGACGCGCACGGCCTGGTGGTGGTGGGAGTTCACCGGGGTCTTTTCCGCGCCGATCATACCATACAGGCGGGAGCCGGGGGTAACGGTCACCTCGTGGGAGGGGAAGGTGGACGGGCTCTGCTGGCGGTGCAGGATGGGGTGGTCCGGGTACTCGCTGGGGATATCCTGCCACACGGTGCCGCCCAGGGCGATATTCAGCACCTGGAAGCCCCGGCAGATGCCGAAGACGGCCACGTCCGTGCGCTCCGCCGCCATGCGGGCCAGGGGCAGCTCCATATGGTCCCGCTCCGGGGTCACCTTGCCGATGTTCAGGTGCTGGCATTCCCCATACAGCAGCGGATCCACATCCCCGCCGCCGGAAAACAGCAGGCCGTCCACCTCGTCCAGCAGGGCCGCCAGCTGCTCCGGCTCCCGGGTCAGGGGCAGCAGCACGGGGAGGCCCCCCGCCTTCCACAGGGCGTCCAGCATGCCGTTGTAGATCATAATGGTGGCCGCGTCATTGGGAGAGATCGCCGGCGTCACGCCGATGATGGGTTTCTTCATAACAATTCTTGCTCCTTGCGTTGGTTTCCGCATGATGATTCGCCCCTCACCCTCCGCTTCCCTGCCAACGCGCCGAAAGATTTCCGGGAAAAGCGATTGAACACGGGAGGGAAAAGGGGTATAATGAAGGAAACGACCTCATCTGCCTCGCGTGCGCTCGGCACCTTCCCCTAAAGGGGAAGGCTTAGTTACTTCAGCTCAGTATCCAAAGGGCTCCCTCTCCGAGGGAGCTGTCAGCGAAGCTGACTGAAGGAGTTCCGGCTGCAGGAGTCAAGTACCCAAAAGCCTTCCCCTTCAGGGGAAGGTGCCCGAAGGGCAGATGAGGTCGGCCGTCCCTTGAAAGGCAGGATCAGAAGCGTGCAAACGAAAAAAACCACCGCCCGGGATATGACCAGCGGGTCCATCGTCAAGCAGATCATCTTATTCTCTCTGCCGCTGATGCTGGGCAATATCTTCCAGATGCTGTACAACACCGTGGACTCCATCGTGGTGGGCAACTTTGTGGGCACCGAGGCTTTGGCGGCCGTGGGCTCCACCACCACCATCGTGAATATGCTGGTGTTCTTCTTCAACGGCTTCTCCATCGGCGCCAGCGTGGTCATCGGCCAGCACTTCGGCGCCCGGGACATGAAGCGGCTGCACACCGCGGTGGAGACCACCATCGCCACCACCTTCGTGTTCTGCGTGGCCATCACGCTCATCGGTGTACTGGGCGTGCGGCCCATGCTGCGCTTCATGTCCACCCCGGACGACGTGTTCGATGAGGCCACCGTCTACCTGCGGGTGTACTTCCTGGGCATCTCCGGCCTGCTGATCTACAACATGGGCAGCGGCATCCTGCGCGCCGTGGGCGATACCACCCGCCCGCTGTACTTCCTCATCCTCACCAGCGTGCTGAACATCCTCCTGGACCTGGTGTTCGTGCTGGTGTTCAAAGCGGGCATTGCCGGTGTGGCCCTGGCTACCATCGTGGCGCAGTTCATCTCCGCCGCGCTCATCCTGCGGCTGCTGACCCACTCCACGGACATCTACCGCCTCACCTGGAAGGACCTCTGCTTCGACAAGGACATCCTGAAGCACATCTTCTCCGTGGGCCTGCCCGCCGGCATCCAGTCGGTCATCACGGCCTTCTCCAACGTCTTTGTGCAAAGCTATGTCAACTTCTTCGGCTCCACCTGCATGGCCGGCTGGAGCTGCTACAACAAGCTGGACTCCTTCATCATGCTGCCCATGCAGAGCATGGCCATGGCCGCCACCACCTTCGTCAGCCAGAACATCGGCGCCAGGCAGGAGGCCCGGGCCAACCGGGGCACCTATACCACCGTCGCCCTCACCGTGGGGGTGACCGCCGTCATTGCCGCGGCGCTGTACGTGTTCGCACCCCAGGCCACCGGGCTGTTCACCTCGGACGATGCCGTCATCGAGTTCGGCGTGCTGTTCCTGCGGGCCAATGTGTTCTTCCTGCTGTTCAACTGCGTGAACCACACCCTGGCCGGTGCCCTGCGCGGCCGCGGCGACTCCCGGGGCCCCATGGTCATCATGCTCGCGGCCTTTGTGGCCATCCGCCAGGTGTACCTGTTCGTGGTCACCCGCTTCATCGCCAACACGCCCCTGCTGGTGGGCCTCGGCTACCCCGTGGGCTGGACCTGCTGCTGCATCATCGAGGTCACCTACTTCTACTTCCGCTGGTACCGGAAATACAAAAAATGCGTGGAGGGATGATCTCCCGCTCACGCATACAGGCCCTCTTGCCCGCCTTCCGGGTGAGAGGGTTTATTTTGCTTTCTCCAGCAGATGGATCCGGTGATAATAGCCCCACACCAGCAGGCAGGCGGCGCCGATCCAGGCCAGGATCTCGGCGGAATACACGCCCCATTCGCCGATCAGCCGGGGCAGGATCAGCGCGGCGCTGATGCGCATGGCCAGCTCCACAAAGCCGGAGATCATGGGCACCAGGGTATCGCCGAGGCCCTGCAGGGTGGAGCGGTACACGAACAGGATATACAGGGCGGACAGGGCCGAGCAGTTCACCCGCAGGCAGGTGACGGCGTACCCAAGCACCTGACTGACGGTGGCGGGGTCGCTGTCCTCGATGAACAAAGAGAGTACCGTGGGGCTGAAGAGGAACAGCACACCGCCCACCAGCAGCGCCATGCCCACGCCGATCTGGGCGGAGCGCCGCAATCCGGCCTTGACCCGGTCCAGCTGCCCCGCGCCCAGGTTCTGCCCGGCAAAGGTGGAGCAGCCCGTGGCCAGGGACACGCCGGCCACCTCGATCAGGCCCTGCAGGCGGGAGGCCGCGCTGTATCCGGCCATAAAGATGAAGCCGAAGCCGTTGACCACCGTCTGCAGCACCAGGCCGCCCACGGAGATGATGCAGTCCTGCATGGCCACGGGGATGGCCAGCTTCAGCAGGCGGCGGATCATGCGGCCGTCGGGACGCCAGTCCTCCTTGCGGGGATGCAGCAGCGGCTGGCGCAGCACCGCGATCAGGCAGACAATGCAGCTCAGGCCCTGGGCGATGACGGTCGCGGCGGCCACGCCGGGCACCCCGAAGCGGAACACCGCCACAAACAGCAGATCCAGGGCGATATTGGTCAGGGCGGAGGTCGTCATGGCCAGCAGCGGCGTGCGGCTGTCCCCCAGGGAGCGCAGGAAGCCGGCGGTCAGGTTATGGCCCATGATCAGCGGCAGCCCGCCGAACACGATGCGCAGGTAGATCTCCGTCAGGGCGAAGGTCTCCTCCGGGGTGTTCATCAGGATCAGCGCCGGATGCAGCAGCGCCTGGGCGATGATCTCCAGCAGCACGGTGCCAAGCACCGCCAGCACCACGCTCTGTCCGGTGGCCCGGCGCAGCTGCGCGTAGTCATGGGCACCGAAGGACTGGGCGATCTGGATGGCAAAGCCCGCGGCCAGGCCCATGGCGATGGACAGCATCATCCAGTCCAGCCATCCGGAGGAAGACACCGCCGCCAAAGCGGTCACGCCCTCCACCCGGCCCACCACCACGGTGTCCACCAGGGAATAAAACTGCTGCAGCAGGTTTCCGGCCACAATGGGCAGCGCGAAAAGCAGGATGTGCCGCGTCGGGCTGCCGGTGGTCATGTCTCGGGTCTGTGCCATGGATGCCTCCTTCAAGCCCTCTGGGAAACGACCTCATCTGCCCTTCGGGCACCTTCCCCTAAAGGGGAAGGTCTGATTACTCAGCTTAAGAAACTGGACCTTCCCCTTTAGGGGAAGGTGCCGAGCGTACGCGAGGCAGATGAGGTCGGTTCCCAGCGCCAAACAAAAGTGTTAACCGAAGAGTCCAGGGGCGATCGGAAAGCCCCTGGTCGCTCCGCAGAGCGAAATCTCCTTGCAGCATGACTTGTACCGACCTCATCTGCCCTTCGGGCACCTTCCCCTTTAGGGGAAGGTGCCGAGCAAACGCGAGGCAGATGAGGTCTTTACCGTACGTCATTCACCACATGTCCCTCCAGGAAGCCGCGTACGTTGCCGGCCGCGATGGTCAGCAGACGGGCGCGGGTCTCGGTGGGGGCCCAGGCGATGTGCGGGGTGATGACGCAGTTGTCCAGGCCCAGCAGGGGGCAGTCGGCGGCCATGGGCTCAACAGAAACCACATCCATGGCGGCACCGGCCACCTTGCCGGAAAGCAGCGCCTCCCGCAGGGCCGCTTCATCGATCAGCGGGCCCCGGGCGGTGTTGATCAGCAGCACACCGTCCTTCATGCGGGCGATGGTCTCCCGGTTGATCATGCCGGTGTTGTCGGCAAACAGAGGGCAGTGCAGGGTGATGATATCGCTTTCCGCCAGCACCTGTTCCATCGGCACCAAACCGGGACGTGCCCGCCGGGCGGTGGCCAGCACCCGCATGCCGAAGGCTTCGGCGATCCGGGCCACGGCCTGTCCGATCTGCCCATAGCCGATGATGCCCAGGGTCTTGCCCCGCAGCTCCATGAGGGAGCCATCCCAGAAGCAGAAGTCCCGGGAGGTGATCCAGCGGCCCGCCTGCACCTGGGCATTGTGATGGCCCACCCGGTTGGTCAGCTCCAGCAGCAGCGCGAACACATGCTGCGCCACCGCGTCGGTGGAGTAGGCCGGCACATTGCACACGGGGATCTCCCGCGCCCGGGCGGCGTCCAGGTCCACCACATTGTAGCCGGTGGCCAGCAGCCCGATATACCGTATGGAAGGGCAGGCGCTGATGACCTCCGCTGTGATCCGGGTCTTGTTGGTCAAAACGATATCCGCGCCGCCGATGCGGGCAACGGTGTCCTCCGGCGCGGTGCGGTCATACACCGTCAGGGGCGCCAGCGCCTCAAACTGCTTCCAATCCAGGTCGCCGGGATTCGCGGCAAAGCCGTCCAGAATGACGATACGATGGGACATGGTGATACCTCCTTAAACTCCCTCAGTCGCCTTCGGCGCCAGCTCCCTCGGAGAGGGAGCCTTTTTATTACTGAGCTTGTAAACCAATCTTCAAATTTTCTCATGCAGATGAAGTTCCGGCAGACCGGTCCAGGTATCCAAAGGGCTCCCTCCCCGAGGGAGCTGTCAGCGAAGCTGACTGAGGGAGTCCCCCGGGAGCTGTCGCCGCAGCGACTGAGAGGGCTCGGCGACTGAGCGGGCATTCCGGGATTGACAGCCCGAAAATCCATGACTATAATGAAGCAAGATCAACGAAGAGGGGGAAACCTGCCTTGCGCAAGGGTGATGAACGGAAAACGGAGATCCTGCAGGTCAGCGAGAAGCTGTTCCTGACCAAGGGCTATGAGGCCACCAGCATCCAGGACATCCTGGATGTGCTGCATTCCAGCAAGGGCGGCTTCTATCACCACTTCGTCAGCAAGGACGCGGTGCTGAACACCCTCTGCGTGCAGCACGCGGAGCAGGCCGCCGAGCGGGCCGCGGCGCTGCTGGAGACCCTGGAGGAGACCGCCCCCATGACCCGCCTGAACGCGCTGATGCGCAGCTTCCTGCCGCTGCAGCAGGAGGAGCTGGACTTCATGGCCATGCTGCTGCCCACCCTGGACCGGCAGGAGAGCGTCTCCGTGCGTGTCAGCTATCAGGAGGCGCTGGCCGAGGCCTTCCGTCCGCTGCTGGAAAAGGAGATCGCCGCCGCCCGCAGCCAGGGCGTATTGTTCTCCTCCGTGCCGGAGGTCATCCGCCCGGTGCTGGTGCTGCTGAACCAGTGCTGGACAGAAGCCGCGCTGTACCTCACCCGCTGCCTGCACGGGCAGCAGACCTACGAGCCCTCCGCCCTGCTGAACGTCCTCGCCTGCTACCGCCGCGGCATCGAGGTCCTCCTGGACGCCCCCTGGGGCACCGTGGAGCTGCTGCAGCTGCAGGAATGGAACGCCATGGCGGAAAGCATACTGAAGTGAAGCCCTCTCACCCGCTTCGCGATCTCGGTATGGGTCAATAATGCAACATCAGTTCATGTCAATTAGTTTTAGCTTCATCTACGAGAGACTCCAGCCGTTTCTAACCGCTTCAATCTCATAAAAATGTCGTTCGTCAATATTATTGATACGCATGAGAAGCAAATAGTGGGACCAGCTAAGATAAAATTTCCGGCCTTCATGAGCAATCGGTAATTGAGAAGATTGGGGAAACACCGTTTCCCCGATTTGGTCATGCTGGTAAACAAGAAAGAAACGCCGCATCAATTTCAAGTTGTCTGCAGAATATCCTTTACCATGTATCTTTGTAAGATAATCGGATAATTCATATAACAAACGAGTGCCATACTCAGCACGTACATTACCTGATTGTTCCCGCTATACAATATTCCGACCAATTTCAAAGTATGCATATACAATAGACAAATTAACTGCAGACGCCGCTTGTTTTTTAGCTTGGGTGAGAATCTCGCTGATTCTGCTGTAAAATGCTTGGTCGTTTTTCATGTATGCTCCTTTATATACATGCTTTATTTTGTTTTCCCCGTATTATACTTCCCATGTCCTGCCGCTTTGCCTCCGCTTCGGGCGGGGGCTTTTGCTTTGCTTTCGGCGGCGCGGGTGGAGCCGTTCCTGCGGGCGGGATGATGGCCCTCGGGGACGGGGCGGCGGTGCTCCGCTTCCTCCGGGGGGACCAGGCACTGCTTGCCGTAGCCGATCAGGTCCTCCCGGCCGGCCAGGTGCAGGGCTTTACGCACCAGGGGACGGTTCTGGGGGCTGCGGTACTGCATCAGGGCGCGCTGCATGGCCTTGTCCTGAGGCGCACGGGCCACGAAGACCGGCTGCATGGTGCGGGGATCCAGCCCGGTGTAGAACATGCAGGTGCTCAGGGTGCCCGGGGTGGGATAGAAGTCCTGCACCTGCTCGGGATAGAAGCCGGTCTCGTGCAGATAGCAGGCCAGCTCGATGGCGGCCTTCAGATCGCTGCCGGGATGGCTGCTCATCAGGTAGGGGATCAGGTACTGCTTCAGCCCCAGGCGCTCGTTGACCTCCTTATACCGGGCCACGAAGGCATCGTAGACATCCCGGCCGGGCTTGCCCATCTTCTCCAGCACCACGGGGCACACATGCTCCGGGGCCACCTTCAGCTGGCCGGAGATGTGGTATTTGCACAGCTCCTCCAGGAAGGTGGGGTCCGGGTCGTACATGATGTAGTCATACCGCAGACCGGAGCGGATGAACACCTTCTTCACCTTCGGCAGCTTGCGCAGGCGGCGCAGGATGTCGATGAGCTCCTGATGGCTGACCTGCAGGTTCTTGCAGGCTCCGGGATACAGGCACTGCCTGTTTTTGCAGGCGCCGGCCTTCAGCTGCTTCTGGCAGGCGGGCAGGCGGAAGTTGGCCGTGGGGCCGCCCACATCGTGGATGTAGCCCTTGAAGTTGGGCAGGGTGGTCAGCAGCCGGGCCTCCTTCTCGATGGATTCCACGCTGCGGGACTGGATGATGCGCCCCTGGTGGAAGGTAATGGCGCAGAAGCTGCAGGCCCCGAAGCACCCGCGGGTCGAGGCGATGGAAAACTCCACCTCCTGCAGCGCGGGAATACCGCCGTCCTTGGCGTACATGGGATGCCAGGTGCGGGTGTAGGGCAGATCGTACACGGCGTCCAGCTCCTCCCGGGAGAGGGGCAGGCTGGGCTGGTTCTGGATGAGGTAGCGGGCATCGTCCTGCTGCTGGCACATGCGCTTGCCCCGGATGGCGTCCTGCTCCTCATACTGGGTCAGGAAGGCCTCGGCGTACTTGCGGCGGTCATGGCTGACCTCCTCATGGCTGGGCAGCCGGATGCAGTTGGGATCCGGCACCTTGCTCATGTAGCAGATGCCGCGGATGTTGCGCAGCTCGGCGGGGTTCATGCCGTCGGCCACCCAGTTGGCGCACTCGATGATGGAGCGCTCGCCCATGCCGAACATCAGCAGGGTGGCGCCGGAGTCCACCAGGATGGAATGCCGCACGCTGTCGTCCCAGTAGTCATAGTGGGAGAAGCGCCGCAGGCTGGCCTCCACCCCGCCGATGAGCACCGGCACGTCCCGGTAGGCCTGACGGATGCGGTTGCAGTACACGATAGTGGCCCGGTCCGGCCGCATGCCCGCCTTGCCGCCGGGGGCATAGGCGTCCTCGTTCCGGCGCTTCTTCGCCACGGTATAGTGGTTCACCATGCTGTCGATAACGCCTGCCGTCACCAAAAAGCCCAGCCGGGGCCGCCCGAAGCGGGTAAAGGCGGAGGCATCCTGCCAGGGCGGCAGGCAAAGCATGGCCACCCGGTAGCCGGCCTTCTGCAGGATGCGGCTGATGATGGCATGCCCAAAGGAGGGATGGTCCACATAGGCATCCCCGCAGACATAGACAAAGTCCGGCGCGTCCCAGCCCAGGGCTTCCACCTCTTCGGGCGTAACGGGCAGAAAATCGTGATTCATGGCAATGTTACTCCTTTGGGAACGAGCCCTCTCACCCGCTTCGCGGGAGCTCCCCCAAAGGGGGAGCCTTTT
>R14__coassemble_2099_pt1 | contig 8837 bp, 9 predicted proteins | sample R14__metabat2_high_PE_026 | metagenome-assembled genome bin R14 | reverse complement strand
GCTGAGTAATCAGACCTTCCCCTTTAGGGGAAGGTGCCCGAAGGGCAGATGAGGTTATGAGGTTTACAGCTTCTTCTTTGCTTTGATCCCGTTCGCGGCCAGGAACTCGATGGCCAGGCTCTGGTAGGCGGCGGCGCCGGTGGAGCGGGGATCGTAGATGTGGATGGGCTCCCCGTGGGAGGGGGCCTCACCCAGGCGGACATTCCGCGGGATGGTGGTGGCGTAGACCTTCTTCTTGAAGTGCTTCTTGACCTCATCCACCACCTGCAGGCCCAGGTTGGTGCGGCCGTCCAGCATGGTCAGCACCACGCCCTCGATATCCAGCCGGGGATTGACGGTCTTCTTCACCTTGCTGATGGTGTTCATCAGGCTGCTGACGCCCTCCAGGGCATAATACTCGCACTGGATGGGGATGATGACCCGGTCGGCGGCGGCCATGCTGTTCACGGTCAGCAAGCTCAGGGACGGCGGGCAGTCGATAAAGATGAAGTCATAATCCGCCTGCACCGCGCGCAGGGCCGTGCGCAGACGGTACTCCCGCTGCTCCACGTTCACCAGCTCCAGCTCGGCTCCGGCCAGGCGGATATCCGAGCAGGCGATGCGCAGATTCTCCCACTCGGTGTCCTCCGCCACCTGCTTCAGGTCGGCCCGGCCCAGCAGCACATCATAAATGCTCAGGTCCCCCGCCTCCATGCCCAGGCCGGAGGTGGTGTTGCCCTGGGGATCCATATCTATGACCAGCACCTTGTGACCCAGCCAGGCGATCATGGCGGAAAGATTCACCGCCGTGGTGGTCTTGCCCACGCCGCCCTTCTGGTTGATGATGGCTAATATCTTGCCCATGTGATTCTCCTTGTTTTCCGTATCCGGCCGGCCGCAAGGGCACAAACCTTCAGCATGTATTATAGTTGTTTTGGGGGGCGTTGTAAAGGGTGGAAAATCACAGGACCGGTTTTCGGCGCCGCCGGCCCTTCTTTCTTGACATCCATGGGATTCGGCTTATAATGGAAACTGGTGCAGAAGGCAGATTGACGGGGAACTCCCTCAGTCAGCTGCGCTGACAGCTCCCTCGGGGAGGGAGCCTTTTAGTAACTGGAGCTGAGTATCCAAAAGGCTCCCTCTCCGAGGGAGCTGTCGCGAAGCGACTGAGGGAGTTTCATAGGAGAAACATCGTTTATGAAGAAACGCATCCTGACTTTTTTGATGACTATGGTACTCCTCCTCCCCACCCTTTGCGTGGCGGAGGAAGCGGAGGAGTCCACCCCCGCCCCCACGGCGATCCCCTACGCCGGGTATGTGTACGTCCTGTGCGGGGAGCAGTACCGGTGGTATCCGCTGCCGCTGGAGGATCAGGAGGAGTATGAGATCAATGTCCGGCAGACGGGGGAGGATGGGACAGAGTATGTGAACACCATCCACTTCACCCATGACGGCGTGTATATGGCCTACTCCACCTGCGAGAACCAGGACTGCGTGAACGAGGGGCTGGTGACGCTCACCAACAAGGATGAGCGGGTGCTGGGGTCCTGGATCGTGTGCCTGCCGCAGCAGGTATCGCTGCAGCTGTATACGGCGGACGAGCTGATGGCCCTGCTGGCGGAACAGACGGGCGTACAGGAGTAAACGATGGCTGCAAGAAACAACCGTGAAGCCACCTACAGGCTGGCGCTCTCCGCTCTGCTGATGGCGCTGATGCTCATCCTGGGGTATGTGGAGTCCCTGATCCCCCTGGGCACGGCCATTCCGGGCATCAAGCTGGGGCTGTCCAACGGGGTGCTGATCTTTGCCGTGTACATGCTGGACATCCCCACCGCCTATGTGCTGATGGCGCTGAAGGTGGTGCTCTCCGGCATGATGTTCTCCGGGGTGAGCGCCATGCTGTACGGCCTCGCCGGCGGCCTGCTGAGCCTGACGGGCATGGCGCTGCTGAGCCGCGCGAAGCGGATCCCGGTGCCGGCGGTCAGCGTGATCGGCGGCGTGCTGCACAACGCGGGGCAGATCGGCCTGTCGCTGGTGATATTGCATCTGCCGGTGAAGTCCATGCTGATCTACCTGGCGGTGCTGACTGTGGTGGGCGCGGCCTGCGGTTTGCTGACCGGCGTCTGTGCAAAGAGCGTGATGAAGCACCTGCGCGGCGCGGGCCTCAGGATGCTCCGGAAGGAAACGGCCCGGCCCCGGCGCGGCGTGATCGTGCTGGCCTGCGTTGCCGTGCTGGCTGCGGCCTTTGCGGCGTGGTACTGTCTGCCCAAGCTGAACACCTCCGGCAGCACCACCGTCTGGGAGGATGACGGCAACGCCCTGCCAGCGGGCCTGGACACCCTGAATCTGCCTTCACCGGGAGAGAAATGATCATGAACGAAGCCTGTACCTTGTGCCCCCGCTGCTGCGGGGCGATCCGGACGCCTGAGGGAGGCAACGGCTTCTGCCGCCTGCCGGAGACCATGCTGATCGCCCGCGTCGCGCCGCACCTGTGGGAGGAGCCGCCCATCTCGGGCAAGAACGGCACCGGCGCCGTTTTCTTTTCGGGCTGTACGCTGCGCTGCGTCTATTGCCAGAACGCGGACATCAGCCACCGCAACGCCGGACGGCCCTTCACCCCGCGGGAGCTGGCGGATGCCCTGCGCAGGCTGGTGGACATGGGCATGCACACGGTGTCCTTCATCACGGCCACGCCCTATGTGCCGCAGATCCTGGAGACGCTGGAATTGTACCGGCCTCCGGTGCCCATTGTGTGGAACACCTCCGGCTATGAGACCGTGGAGACCCTGCGGCGGCTGGAGGGCGTGGTGGATGTGTATCTGCCGGACCTGAAGCACCGCTCCGAGGCCATGGGCCGCCTGTGCGCTGCTGCTCCGGACTACTTTGAGGTGACCTCCCGGGCCATTGCCGAAATGGTGCGGCAGACCGGCACGCCCGTGTATGACGCGAACGGCATCATGACCCGGGGCACGCTGATCCGCCACCTGATCCTGCCCGGCCTGACCTGGGAGAGCATGCAGCTGCTGGACTGGGTGCACGACGCCCTGCCCAAAGGGGTGCCCGTCAGCCTGATGCACCAGTATATCCCCTGCAACAATGTATCCATCAAGGGCCTGGACCGGCGCATCACCAACCGGGAATACCACAGGGTGCGGGACCACATGCTGGCCCTGGACCTGCCCGGCTACCTGCAGGAGCTGCTCAGCGCCTCCGAGGACTTTGTGCCCGTGTTCGACCGGGACGAGAGCTTTGTGTGAAAAGCGGCCGCAAAAATTTGCGTTCCATTTTGCGCACGCAAAACGAACGAAAATCGGAAAAATACGCTCCAAAAGAGAACGCAAAAGCGGTCGCAAAAATTTGCGGTTGCTTTTGCGCGCGTTTTGCGTTATGATGGAACCGCAAGGGGATGATGGCATGCGGGAAACACGGACGCTGGAATATAAAGAGACGGTCTCCAATACCTTTCTGAAAACGGTGAGCGCCTACGCGAATTACGGCACGGGCGTGATCCTGTTCGGCGTGGCGGACAACGGCACGGTGAAGGGGATCGCGGAGCCGGAGAAGGTGTGCCTGGACATTGAAAACCGCATCAACGACAGCATCGATCCGGTTCCGGATTATACGCTGGCGGTGGAGGGAAAGCCATCGGTGATCCGGCTGACCGTGCGGGAGGGCCTGCACAAGCCGTATCTCTACAAGGCCAAGGCCTACAGAAGGAATGATTCGGCCACCATTGAAGCGGACCGGACCGAGCTGACACGGCTGATCCTGGAAGGGTAGGACGCCTCCTATGAGGAGCTGCCCGCCAAACGGCAGGAGCTGACCTTCCATGTGCTGGAGAAAAAGCTGAAGCAGGTCCTGCGGCTGGAGACGGTGACCGTGGACACGATGAAGACCCTGGAGCTGTACCGGGAAGGCAGAGGCTATAACGTGGCGGCGGAGCTCCTGGCGGATGAAAACAGCTTCTGCGGCATGGATATCGTTCGCTTTGGCGATTCCCTCAATGTGATCCTTGACCGGGAGACCTATGAGCACGAATCCGTCCTGACGCAGTATGACCGGGCGGTGGCGCTGTACCGCAAATACTACCGGTATGAGCAGATCCGGGGAGCCTACCGGGAAACCGTTTCCCTGGTGCCGGAGGAGGCCTACCGGGAAGCGATCGCCAACGCGCTGGTCCACAGGACCTGGGACGTTCCGGCACATATCCATGTGGAGATGCTGGCGGACCGGATCGAGATCACCTCTCCCGGCGGATTGCCGAAGGGCATGCGGGAGGAGGAGTACTTCCGCGGCGGGATCTCCATCCTGCGGAACAGGATCCTCGGCAATGTCTTCCTGCGGCTGCAGATGATCGAGCGCTTCGGCACCGGCATCCGCAGGATCAACGAAGCCTATGCGGCCAGCGAGATCAAGCCGGTGTTCGGGATCCATGAAAACAGCATCCGGGTCACGCTGCCGGTCCTGCGGGAAAAGAGCGAGCTTTCCGGGGATGAAAGGACGATCTACGCGCTGGTGAAGGGGCGGGCTGTTTCCAGCTCCGTGCTGGCGGAGCAGACCGGTTTCGGCAAGACCAAGGTCCTCCGGCTGCTGAAAAAGCTGGTGGCTGAGGGCTACCTCCGCACCCTGGGAAGCGGCCGCGGCCTGAGATATACGGCGGATGGACTCAAAGTGCAGTAATGAAAAAGAAGGCATATCATCCATGGAGAAAATGACCAAGGACGCCCGGCCCTCCGTGATGCGGGTGGACGCCAACTATGCCGTGGTGCAGAGCAGCTACTGGGGCTCCTATTGCGCCCTGGCTGCCTTTACCACCATCTATCTGTCCTACCGCGGGCTGACGGATGCCCAGATCGGCGTGAGCACCTCGCTGATGTCGGCGCTGGCCATCCTGCTGCAGGCCACCGTGTCCAACTTCTGCGACCACCATATGCGGCTGCCCATCAAGCGGGTGATCTCCGCGCTGTTCCTGGTGGGCATCTGCGTGGCGGGGCTGTATGCCAACCTGCCTATGCCCATCGGATTGCTGGTGGGGGCATATGCCGTGACCTACGCGGTGGGCAACTGCAACAACGGCTTGCTGAACGCCCAGCTGATGCAGTTCAACAACGTGGGCATTCCGGCGCATTACGGCTGGCCCCGGGGCTGCGGCTCCATCTGCTACGCGGCGCTGGCCTGGGTCTACGGCATCCTGGCGGAGCAGTACACCCCGGCCATCCTGCCCAGGCTGTACATTGCCGGGACCGCCGTCTGCATCCTGGCGGTGCTGCTGATGCCCGATCCCTACAAGGGCATGGACATGGAGCAGCTGACGGGCGGACGCACCAAAGCCACCTCCTACCGGGCCATGCTGCAGGGCAACACGCCGCTGATGGTGTTCCTGGGCTGCGTGATGCTGTACGCTATCGGCCAGGCGGCCAGCTTCATCTTTATGATCCGCATCATCGAGCGGCTGGGCGGAGGCACCGCGGAGTACGGCCTGAGCGAGTTCGCCCGCGCCGGCGTGGAGATGCCCATGCTGTTCCTTTCGCCGCTGCTGCTGAAGAAGTCCAACCCCAAGGCGCTGATGGTGTTCTCCTTCATCTGCTACGGACTGCGCGCCCTGGCGGTGACCTTCGCGCCCACGCTGGGCTGGCTGTACGCCGCCTGCACGCTGAATATGTTCTGCTCCGGCATTTATGTGTTTGCGTCCGTCATTATGGTGAACACCATGGTGCGTATGACCGAGAAGGTCCGGGCCCAGTCCCTGGTGGCCCTCTTCGGCAGCATCGGCTCCATCATCGGCAATGCCTACGGCGGCTTCATGCTGAACATCCTGGGCCTGACCGGCATGATGGTCAGCGCCTCCCTGTTCTGCTTCGCCGCCGCCGCGGTGCTGGCGGTGTTCTGCCATCCGAGGGAGGGGAGATGAGGGGCCCCACGCAAACTCCCTCAGTCAGCTGCGCTGACAGCTCCCTCGGAGAGGGAGCCTTTTGAGTACTTTAGCTGAGTATCCAAAAAGGCTCCCTCTCCGAGGGAGCTGTCGCGAAGCGACTGAGGGAGTTATGTTCTGTTGCGGATGGCCTTGCGCTCCATCAGCAGCATGCTTACGACCACCAGGAACAGCACGATGTAGCAGAAGGTGGCGTCCCAGGCGGCGAGAGTGTAGCCCAGGTCGGTGCCGGTGGATTCCAGCAGGCCGGAGATCCAGCTCTTGTCCAGCTCGAATTCCAGATAGACCGTGATGGCCACGCCCACCAGATAGCCGACGCAGGGGGTGAAGGCGCCCTTGGTGACCACCGCGTGGCGGCAGTGCAGGAAGAGCAGGACCAGCATGGCCACGGCGCAGTAGAGCTGCTCCACGCGCACAAAGCCCCAGGCGATGGACTGGCTGTGCAGCATTTCGGTAAAGACCTGCGCCGCCAGCAGGAAGAACAGCGTCCGGGCGAAGGTCTGCTTCCGGCGGAAGAGCGTGACGCTGAGGAGCGCCGCCGCCAGTGCGACCGCGGCCTCCAGCATGAACACGGCGCCGTACCACATGCCCCACTCATCCTGCACCGCCAGCGGGAAGAAGCAGTTCCAGCTGCCGTCCTCGATCCAGTTGCCCAGGCCGATGACGCCATGGTGCAGGTAAACGGTGCCCAGGAAGTACTCCGCGCCGCGGGCAATGGCCAGCAGCAGCGCGCCGCAGGGGGCGAAGGCATCCAGCGCCTGGCCGGGGGTCTTCTTCGCGGTACCGGCGGTCAGCGCCACCGCCAGGCACACACCGGCCACGCCGCCCCAGAGGGAGAACTCCTCCGCGTCGATGTGCACCAGGCAGCCCAGGCCGTAGCGGCTCCACTGCTGGGGCAGCATGGGCAGCACATACAGCAGCTTGGCCATCACAGCCCCCAGCACCAGCATCAGCGGCAGGGTCAGCAGACCGGTGCGCAGGCTCTTCACCCGCAGCCCATAGAGCAGGGAACACAGCAGCGCACCCGCGCCCATCACGATCAGATAATACATAACATTACTCCTTAACAAGCCCTCTCACCGCTTCGCGGAGCTCCCCCAAAGGGGGAGCCTTTTGGTTGCTTGGTCCCGCATACTCTCCCCCAGGCTCCCCCTTTGGGGGAGCTGTCGCCGCAGCGACTGAGAGGTCGTTCATTCCGCCCCCTGCGCGGAGGCGAAGTACAGGATGTCGCTGATCTCGCGGTGGCCGGGGGTGGTGTGGACGCGGGAACCGTTGACCACCACGTTGGTGGAGCCGCCGCCGTCCAGGTTGTAGGCCAGGATGCAGTCCGGGAAGAGGTAGGCGATCAGGTCGGCAAACTCCTGCAGGGTCAGACCCTGGGAGGAGTCGGTCTTGCCGTAGGTCTCGACGATGGCGTATTCCAGCTCACCCGTCTGCAGCACGGCCACGCGCTGCTGGGGGTAGCACCACTGGAACTCGCCGCTGTCGGCCACAACAGTCTTCTTGATCAGCCGGGCCTCGCCGTTCTCCACCAGCACCGGGCCCAGGGTGAAGCTGTTGATCACGGTGATGCCGGAGGTGGCCAGATAGCTCGCCAGAGCGTCCTTGGTGGCGGCCTCGACCCAGGAGAAGTTACCCTTGTCGTCGATCAGCAGCAGATCGCGCTTGCCGTTCAGCTCGTTGCGGTACTCCACGCCCTGGCGTACCACGTAGCCCACCTTGTAGTGATACTTGAAGTAGTCGCCGTTCACCGCCACGATGGCGTTGACATTGGTCGCCATGGTCTCGGCGCTGACGTACTTCTTGGTCTTGTAATTGTCATAGCTCATGGCCGTGCGCACCTGGGTGGGGTTGGCCACCTTCACATAGGTCACGGAGGCCGGCACCGCCTTGGGCTTGTAGGCCGGCTGCACGGTCAGGTACTCGGTGCGCATGGAGATGGTGTCATCCTCATAATAGGTCCAGGGGAAGTCGGAGGCGGTGGCGTCCTTGTCGGAAACGCTCCATGCCCGCTCGGCGGAAGCGTACTTCAGCATCTTGGTCTGGGCGGTGCCGAAGGACAGGACATACTCATTGGTCAGCGCTTCCTTGCCGGAGACGGTGATCCAGTTCTCCTGGATAGACGGGCTGCCCGGCACGGTCTGGTCCAGATCCAGGGACGCGGTCATGGCCGTCATCTCCGCCATCGCGGGACAGACGGTCATCGCCAGAAGCACCACGGCCAGCAGTGCGGCCAAGCAACGATTCTTCATAGTCTCTCCTTGCTCCGGACCTCTCCGGAAGGGTCGTTTCTGAGGAAATTATAGCATAGGTTGGAGGATGTGGCAAGACGCAGCCCTCTCACCGTGGAACTCCCTCACCCGCTTCGCGGGAGCTCCCTCGGGGAGGGAGCCTTTTTTCTGCCGGGCTGGGAGCGTTTCCTTGAGAGCATAAGCTTCAGTTGCCAAAAGGCTCCCTCCCCGAGGGAGCTGTCATCGCAGCTGACTGAGGGAGTTTGAGTTTGTTGGGAGCGACCTCATCCGGCGCTTCGCGCCACCTTCCCCTAAAGGGGAAGGTGCCGAGCTTGCGAGGCGGATGAGGTCGTTCTCGCAGCCCTCTCACCGTGGAACTCCCTCACCCGCTTCGCGGGAGCTCCCTCGGGGAGGGAGCCTTTTTTCTGCCGGGCTGGGAGCGTTTCCTTGAGAGCATAAGCTTCAGTTGCCAAAAGGCTCCCTCCCCGAGGGAGCTGTCATCGCAGCTGACTGAGGGAGTTTGAGTTTGTTGGGAGCGACCTCATCCGGCGCTTCGCGCCACCTTCCCCTAAAGGGGAAGGGTCGCAGACGCCGAGCGATGCAGCAAACACTCCTGCGGCCGCAGCCGCCCTTCCCCTTTAGGGGAAGGTGCCGAGCTTGCGAGGCGGATGAGGTCGTTCTCGCAGCCCTCTCAC
>R14__coassemble_1906_pt1 | contig 9563 bp, 9 predicted proteins | sample R14__metabat2_high_PE_026 | metagenome-assembled genome bin R14 | reverse complement strand
CCGGCAAGGACGCCGCCCACTTCGGCCAGGCCAAGAACAGCTGGCTGACCGGCACCGCCGCCTGGAACTTCTACGTCATCAGCAACTACATCCTGGGCATCAAGCCCGACTGGCACGGCCTGCGCATCGATCCCTGCATCCCCCACACCTGGGACAGCTATCAGATCAGCCGCAAATTCCGCGGTGCCACCTACGCCATTGACATTCAGAACCCCGCCCACGTCTGCCGCGGCATCGCCCGGATCACCGTGGACGGCACCCCCATCGACGGAAACGTCCTGCCCGTCTTCGGTGACGGCAAGGTGCATCAGGTGACCGTGGTGATGGGATAAGGCCTGATCTCTCAGTCAGCTTCGCTGACAGCTCCCCTTTCAGGGGAGCCTTTTCAGTTTTTCAGGCACACAAACAAAAAGGCTCCCTCTCCGAGGGAGCTGTCAGCGAAGCTGACTGAGGGAGTTCCTGCGTGCTTACTCCAAATCCGTACTGCTTGCCACGATCACACCGGCCGGAGCGATGACCTCTGCCGTGGAATGATTGATGATGAAGCTCAGACGGCCGCAAGCGTCAAAGGCGTCCTCCGCCACCTATTGACAGCCGGACGGGATGATGATGATCTGCGCGTCCGTGCCGGTCAGGGCGTTGGAACGCAGCTCCAGCAGGGAGTCCGGCAGACGGAGGATGTCGGTGCAGTCCGCGGGCGTTTGGTAGGTCCAATCGGCGGCAAGCAGCGCGTTGTTTCCGGCGGCGATGGACAGGTGTGCCTCCCGCCAGCTCTGGGTGCGGGCATAGCGGACCGAGGTCAGGGATGTGCAGTCATAAAAGCAATAATCGGGGATCTCCGTAAGCCCGGCCGGCAGGTTGATGCTCCGCAGGCCGGTGCAGCCGGTAAAGACCTCGATGCCCAGCTACGTCAGACTATCCGGCAGGACGATGTCCTCCAGCTCGGCGCAATAAGCAAAGGTGTGTTCTCCCAACGCGGTCAGCCCCGCGGGGAGACGCACCGTTTTTAAATGGATGCACTGATGAAAGGCGCCGTCCCCGATGGATGTCACGCTGTCCGGGATCTCAATGGACTCCAGCGCGGTGCAGGCCCTGAACGCCCCCTGCCCGATGCTCTCCAGCCCCTTCGGCAGGGAGACCGAGGTCAATTCGGTACAGTTCTCAAAAGCACCCGATCCGATGCCGGTGATGCCTTCCCCGATCACCAGCGTTTGGACCAACCCGCTGAACAGGCGCATGGACGTCAGCCGTGAAATGATGCCGGAACCCTGCTCCGGATCAAGAACTTCGATGGTCAGCACGCGGGTGTCTGTGTCAAACGAAAAGGAGAAGTTATAGGTAGTACTGCTGTACTCCGTATTGAACAGATAATCCGCCTCAGTATCGCCATCGCAGAGCCACTTTGCACGCACCAGTGCGTTGTTGTACATGCCAATAAAGGGCTACTCTATATAATAGCCTTGAATTGCCTCATAACCGGCGGCAATGGCTTGTTTATAGGTTCCGCCAAACACTACGGTCGTGAGGTTCGGGAAAGGCTCCTCGATGTCATAACCGCCGAAGGCACAGTCGCCGATGTGAGTGATATTTCCGTCGATATAGACGGTGGTGATGGTGTCCTGCCAGGCGAACCAGGGGACATCGTCCTCAGTGAAGTCATAGAAATCGGTCATGTCGGAGATGCCGTCCTCTCCGCCTGTGTAGGTGAGCGTCAGCACCGTACCGTCTTCGCTGACGGTCCAGGTGATATCGCACAGGATGATGGTGCCGGAGGAATCCTCCGCATGGGCGAGGGGGAGCATCAGCAGAAACAGCAGAAGGACAGCGGCGAGCTTTTGCATGGGCGGATCTCCTTTTGATAGATTGATGCAGGATTTCGACAGGAGGACATTGTTTTCCTGCCAGAAGGAAAAAGCGGAGGAGTGGCGAATAGAAGAAGCATCAAAAATGAAAGCGGGGATCCTTTTCATGACGGAACAGGAACGGATGCTGAAGGGATACATCTGGCAGGACGATGCGGAAAACCTGGGCTACCAGGCGGAGACGCTGGGCTATGTGCGGCAGTTCAATGCCCTGCCTCCGGACGATATGGAAGGGCGGGAGGCGCTGCTGCATAAGATCTTCGGGCAGTGCGGCGACGGCGTATGGATCGTGCCGCCGTTTTCCATCAATGTAGGCAAGTACAGCTCCATCGGCGAAGGTACCTATGCCAACATGAACCTGACGTTGATCGCGGACTGCGCCATTACCATCGGCAAGCGGTGCCTCTTCGGGCCCAATGTGACGCTGTGCACCACCGGCCATCCCATCGCTCCGGAGCATCGGGGAGACGGCATGTACTCCTTCCCCATTACCATAGGGGACAATGTGTGGATGGGCGCCAATACCGTGGTGCTGCCCGGCGTGACCATCGGGGAGAACTCCGTGATCGGTGCCGGCTCCATTGTGACGCACGATATTCCCGCCAATGTGATCGCCTTCGGCAGCCCCTGCCATGTGCATCGTCCCATTGACGCGCATGACCGGGAATACTACTTCCGCGACTACCGCTTCGATGAGCAGCCGGAACGATAAAAACTCGCAAAAACTTCATGAAATCCCGCCTGCATTTTCTTTGCGAAATGAGATTTTTGGTCTCCGGAAAGTTAACTGCTCCGTAACAGAAGCGTTAACCACGGGGGAAAGATCCTGTGGTATACTTGCCAACGAAGAGAATCGGGAACGCCCCCGTAGACAGGCAGGAGGCTTTTTGAAATGTATGAAGTTTGTGCGGTACTGAGCGTGATAAGCGCGGCATTCGGGTTTGGGATGATCCTGCGCATGGGCCTGCGGGAGAGCGACGAGCAGCACTTCGGCAGCCTGTATGCCGTTACCCGCAGCCTGGCCATCCTGATCATCAGCATCTTCCCGCTGCTGAACCGCTCTTTGATGCTCAACCTGATGACCGCCGGACTGATGACGGTCATTCTGGTAACGGACAGCTACATCGCCTTCAACGCCGGCCACCGCAAGGCCGCGCTGTGCTGCGCCGTGCTGGCTCTGCTGGAGCTGGCCGCGCTGGCCTGGATCTCCGTGGCGGGATAATACGGAAAACAAATCAAAGGTGCTGCCGCAGAAGAAAGCGCTGCGGCAGCACCTTTTTGTGTGCTTGTGTGGTCATCCGACGCGCAGTACGGCCTCTCCCGCGACCCCTGAAGCGGTGACGGCGCGCAGACGCACCGTGCCCGGTTTGCCGGTCAGCCGCAGCAGCATGCCTGCGGTGCCACGGAACAGGGGCGCGTGATCGGTCTGGAAGGGCAACGGGCAGGAGGCATCTCCGTTGTCTGTTGCGGCTACCGTTGCCGGGCCTTCCACGGCGAAGGTGACCTCTTCCCCGTTGCGGAGGAGGCAGGTACCGTGGACATCCTCCAGAACGACTGTCAGCAGACGCTGCAGGCCGGGCCGGGCGGGCAGACGCTCCGGTACATCGATCCAGCGCAGGGCCGCCGGGGCTTCGGGGGTGCGCAGCGTGTGGCTGCAGACCGGCCGGCCGCCCATCAGGCCGGTGGCGGTGATCTCCCCGGGCACATAAGGCACAAAGCCTGTCAGATAGCCGGAGGGACCATGGGGATCCGGGTACAGGAACAGGCGTTTCTCCCCGTAGCTGAGGATGACCTCCTCGCAGTTGGTGGCGATCAGGTAGGGCACCACCTGCTTGCGGATCTGCGGGAAGTCCCAGATCTCCTCATAAGGCGGTATGGACCAGTGCTCCTTGGTCAGCTCGTCCCGCAGACTGTAGTCCATGATGCCCAGGCGCACCATGGGCTCCGCGGTCCACAGGGCCCGCAGGATATGAGCCGTCATGCGCGGACGGCCGTTGGAGCGGAACACCGCGGAGGTGGAGCCCCGGTTCGGCCAGGCCTGGGACTCACCCAGATAATCATAACCGGCCCAGATGAAGCTGCCGCAGCAGGCGGGATGCTTTTCCCCGAAGGCCACCGGCAGATCGTTCAGGCAGAAATTCTGCATATTCTCCCAGTGCCCCAGGAAGAAGGGATAGACCTCCGTGGCCAGGATGGGCTTGTCCGGGTTCGCGGCACGGATAGCATCGAACCACTGCTCCTGATAGTTGCAGGAGATGACATCCACGTATTGGGCGATGCGGCTGATGCATTCCACCCGCTCATACGGATCCTCGATCTCGTATTCATCGGCCTCATCCACAAACTTCTGGATGTCCGCCACCCGTGCGGCATCAATGCCGGAGCGGCGCTTGAAATGGGGATTCATGGCATAGCTGACCGGACGGGTAGGATCCATCATCCGGATGCGGTCCGTCAGCTGATGAAGCGTATCCAGCATGGAGGACTGGGCCTGGTTCTCCACCTCGTTGCCTGCACCCCAAAGGATAACGGAAGGCCGGTTGCGGTCCCGGGTGATCATGGCATCCACGTCTGCCTGCCACTCCCGGGCATAGTAGCGGTCATAGGAGCCGCTGTGCCACTTGTCGGTGAATTCCTCATACACATAGAAGCCCAGCTCATCGCACAGGTCCAGAAAGGCTGCGCTGTGCACATGGTGCGCCCCGCGGATGGCGTTGCAGCCGATGGCCTTCAGCTGCTACAGCCGCTGCCGCCACAGATCCCCGGTGGCGGCGATGCCCACGCAGGCCACATCCTGATGAACGCATACGCCCCGCAGATACACCGGCTCCCCGTTCACACGCAGGCCCTCCGTGGTGAAGACCGCCTCCCGCAGGCCGATTCGCAGGGAAACCTCATCGCTTCCGTCGCGGAAGCGCAATGTCAGCGTATACAGCGTGGGCGTCACGGCGGACCAGCGTTGCGGATCGGCTACGTTCAGGGTCAGCTGCGCGGTGCCCTCCGCCCGGGCAACAGTCTGCCCGTCCAGCAGCAGCGCGGCTTGCACGGGCTTCTCTGTGCCGGTGGATACCGTGACCCGCGCCTGTTCTCCGGCAAAGACGGTCCGCACCACGATACGCCGGTCGTCGAGCCACTCGGCGGGGACTGTCAGCAGGCTCACCGGACGGTACAGGCCGCAGCCGGAATACCAGCGGTCGGCGGGTCTGGCGGAGCAGTCGCAGCGCAGCAGCAGCTCGTTAACACCGCCGTGTATCGCGTCGGTGATCTCCAGCCGGAAGGGCGAATAGCCCCAACCGTGACCGCCGACTGCCGTGCCGTTCACCCACAGGGTGCTTTCCTCCATCACGCCGTCAAAATCCAGGAAATACCGCATGCCGGGCTGCTTCTCCAGTGTCAGACTGCGGCGGTACCAGCCGATGCCCCGCTCCGTGCGGAAGCCCTGGGAGGTGCCGTTCTCCTGGTTCACAGGCACAGAGCCTTCAATGGCCCAGTCATGGGGGACGGATACCGGCCGGAAAGCTTCCGAAGCATCCTCCGCGGTGCCGCGGGCAAAGGACCAGCCGTCGGTCAATCGAATGGAACGGGACATTGCGGGAACCTCCTTGCACTGTTGGATTACATGGTTGTTTTACTTTTCAAGGCTGTGCGGGTCGAGCAGGAAATCAAAAATGTTCATGACCAGGATCCCGTTTTCATCATAATGCGGGCGCATCGGATCGGCGGTGATCACGACCTTCCGGAATGAATCGCCGATCTTCCGGAAGGGCCGGACCTCCTGGGAGTACTTCGCCTCGTCCGGCAAAGCGTAGGCGGATTGTATGTAACAGCGGGCGGAGCCGCGATTGCAGACAAAGTCCACCTCCAGCTGTTTGTGAACGACTTTCTCATTTTCGTCTCTTTCCGAAAGCTCGATCAGCCCGACGTCCACCTGATAGCCGCGCATTTTCAACTCGTTGTAGATGACGTTTTCCATCATGTGCGTTTGCTCGAATTGCCGGTAGTTGATCCGGGCATTCCGCAGCCCAAGGTCCGAAAAATAATACTTTCTGGGCGTTTCCACGTAGGCTTTCCCCTTGATGTCATACCGCTGCGCCGCCTCGATCAGGAAGGAGTCCTCGAGGATATCCAGATACTTTTTGATGGTGGCTGCCGTGATTCCGGACTTTTTCACGGACTGGAAGGTCCTCTGCAGCTTCTCCGGGTTGGTCAGCGATCCGATGGAGGAGGAAAGGATGTTCAGCAGGTCCTCCATCTCGTCCTTTTTTTTGATACGGTATCTTCTGGCAATATCCCTGAGATAGATCTCGCTGAAAAGAGAACTCAGCGTGGCCGTTTTTTCCTCTTCTTTTTTGCGCAGAACGACCAGGGGAATGCCGCCGTACATCATGTATTCGGAAAGTCCGTCAAATTTATCCCCCGGATAGACGGACATGAATTCCGAAAAGCTGAGCGGATTCATGTGGATCTCATCGCCGCGTCCGGCAAATTCGGTAATAATATCCTTGGAGAGAAATCTGGCGTTGCTTCCGGTAACATAGACATCCATGTTTTCCTTGCGGAGATATCCGTTCAGAACGGACTCGAAGCAATCCAGCAGCTGCACTTCATCCAGCAGGAGATAATACATGGAAGCGTCCTTCATTTTGTCCTGAACGTAGGCCAGAAATTTCTCCGGATCGACGCCGCGCTTTTCCTTCTCCATCCGGATCATGCTTTCGCCGATCAGCAGAAGGTCGTCCGCGGAGTCAAAGGCAAAACGGATGATATGATCCGGCTGTACCCCATCCTCCAGGAGATAACGGTAGAAGATCGTGTTGAGCAAATAGGATTTCCCGCATCTGCGGATGCCGGTGATCACCTTGATCATGCCGTTGTTTCTGCGGTTGATCAGCTTTTCCAGGTAAGCATCCCTCCGGATCTCCATAAGCGCCTCCATTTTATAGATTTCCGTTACATATTGCACTTTTCTATAATATTATACCTCCTCCTCCTCCAAAAACAAGCTGCCCAAACAAAGAAAATGCAGATTTTTGTTTCATGTTGCAAAAATCTGCATTTTGTCAGGCCGGCGTTCTGTGCGGTTATACGTTGAACAGCAGCTCGGAGTAGGTGGGGAAGGGCCAGAACTTGCGGTCCACGATGGTCTCCATGCTGTCGGCGGCGGCGCGGATGGCGGCCACGGCGGGCACCACCACGTCATGCTGGTAGGCGGCCTGATCCAGCACATCGCCGGTCTTCTTCTCCAGGGCCATCACGCTCTCCAACGCGGCAATGCCGTCGCTCAGGCGCTTGGCGCCGTCGGTCAGCGTGGCCAGCAGGCGTTCCTGGGCCTCCACGTTCATGGCGGGGGCAAAGGTGACGATGGCCTGGGCCTCCCTGGCCACCTCGGCGCTGTACTGCATCACGGCGGGCAGGATCTGGCGCCGGGCCATCATCAGGGCGGTCTCGGCCTCGATGCGCAGGCGCTTCACATAGTTCTCGAGGATGATCTCATAGCGGGAATGCACCTCGGCGGCGCTGTAGATGTGGTGCTCGGTGAACAGGCGGATGTTCTTGTCACTGATCAGGTAGGGCAGGGCGTCCACGGTGCACTTCAGGTTCAGCAGGCCGCGCTGCCGGGCCTCCTCCACCCAGTCGGCGGAGTAGCCGTCTCCATTGAAGACGATGCGCTTGTGGGCGCGGATCTCCCGGACGATCAGGGTGTGCAGGGCGCTCTGGAAGTCCTCGGCCTTCTCCAGCTCATCGGCAAACTGCCGCAGGCTTTCCGCCACAATGGTGTTGATGACCACATTGCAGTCGGAGATGGAGGCGGAGGCGCCCAGGGAGCGGAACTCGAACTTGTTGCCCGTAAAGGCGAAGGGAGAGGTGCGGTTGCGGTCGGTGGTGTCCTTGGGGAACTTGGGCAGCACATGCACACCGATGGACATCTCGGTGTGCTCCGGACCCACATAGGCGGAGCCGCTGTCCAGGGCCTCCAGGATGCCGGTCAGCTCATCCCCCAGGAAGATGGAGATGATGGCGGGCGGTGCCTCGTTGGCGCCCAGGCGGTGCTCGTTGCCGGCGCTGGCCACGGATACCCGCAGCAGATCCTGATACTCATCCACGGCCTTGATGACGGCGGTGAGCATCAGCAGGAACTGGGCGGACTCGTAGGGGGTGCTGCCGGGATCCAGCAGGTTGTCGCCGGCATCGGTGCACATGGACCAGTTGTTGTGCTTGCCGGAGCCGTTCACGCCGGCAAAGGGCTTCTCATGCAGCAGGCACACCAGGCCATGGCGGCCGGCCACCTTGCGCATCAGGTCCATGGTCAGCTGGTTGTGGTCCGCGGCGATGTTGGTCACGGAGTAGATGGGCGCGATCTCATGCTGGGCCGGGGCCACCTCGTTGTGCTCGGTCTTGGCCAGCACGCCCAGCTTCCACAGCTCCTCATCCAGCTCGGTCATGAAGGCCTTCACCCGGGGCTTGATGGAGCCGTAGTAGTGGTCCTCCAGCTCCTGGCCCTTGGGGGGACGGGCACCGAACAGGGTGCGGCCGGTGAAGATCAGGTCGGGGCGCTGGTCGTAGAGCGTCTTGTCCACCAGGAAATATTCCTGCTCCGGGCCCACGGTGGGGGTCACCCGGTGCACATCCCGGCCGAAGAGCTTCAGCACGCGCACGGCCTGCTTGCTCAGGGATTCCATGGAGCGCAGCAGGGGCGTCTTCTGGTCCAGAGCCTCGCCGGTGTAGGAGCAGAAGGCGGTGGGGATGCACAGCACGCCGTCCTTGATGAAGGCGTAGCTGGTGGGGTCCCAGGCGGTGTAGCCCCGGGCCTCAAAGGTGGTGCGCAGGCCGCCGGAGGGGAAGGAGGAGGCGTCGGACTCGCCGCGCACCAGCTCCGAGCCGGAGAAGGACAGGATCATGCTGCCGCCGTCCTTGGGGGCGATGAAGCTGTCGTGCTTCTCGGCGGTGATGCCGGTCAGGGGCTGGAACCAGTGGGTGTAATGGGTCACGCCCTTTTCCACCGCCCAGTCCTTCATGGCGTGGGCCACCACGGCCGCCACCTGGGGATCCAGATGCCGCCCCTCGTCAATGGTCTTCTTCAGTGCCTTGTAGGTATCCTTGGGCAGACGCTCCTGCATCACGGCGTCATTGAACACCATGCTGCCAAACAGTTCCTGAATCTTTGCCATGGAACAGCCTCCTCATATAACTATCCATCCCGAAGGTTTCCAAAGGGCGATCGGAAAGCCCTTTGGTCGCGCCGTCAGGCGCGAAATCATGCTTCCGTCAGCGCCCGCAGCGCCATGATATAGCCGTAAAATCCAAAGCCCACGATCTGCCCCCGGCAGGCGGAGGCCGTCATGGAATGATGCCGGTACTCCTCCCGGGCGTGGACGTTGCTCATATGCACCTCAATGGTCGGGATCGGCACCGAGGCAATGGCGTCGTGCAGCGCCACCGAGGTATGGGTGTAGCCGCCGGGGTTGAACACGATGCCCTTCAATCCGTCCAGCCAGGCCTGCTGGATGGCGTCGATCAGGTCGCCCTCGTGGTTGGACTGCACAAAGCGGACCTCCACGCCCAGGCGGAGCGCCTCCTCCTGGATCTGCTTCAGCAGGGCGTCATAGCTGCGGTCCCCATAAACGGACCGCTCCCGCAGGCCGGTCAGGTTGATGTTCGGCCCGTTCAGGATCAGATACTGTGCCATCCTTTTCCTTCCTC
>R14__coassemble_1775_pt1 | contig 10133 bp, 11 predicted proteins | sample R14__metabat2_high_PE_026 | metagenome-assembled genome bin R14 | reverse complement strand
GTATGTAGGCGGTGACGCTTACAACTTTATCATTGAGGCGGGACTGCGCGGCGGGGAGATTGCCGGGGCGTATGCTACGCGGGCCATCTATTTCGGGGTGGCGGCGCTGCTGGCTGTGATCTCGCTGTTTTGCCTGGCGGTTCCGACACCGGCATAGCCGATGGATTACCGGAAGGACATTGAGAAGGTAACGGAACAGATCAAAGAAGCGAAGACTTCTTTGGGGACGATCAATGGTAAACTGGAAGAGGTGCGGGCTGTGGTGGAAGCATCCGCAGCGCAGCACGGAGAAGACCAGTCAGAGAACCAAACACAAGATTGAAGAGCAGGGCGGCTGTCCATTGCGGATGGCCGCTCTTTTTGCGTCCGCCCGGGACTTGACAAAAATGGAGTATCTTCTTTGTTTTTTTGCAACAAATTTGAAAAAAACGGTTGACGAATACGGATGAAAGTTTTACAATATGGTTCACAGCGACTCTTGAGGGAAGGATGTGAGCGGGCGTGGCAGCACAGGCAGCAACCACGGTGTTTTGCTATGCGTACCGCCCCATCTGTCCGGTGAGCGCTCAGGATGTTGCGTTCGCGATCAATCTGGACAACCGGGACCAACTGCGCTGCAGCTTCTATATGGAGCAGGGCGGGACGCAGCTGTGCACGTCGGAGTACATCTTCCAGCTGGATTCCGGGCTGCGGCTGTACCTGATGCGGATGATCAACTATGCCATGCCATGGCTGCAGCATGTGCCCCAGCGGATGCAGGGGAATGACGCGCCAGAGGCTGAGTACACCTTTGGCTTCCATGGGGTGGAGGCTTTCCGCATTTACGATCTGGACGAGTTGATGGGAATGGGCTTTACCAGCAGCCGGGGGCATTACAGCCGCAAGGTGTATTGCCTGATGGAGGATATCGCGGCGCTGTTTGCCACACGGGGGATCATGCTCACGCCGGAAGGCATCCGGTGGGAGGGCATCAGCCCGGTGGAAGCTCCCAATTGGGCTCTGCAGGCATGATAAGCATTCAAAGCTCCGGTGACGGGGCTTTTTTCATGCCGTTCAGAAAAAGGTTCTTGACAAGGGGCGGCGGGAGGGCTATAATTCAGCTAAAGGGTGCTCCTGGGGTGCTCGACAGCGCTCTGGTTTTCCCCACACTTCATTAAATGGTACCCGCGTCCAATGCCGAATATGTCATGCCCCCGTTGCTTGCAACGCCAGGGGAAGACAGAGGTCGGCGGCAGGGAACCAGCCCGTTTTTACAGCGGGTGAAAAAACAGCGTGCATCGGCACTTTGGGGCACTTCTTTACGCTGTTGATTCAGGCAGAGCATCGGCTCTGCCTTTTAATGTTCAGGAGGTGCTGTATGGTTCACGGGAATCCGCTGCTGAAGGGCGTGGAGGGTTCGCCCAAGTTCATCACCATGGGCGAGATCATGCTCCGCCTGACGCCCCCCAACTATGACAAGATCCGCATGACATCCAGCTTCGAGGCCAGCTATGGCGGCAGCGAGGCGAACATCGCCCTGGCCCTGGCCAACCTGGGCGTGGACAGCACCTTCTTCACGGTGGTGCCCAACAACTCCCTGGGCAAGAGCGCCGTGCGTATGCTGCGCTCCAATGATGTGCACTGCACACCCGTCATCCTGTCCACGCCGGAGGAGACACCCTCTCATCGCCTGGGCACCTACTACCTGGAGACCGGCTACGGCATCCGCCCAAGCAAGGTCATCTACGACCGGAAGCATTCCGCGCTGACGGAGTATGACTTTTCCCGTGTGGATCTGGATGAGCTGCTGAAGGACTTCGACTGGCTGCACCTGAGCGGCATCACCCCAGCCCTGGCGCCCAACTGTGCCCAGCTGACCCTGGACATGCTGCGTAAGGCCAAGGAGCATGGGCTGACCGTCTCCTTTGACGGCAACTTCCGTTCCAGCCTGTGGACCTGGGAGGAGGCCCGGGACTTTTGCACCCAGTGCCTGCCCTATGTGGACATCCTGCTGGGCATTGAGCCCTATCACCTGTGGAAGGATGAAGCGGATCACAGCCAGGGCGACTGGAAGGACGGCGTGCCGCTGCAGCCCAGCTATGAGCAGCAGGACGAGGTGTTCCAGGCCTTCATCGAGCGTTACCCGAACATGAAGTGCATCGCCCGCCATGTGCGGTATGCCCACTCCGGCTCCGAAAACAGCCTGAAGGCCTACATGTGGTATGAGGGCCACACCTTCGAGAGCAAGCTGTTCACCTTCAACATCCTGGACCGCGTGGGCGGCGGCGACGCTTTTGCCAGCGGCCTGATCTATGCCATGATGCATGACTACAAGCCCATGGACATGGTCAACTTTGCTGTGGCATCCAGCGCCATCAAGCACACCATCCACGGCGATGCCAACATCACCGATGATGTGAACTCCATCCGCAACCTGATGAACATGAACTACGATATCAAGCGGTAATGAGCATAAGCAAAGGCCTCCTCTTCGGCAATGGAAGAGGAGGCCTTTTGAGTACGATCATTGAGCAGCCATTCCGCGGCTGCGTCCGGTCTCGCGGTAATAGGCTTCCTTATCGGCATACATCTGCTTTTCGGCGGAGGAGACCAGCTTCAGCACACCGGAGGCGGCGGAGGAGTAGTCCCAGCCCATGGCGGCGATGCGGTCGGCACCGGAGCCAAGATTCTCACGGAGCGCAAGGCACAGCGAACGGAAGGCGTCCTCGTCCCGGTCATGGATCAGGCAGACGAACTCATCACCGCTGATGCGGAAGGCCATCTCCGGCGGCACGTGACGCAGCAGCAGATCGGCAAAGCCGGAGATCAGCTTGTCGCCGGCGCCATGGCCCAGGGTATCATTGATATACTTCAGGTTGTTCAGATCGCAGAAGATGGCGCCCACCATGGCGTCATCCGGGATCTGTCCCAGCGTATGTTCATAGGCGCGGCGGTTCTGCAGCCCTGTGAGAGCATCGGTACGGGAAAGCTCGTCCATCATGCGCTCCCTCATGCGAGCCTCGGTGATCTCATCGCCCTGCAGCAGCACGTGCAGCATGAACAGGGAGACGGTGATGCCGGCCTGCGCGGTGGTGATGCCGTAGAACAGGTTCTGTGCGACGCAGCAAAGGGCAGGCGCGACCACATAGCCGGCGATCACGCCCCAGTTGGCACACTGCCTGCGGCGGAAAACCGCAAGCACGGAGGGGAGAATGACGATGGAGTAGCTGTAGATCCACAGGAGCCAAACCATGGAGCCACGATGATACAGGTTCTGGTCATCCAGAGTGAAGAACATGCCGGTGACCGGGCACAGCGCCACCAATACCCCGAACACCGCAAAGAGCAGCGCCAGCGTGATCTGCAGAGCTTTGGAGACATGGCCATACAGCACCTGCAGCGCGTACAGCACCCAGAAGCTGCCCACCAGCGCGGGCGCCATCTGGTACACCATATTGGAGATCCACAGGATGCTGCGCGCCCCGGAAAAGGTGGCACCGCGGCATATGCCGGCGACCATATCCGAGATACACAGCAGCATACAGCTGCGCACCATATGGTTGAACAGCCGTCCCTTGAAGGAGGAAAAGTGATGCCTGAAGGACGTGAACAGCATGATGCCCAGGAAGGCCAGACAGATCGCGTTGACCTCAATATAAATAAGCATCGGGAAACACCTCCGGCGTTTGCTTGATGAACAGAAAAAAGCAGGGACGGAAACATCTTTCCCCCTGCTTCATTGCAATGCCATGGAAAAATGCAGCTGGCTGCCATTTTACAGGCCCTGTAGCTTTGCGTCACAGCTTTTCAACTGCTTTGCCCGTCATCTATTTTAAGGGATGCCGCCGCCTGTGTCAACAGACGAACAAAAAGAATACAATGCGGATACATCTCTTCCGGATGGGTCTTAGTGAGAAGAAGCAAGCTGATCCTTGAGACGGTCAAGCTGCTGAAGGACAACGGGCTTCAACCCTTTATCCCCGTCATGGTAAAGCATCAGATTCTCCCGGATCAGGGAAATGACCGTGGCAGCTTCAGGATCCGGACATTCTGTCTGCAGACCAAACAGCAAATGGCATTGCCGTGAAAAACGCTATGCGGAGCGCTGATGATTCAGAACGTCCAATGTGACTTTGGCGACCCGTGCATAAACAGGATCGGAGGAGGCTTCCAGATAGGACTCCCGGCTGCGTTCGGTGAGTGGGAGAAGCAAGGTATACAGTTCACGGCAATCCCGGTAAATGCTGCCGAACTCCTCTTCGCTCAGACAGTCCCCGTCATAGAGCAGCTCCAACCAATACTCGGTTTCGGTGAGGCATTGGATGGCTTTCAGCATGCTGTGACGGTAGTCCTATGGATCCTGCGCCTTGAAAGCGTATTTGATGTGGAGCCCCGCAGCTGTTCCGCTGGTAAGGGCCTTTTCAGAGAGCACGGTTTCAAACCGTTCGCTTTTCAGGTATTGATACATGCCGATCATCCGCAGGGCAAAGGTCTTGCTTTTTTCATAGATCGAAGCTGCATCCATCACGATCACCTCCCGGAAGTGCTTACAGCTTTTTCCAGCAGCACCAGCCGCACATCGGGAATCCCATTGAAAACGCATAGCACAATACCGACCTCTGTGAAGCCCAGCCTGCGGTACAGGGCACGGGCGGGGAGGTTCTTTTCCTGGGTGTCCATGCGGAGCACGGTGCAGCCCTGCCCGGCGGCGTATTGCTCGTAATAATGGACGAAGGCCTTGCCATAGCCCCGTCCAGCGTAGTCAGGATCGATGGTCAGCGTGTGCATCACCATCACCTGATCCGCACTGCATGGATGCTGCCATTGGCCCTGTGCATAGGAATCCATCTGCAGCTGATTCAGGATGGCGGAGCCGACGATCCGGCTGTCCTCCTTCAGCACAAAGAGGTCCTCGCGGGCAAGGGCAGCAAGGACGGTGTTCCGGGTGGGGTAGACGCCGTCGATCCAGCCGGTAAAGGCGTCACCGGTGGCATGGATCTTCTGATAAATGGCAGCGACCGCGTCCGTATCAGTGGCGGTGGCTTTTCTGATGAGCATGGAGCTCCTCCTTCCAGGGGTATATGCCCGGTAATTTCGCTGCGCAAAGGAAAAATCCTGCCGAAACGATGAATTGACGGGAACCTTCCAATGGATTATAATGCAGACAGCAAAGCATTGAAGGAGGAGAACACATGCAAAGCGGAATGACGAGAGAGCAGGCAATCACCCTACTGCGGAAATACAACAGGGAACGGTTCCATCTCCAACATGCGCTGACGGTGGAAGGCGTGATGCGGTGGTACGCAGTGGACCAGGGTGAGGCCGCGGATCAGGACTTCTGGGCCATGGCTGGTCTGCTACATGATATCGACTTTGAATTGTATCCGGAGGAGCATTGCGTGAAGGCTCCTGAGCTGCTGCGTGAAGGCGGTGCCACGCCGGAGCTGATCCACGCGGTCTGCAGCCATGGTGCCGGTCTGACCGGTACGGACGCGAAGCCGGAATTGCAGATGGAAAAGATTCTCTTCGCCGCGGATGAGCTGACCGGACTGATCGGAGCAAACGCGCTGATGCTGCCCAGCCGCTCCGTGCAGGACCTGCAGCTGAAGAGCCTGAAGAAAAAGTTCAAGGACAAGCGCTTTGCGGCGGGCTGTTCCCGGGAGGTCATTGCCCGGGGCGCTGAACAGCTGGGCTGGGAGCTGGACCTGCTGATGGAAAAGACCATCGCTGCCATGCAGAGCTGTGAGACGGCCATTCAGCAGGAGCTGGACGGTTGGACAGCGGAGACATGAAGTATCCCCGAACACGGCAGGCGGTTTTCCTGGACCGGCCCAACCGCTTTGTGGCCCATGTGCAGCTGGATGGCGCCGTAGAGACCGTGCATGTAAAAAACACCGGACGCTGCCGGGAACTGTTGCTGCCGGGCGCTTCGGTGATCGTGTCGGAAAGCGATGCGCCGAACCGCAAGACAAAATACGATTTGGTCACTGTATGGAAGGACAGCCTGGGCTGGGTGAACGTCGACAGCCAGGCACCCAACCGGCTGGTGAAGGAATGGCTGGAGTGCGGACCCGCTGCCTTTCCCGGCCTGACGGTCATCCGACCCGAATATACCTGGGGTGCCTCACGGATCGACTTCTGTCTGGAATGTGGTTCCCGAAGGATCCTGCTGGAGGTCAAGGGCTGTACCCTGGAGCGGGAAGGTGTCGGATACTTTCCGGACGCACCGACTAAGCGTGGGACAAAGCATCTGCACGAGCTGACCGCGGCGCTGAAGGAAGGCTTTGATTGCTGCATTGCCTTTGTCATCGCCATGCCCGGTGTGCAAACCGTACTGCCCAATGCCGCAACCGATCCCGCTTTTGCCACAGCGCTGGCGGAGGCGGAAAAGACGGGGGTACAAGTGATGTATCTTCCGTGCAGGGTAGGAGAGAATGAAATCAGCATAATTCCTTAATCAAGATGGCTGAAGAAAAGGTGGCTGATACTGTGAAATACTTGCGAATGATGATGGTATGCATCGCCTGCATGCTGCTGGCCCTGACTGTATCTTCTGCTTTGGCCGAGGTGCCTCAATTCATCATCACCACCCGTGGTAAAAGAGGCGTCGAACTGAAAAAAGTGATGGGTATATCACTGCAAGTGTTACCGTAACCCTGAATGGTGAAACTTTGCTTGACGATGTTGACGCGGATATCAAAACCAGGGGAAACACTACACGAAAGGCACCTAAACGGCCGTATACCCTTCGCTTCGAGGAGAAACAAAAAATTCCGGGAATGGAAAAATCAAAAAAATGGGTATTGCTGGCCAATATGTTCGATCCTACCTTGCTGCGGAATGACATCGCTTTGGATCTGGCAGAACAGCTCGGTGTTCCCTATACGCCACGACATCTTTACGTGGATGTTACGATGGATAAAACTTATCTGGGCAGTTATCTTCTGACGCAACCTGTACGGGTCGGAAAAAATCATGTTGATTTGAATCTGGAGAATGGTGATTTCCTGATAGAATGTGAGCGGGAGCGGGTAGAGGAGGATACAACATATATCATCACAGAACTCCAGCATATACGGTTTATCGTCAAAGAGGCAGAGTCGGATACAGAAGAAATCCTGGCTTGCCTCAGAAAGGCAGAAGAAGCACTTGCGACCCATGAACTGGATCGAATCAGTGAAGTTATCGATGTGGACTCTTTTGTGAATGACTATATTCTGAATGAATATTTATTACAGTCGGACGTTGCCAACAGTTCTTCCTATTTTTTCTGGAAGAATGGGAAATTGTACGCCGGCCCGGCTTGGGATTTTGACTTGAGTGCGGGAAACTATAATCCGGGAATTGAGGACTACTATCGTGTCTTTTATGATGAGGATGGCAATTCCTACAGGGGCTTCTTTGTAAATCAGAATTATTACTATCGTATGCTTTATGAGTGCCCTGCCTTTGTGGAACTGGTCAAGGCCCGCTTTGCAGCGATACAACCGATCATTCGAAACATTTATGCAGAAGGTGGAGCCATTGATCAAACATTGGAAGCATGTGGCAATAGCTTTTTACGTAATTTTGAACAAGCAGGCTGGGATGTATCTTCTTCTTATGCTCAATGGCAGTATCCTCCGTTGGAAACCTATGAAGAAAACGTCGAGTACCTTCGACAGTGGCTGAAAAACCGGAACGAATGGCTCTGCGAGGCTTGGGAAATATCGAATCTGTCTGAATGAGGAGAAAAATGCATGAAGTACTGCATGCTGCGTGCCTATACCAGGCAGCCTGATGTAAACTGTTATCCGGACGGACTGGCCAGAAGCATCCACTTCACCCTGACAGTGGATGGAAAAGAAACACCGCTGAACCATGGCTATGGAATGCTGTTTACCGAGGCGGAGATCGACGGATTGAATCGCATCTCGCCCCGCTGCCTGAAGGATCCGAGGATCAACGTACAACCGGACGGTGGCTGGCTGATCACTGCCACCCGCACCCTGGAGGATGGCTCGGCGGAGGACAACGGCGGCAAGGTACGCGCCTGGGAAACAGAAGATTTCTGCACCTTCCGCTCCCTGGGGATGATCGATCCGCCGGCAGCCGCCGGTACGGAAGAAGCGGAGCTCCCGGAGACACTGGTCCCCGGAATGCTTCACCGCTGGAATGATGCGGTGGGCTATCCACTGCCGATCTGCACGGAAAGACCGGAAGGCTTCCCGTTTCCTCTGATGAAGGGCTACGGTGATCCGGTCTGTCACTGGTATCGGGGCAACTATTATTATATGGCCACCAATGACAACACGGACAATATCGGCTTTTACATCCGTAAATCCCCCACGATGCAGGGACTGTTTGACGGCAGCAGTCCGGAAACGCTGCTGATGGGCGTGGACGAGGAGAAGGGCTTTATCCAGACATTCTGGGCGCCGGAGTTCCATGAGATCAACGGCAAGCTGTACCTGCTGTTTGCCATCAGCGGCAAAAAATGGGGCCCACAGTGCCATATCATGGAACTGAAAGAGGACGGCGACCCGGCGGATCCGAACAACTGGCTGCCGCCAAAGCCCGTGCTCCGGATGGACGGCTCTCCGTTGGCCGGAGAAGATGCCATCACCCTGGACATGACCTGTTTCCGGACGGACCGTCTCTATGCGGTATGGTCCTATCGGGAGCACATCGGCACCGAGCTGGATACCGGCTCCATGCTGATGATCGCCCTGCTGGATGAGGAGCGTCCTTGGCGCCTGGCCTCCGAGCCGGTACTGCTCTCCCGTCCGCTGTTTGGCTGGGAAAATATGGGCCATACCATCAACAACGAGGCGCCCAATGCCTGGTTTGAGCACGGCAGGATCCTGCTGGGCTTCTCCGGCGGAGCGGCTGCGGGCTATTCCTATGTGGTTGGCGTGTTGACCGCGGACGAAAAAGCGGATCTGCTGGATCCCGCCAGCTGGCAGAAGAGCGGCACGCCGGCACTGTGCTTTGCCTCCATCGAAGGGGAATACGGTCCCGGTCATCATTCTTTCTTCTTTGATGCGGAAGGTCAACCCTGGATCCTCTATCACACCGTGCAGGGCTTTGGTCAGCATCTGCGCTGCCCGGTGATCCATCGGATGAAACGCCAATAAATCAAGCGAAGGAGCAGACACATGTTCAAGAAATGCACGGTGTACGATCTGGACCAGAATGTCTTTCAGGAGATCAACAAGCACTGGATGCTGATCACGGCGCAAAAGCCAGATGGTACCATCAATACCATGACCGCCAGCTGGGGCGCCATGGGTGAGCTTTGGGGTACGGAAACGGTGACGGTGTACATCCGCCAGTCCCGCTACACCAAGGAATTTGTGGACGCGCAGGACTATTTCACCATTTCCCTCTTCGATGGCTATCGCAAGGAGCTTGGCCTGCTGGGCACCAAGTCTGGCCGCGACGGAGACAAGATCGCCGAAGCAGGCTTCCATTCCATTACACTCGACAGCCAGCCCGCCTTTGCTGAAAGCAAGTGCGTATTGATCTGCCGGAAGCTCTATCAGGACGATATCCGCCTGGAGGACATGTCCGAGGCCATCCGTACCAAGTGGTATGCCGATGGTGACTATCACACCATGTATATCGGTGAGATCGTGGGCTGCTACGTCCGGGAAGATCACCATTGAGTCCACGAAAAACTTTTGAGAAATGAAAAAAAGTGCTTGACAAAGCGTTCTTCCTGTGCTAATATACATATCGTTGACCGAGAGGTTAACAGATGGGGCATTAGCGCAGCTGGTAGCGCACAACACTGGCAGTGTTGGGGTCAGCGGTTCGAATCCGCTATGCTCCACTCTCCGGAAACCCAGTAAATTAGCGGGTTTCCGGTGTTTTTTTGTCTTTTAGTACCATCGTTAGTACCATTATTGGATTTCAGGCAGCCCCTGTAAGGCCCCTTCTTTCCGGCTTTGGCGGCTGTTTTTTTGCGGATTCGGAACAAAAATTTTTCAGTACTGGCAGATCAGCGCCTCCAACTGGTCTGCGGCCTGCTGCTTCATGTCATCGTTACAGTGGCCGTAGACATCCAGCGTAAAAGCCACCGTGGCATGGCCAAGCGCTTCGGAGAGCGTCTTCGGATCCACATGGCTCTGCAGGGACAGCGTGGCGTAGGTGTGCCGCACGTCATGGAAGCG
>R14__coassemble_1771_pt1 | contig 10146 bp, 10 predicted proteins | sample R14__metabat2_high_PE_026 | metagenome-assembled genome bin R14 | reverse complement strand
CCTCCTGTAATAAAATTATGTTGAACCCCGATCAAACTGCGGGGATCACATCAAAACCTTTCAGTCCTCCGCGTGGTCGATGCGGATGTGTCCGCCGCCCCACACCTGGCGTCCGCTCCAGTCGGCGTCCGGATCGGCCCAGAAGGGATCGTCAGGGGCCAGCCCCAGGGGCAGGAACACGGCGCTGCACAGATACAGGCTGCCGATGTTGATATAGGGCTCGGCCAGCTCCGGCTGCAGACCATACACACCGGGCTGCAGGAAGCCCTTGGCGTCGAACATATCCTCCGCGCTCATGATGCGCTCGATGACGGCGGTCAGGCCGCAGCGCACACCGGCGGGGGTCAGATGGCTCTCCAGCTTATGCTGCAGGGCGATCTGGGAAAGGATCTGGAAGCAGCCGAAGCGGTAGCAGATGGAGCGGCCCACCACGGGATAGCTGCCCTCCGGTCCGATCATGCGCTCCATGATGGAGGCAAACCGGGCGGCGCGGGCATTCACCGTCTACTGCATCTTTTCCAGCTCCCAGTTCTTGTCTGCCAGCAGGTTGACAATGTCCACGAACATGGGCTGGATGACGAAGCTGTTGTAATAATCCCAGTGGAAGCTGGCGCCGTCGCCGTACACGCCGTCGCCCACATACCATTCCTTATAGAAGTTGCGGCAGGGGTACAGCACCCGCATGATGTCGAAGTCCTCGCCCAGCACATACAGGCCCGCTTCCACCATGGCGGAGAAGAAGATCCAGTTGCTGTTGAAGGCGGGGATCACGCGGGAGGAGCGGAAGGCATCGGCCAGCTGCTTCTTCACCCGGGGAGAAAGCTGCCCGGCCAGGGCCTTGGGCGCCCGGACGATGGCGTGGGCCAGGAAGGCGGTGTCCACCAGAGGCTGTCCGCCGGTGGTGAAGTTCATAAAATCAGGGGACGCGGGATCGGTGGCTTTGTCGATGCAGACCAGCGCCTTTTCGCGCCAGGCCGCCTGCAGGAGACGTTCCTCCTCCGGCAAAGCGGCGGGATCGGCCTCCAGCCATGGCGCCAGGCCCAGCATGCTGCGTCCAAAGGCCTCCAGGGGAGCAAAGGAAGCGCGCTCCGGATGGAAATCCAGCGGCATGGTGGCCTTCAGCTCGCCCCTGGACAGGGCATCCAGCACAGGACCTTCGATCTTCAGCAGGGCATCCAGCCATAAACGGCGAGTATCAGCCATGGGATGATCCCTCCAAAGGCAAAACGCCTTTTTCAAATCATAAAATTCTCCGTGACGATAGGGGTATGGTGCGATTATACTCCACTGTACAGGGATTGTCAAGAACGGAATGAAAAGAATATAAAAGAGGCACAAAAAGAGCCATATTCTTTGCTAGCTCTTGACTCATCGGATCGGTTCTGATAAACTGTCCGTGCCTGTTAACTTTGTAGCGTGACGGTTTCGCCGAATATCCGGTCGGACAGACCAGGAAAGGAGGTGAGCCGTTGTGAAGAGTTTGCTTTGGATCCTGATCCATGTTGCTGCTGCTGTCGTTTTGGCAGTAAAAATCTTGCGTGACTTTCACCAGTCCGTGATGCAGTATACTGAAAAAGAGGAAAATGAAAGCACCTGCGATCAGCACATCGCAGATGCTAAGAACGACGAACACGGCAAGTAAGAAAACCGATTCATCGCTTACATTGTAACACAGGCCGCGCCCGCTGTCAATCAGCAGGCGCGTTTTTTTCGGCTGCGGCGCTGCCTTCATCAGAGAAAGTATAGCTCCTGACCTCGCAGTTGCCGACGCCGAAGAGGGCGTATTCCTCGTTGGTCATGTCCCGGAAGTAGGATTCCACTACACGGGCGATGCCGTTGTGGGAGACCAGGATGACGGCCTCGGCGGTGTCATCGGCGCGGAGATCGTCCAGCAGGTTGTAGACCCGCTGGGCCAAACGCAGCATGGACTCGCCGCCGTCGAAGCTGTTGATGAACTGCTGCTTGGCCTGGGCGAAGACCGGGCTGCGGCGGGGACTGCTGCCCTCCCAGCAGCCCAGACGCTGCTCGGTGAGCCGGGGCTCCGGGAAGGCGGGGATGCCGGTCATCGCGCTGATGTGCAGGGCGGTATCGGCGGCGCGGCACAGGGGCGAATACAGGATGCGGTCCGCCCGGATGCCCTGGGCAAGGATGTTCCGGCCGGTCTCCTCGGCCTGCCGGTGGCCCTCCTCCGTCAGGGGGATGTCGGTGGCGCCGCAGACCTTGTCGGCCACATTCCATTCGGATTGCCCATGCCGCACGAAGTAGATCCGCTTCACAGCCTGATCACCCGTGCTTCGGCAGTGAAGGAGGAGAAGGTGGCGACGGCGTTCCGGAAGTACAGTACCTCGGTGTTGTCATCCTGGGCGGAGTACATCTTCTGCAGGCTGGGATACCGGTCCAGCATATGCTGCTTGGCTTCTACCCGGTCGTCCCGGATCAGTTCGCCGGCCACGCGCAGCCAGGTGCCGTTCATGAAGGCGCACAGCTCCGCCTTGGGATTGGCCTGCAGCTGATGGGATACCGCCTTGACCTTGCCGGTCTGGATGTACAGCTTGCCCTCAAACACGTCCACCGTGCCGAAAGGGCGCACCCGGGGCTGATCCCCTTCCACGGTGGCCAGGTAGTAGGTGCCGGCCTGCTTCAGGAATTCATAGACTTCATTCATGGGAAAAATCCTCCTGTTATTGATTGACAGCGGTCAGGCTGCCTTTTATAATGAAGAAAAAAACAACCAGGGAGGTGCTCCGTTATGATCACCGAACAGACCCGCATTGCCGATATCCAGGCCGATCCCGTGATGGGCAGGCTGGTGCCGACGTTTGTCGTGTCCCCCAAGGTGCCCCGCTTTACCCCGGAGCAGCGCATCTGCGAGATCAAAAAGCCTGATTCCCCCTGGGGAACGGACGAGCTGCTCTACGGTCTCCATCGTATGGAAGCCCTGACCGCCCGCGGCGTGCAGATGCTGTATTCCGTATATCCTGAGGAGGAATGCCGCGAGGATCCCACCAAAGCCGGCGTGACCATGCTTTATTTCCCGGCGGATACGCCCGATCCGGACGGCCGGTTCATCATCCTCTGCTCCGGCGGCGCGTACATGCGCGTGTGCAACCTGTGGGAGGCCTTTCCCGTGGCGGCCCGCTTCAATGAGCTGGGCTACACGGTGTTCTGCGTGAACTACCGCACGGACATCATGGGCCTGTTCCCGCGTCCCATGGACGACCTGGCGGCGGCGTACCGTCTGATCGCGGACAATGCGGCGGCCTTCGGCGTGGATCCCGCCAACTACGCGGTGGGCGGCTTCTCGGCCGGAGGACACCTGTCCGCTGCCTGGGGCATGGAGGATATCGGCGCCCGGCACTACGGCCTGCCCATGCCGAAGCTGCTGATCCTGGTGTACGCCTTCATGCGCCTGCGCTGGACCGCGGAGATGATGAAGGGCGGCGATGACATCGTGACCCGTGTCATGCTGGGCGAGCACTACACCCGGGAGGATATCCTGCGCTACGACGTGGAGAGCCACGTGGATGCCGCCTATCCGCCCTGCTACCTGGTGCAGGCCGCGGACGACGAGCAGGTGCACATCTCCAACAGCGACCGCATGGCCGAGCTGCTGGCGGAAAAGGGTATCCCGTACCGCTACGACCGCGCCCCCTCCGGCCGCCATGGATTTGGCCTGGGTGAAAGCATAGCCGCCAAGGGCTGGGTGGAAAAGTGCGCGGCGTTTATGAAAACGATAGAGTGAGCCCTCTGGAGGCGACCTCATCTGCCTCGCATTCGCTCGGCACCTTCCCCTAAAGGGGAAGGTATGATTACTTAGCTGAACTAACTGGACCTTCCCCTTTAGGGGAAGGTGCCCGAAGGGCAGATGAGGTTTACTTCCCCGTCTTGATGGTGGCGGCGTAGGCGCTGTTGCACAGTCCCAGCACGGCGGAGAGGATGAACAGTGTCTCGATGCCCAGGGTCTGCCAGATCCAGCCACCGAAGAGTGCGATGAGGATGGTGATCAGGTGATTCACCGAGATGCCCGTGGAGATGGTGGCGCGGGTCTCCTCGGGGCTGTCGGAGATATCCTGCACGTATACATTGGACGCCATGGACGCCAGCGAGATGATCGAGTCCAGAATGTAGTTCACGCAGCAGACCACGAAGGCCACGGGCATCGGGAACAGATGATGCGCGAAGCCGTAGAAGAAGCACACGATGACCAGGATCAGCGTATCCGACACCATGACCACCTTGTAGCCCACCCTGTCGATGATGGAACCCACCACCGGCGCCAGGAAATAACAGGCGATGGCGGAGACAGCAAACAGCAGGCTGATGACGGTGGCGTCCGCGCCGTAGAAGAGGATCAGCACATAGGGCCCGAAGGTGAAGAACACCTGCTTGCGGGCACCGTAGAAGACCTCCAGCATGTAATACTTGCCGAACTTTTTGCGGAAGTAGAAGCGGCTCTTGGTCTTGTCGGTCTCGCTGCGGCCGGTGATGCGGAAGGCCATCAGCATGCCGCAGGCCAGGATGACCGCCGCCGCCGCGAAGAAGGGACGGTAGGGCTTCTGATCGCCCAGGAGCATGAACGAGAGAATGATGACCGCGTAGCCGAACAGCGTGCCGATGTTATAGACGGCGTTCTGATGGCCCAGCGCTTTGCCGCCCTGTCCCGGTCTGGCATACTCCAGGGACAGGGTGTTTTTCATGCCCAGCTGGATATGATCGCCCAGGGAGAACAGGCACACGGACAGGGTGACCATCACCTTGGTGGAGGGCACCGCCGACAGCATGGCCATGCCGCCCAGCATGATGACCGCGCCGATCTTGTAGATGCGTTCCGCCGAGAAGGTGTACAGCACGGCCAGGATGAACACCAGCATCAGCCCCGGCAGCTCCCGGAAGAATTCCGCGACGCCCCGGTCCAGCTCCCCCATGCCGACCACCTCGGCCAGGTAGTTGTCGATCATGCCCTTGTACAGGCCATAGCCCAGTCCGCTGAGAACCAGGGACAGGAAGAACACCTTGTAGCAGGAATCCTCCCGGAAGATCTCCTTCATACGACGCAGCATGGTTGCTCCTTTCAGCCCCTGAAGAATTCCTCCGCATCGGGATGCTCCCAGAGCATTTCGTCCTTGCGGAGCAAACGGTAGTTGTCGTAGGTGAACTGCGGCACCGTGACGCAGGAGAGCAGCGTGGTCCCGGTGGCACCGGAAACGGGACGTGCGCCGAAGAGCACACCGTGGGGCACCAGGACGCAGGGCTGTGCGTCTTCGGTCATTCCCAGGCGCTGAACGGTGCGGGTGCCGTCCCCGGCATAGCACCAGATCTCCAGGGTGCTGCCGGCGTGCCAGAGCCAGTACTCGTCGCAGTCGATGGCGTGGAAGTCCGCGTGCTCGCCGGGGGCCAGGGCATAGTAGATCACACCGTGGCTGTGGCGGTTGTCGGCACGGGCTTCGCCGTTGGGGTCCAGAAGCACATAGCTGCCGCCCTCCACATGGGGCTGCATGCCGAAGCGTTCAATGATATCCATCTCAGGCGGCCTCCTTCGGGTTCTCTTTGGTGATGCGCCGCAGGTGGTGCGCAATTTGCGGGATCTCCAGGATCAGCATGCCCACCCAGCCGATGGCGGAAGCGAAGGCCACGCCGCTCAGGCCGATGCGGGGCACCAGCACGTATACGAAGATCACCCGCAGGCTGATCTGGGTCAGGGTGCCCAGCAGGGTCATCTTCATGCGGCCCATGCCGCGGAAGAAGCTCTGGCAGCCGTTGGTCAGGCAGGGCAGCACATAGAACAGGGACATCCAGCCCAAATACGCGCAGCCGATGGCGATGACCTCGGCGCTTTCCGCGGAGACGAAGAGCTGCATGATGGGCTGCTTCAGGAACCAGGTGGTCAGGCCGATGATGGGCCACCAGCACAGCTCCAGGCGGATGGCGGTCAGGAAGCCATCCCGCACCCGGTGCATGTTGCCGGCGCCGCGGTTCTGGGCGATGAAGGTGGTGTCCGCCTGGCCGATGGACTGGGCGGGCAGGCAGGCGTAATCATCCATGCGGGTCACGGCGTTGAAGCAGGCCATGGCGTCCACGCCCAGGCTGTTGATCACGCTCTGGATCATCAGCTTGCCGATGGGCTGGCAGCAGGACTGCAGGGCCGTGGTGCCGCCGTAGGACAGGGTGCGCCGCAGCAGCGTGGGCTCCATGCGCCACTCGCCCTTGCGGGGATGCAGCAGCGGCACCTTGCGGGAGATGTACCACAGGCACAGCGCGGCGGAGATGGCCTGGCTGGCGACCGTGGTGGCCGCGGAGGACACCGCGCCGAGGCGCAGGATGGCCACGAAGATCACATCCAGCACGCCGTTGAGGATGGAGCAGAAGATGAGGAACTTCAGGGGCGTTTTGGAGTCGCCCAGGCTCTTCATGGACTGGGCCATGGCGTTGTAGGCCGCGGTGAAGGGGATGCCCAGGAAGACCACCCGCATATACGCGGAGGTCAGGGGCAGCACCTCCTCCGGCACGCTGAGCAGGCGCAGCAGCGGCACGGCAAACAGGATGCCCAGCACCATGATGGCCACGGAGAAGATGCCGCCGAAGATCATGGTGGTGGCCATCTCCTTGCGGAGGCTTTCCTCATCCTTGGCGCCGAAGGCCTCACTCATGATGACGCCGGCGCCCACGCACAGGCCGGAAAGCCCCAGCACCACCAGGTTCAGAACAGGGTTGGAGGCGCCGACCGCAGCCAGCGCCTCCGTGCCCACATAGCGGCCCACCACCGCGGAATCCACAGCGTTGTAGGTCAGCTGAAACAGATTGCCCAATACCAGCGGCACCGCGTACCGGATCAGATGCCCCGAGATGCGGCCCTCGGTCATACGAACTGCGGCCATAGGATGGATCGCTTGCCTTTCGCTTTTACTTCTCCCGATGGATATAGCTGCTGCTGCCTTCGCTGTTGATGCTGTCCATCAGCTCGTAGCGGATGCGCAGCGCTTTGGGGATCTGCTGGGCGTCCTTGCTTTGCAGGATGCGGTCCACCACCATGCTGACGTTGGACAGCTTGACGTTCAGCAGGGTGATCAGGTAGCTGTACTCCCCGCTGCGGGTGCAGATGTCCACGGTGCGGATGGAGTGGGTGATGGCCTGGTTGAGGCTGTACATGGCTTTTTCGGCGTCCTCACCATGCACGGCGGAGCCGTCCGCGGCTTCGAGCCGCATGACCAGCAGCACGGATTCATAGCCGAAGCGCTGGCTCAGGTTGCGGATGTACTCCTGGAGCTGGGCGAACTGCTGGTAGCTCAGGTTCAGGGCACCGCTGTAGCTTTGGGTGTCCGAGATACTGACGTTGAGCATCGCTTTGATCATCCTTTCCATGGTCTCCGAGAGGTACTGTTCGGTGGTCATACTCTCCGACTCCTTCACCTCCACGCGGAAGCCCTCGTGCAGCATGGCGATGAAGACGTCGGTGATATATGGATCAAACTGCAGGCCGCGGCAGCGGATGAATTCATCAATGATCTCAGTGTCCGTCATCCGCTGGCGATAGACGCGGTTGGTGGACATGGCATCATAGGAATCCGCCACGCAAATGATGCGGGCCAGCAGTGGGATCTCCTCTCCCTTGAGGCCGGTGGGGTAGCCCTTGCCGTCGTAGCGCTCATGGTGATACATGGCGCCCTCCTGCACATGGGGAATGAACTCAATGCCCTTCAGGATGTCTCCGCCGATGACGGGATGCTGGCGGATCAGGTTGAACTCCTCATCCGTGAGGGCGCCGGGCTTGTTCAGCACGCTGTCCGGCACGCCGATCTTGCCGATATCGTGCAGCAGACCCACGGTGTATACGTTTTCGACCTCCTCGTCGCTCAGACCCATGCGGCGGGCGATCTCCCGGGCACAGATGGCCACGCGCTTGGAATGGCCGCCGGTGTAGCTGTCCTTGGCGTCGATGATGGTGGCCACGGACATGATGAAGCTGAGGGTGAAGTCCTCCCGGCGCTCGCTGATCTGATGCTCGTTCAGGGTCAGCTGCTTCTGCACCCATACGGTGATGACGATGGTGGCGCTGACCACCAGTACGCTGGCCAGCTGGCTGATGAGCACATCGGTGCTGGAGCTCAGCGGAGAGACCAGGCCGGGATACAGATACTCCAGAGCAAAGGTGACCAGGATGAGCGCCACTGCGGGGACCAGATAGCCGAACAGCTGCTTGCCGGAGCGGGCGAACAGGCCGACAAAGAACAACTCATACACGAACCAGATGATGACGCCGCCGCTGCGACCGCCGCCGGTCAGGTAGACCGTGGGGATAAGGAACATGATGCCCACGGCCACAATGGGCCCGAACAGCTCATCCCGGTGAGCGATATGGGTGAAGGAGGCCACCAGGAGGGCCCCCACGGCGATGGTCAGCGTGGACAGAACGCCCCAAATGCTGCAGTGGGCCACCACGCAGATGCCGGTGCCCAGGAACGCGGCGATGATGCCCATGTAAATAAAGAACGTGGACAGCCGCTGGTTCAGGTCGATCTCCCGGTTGTACAGGTAGCGGTTGACGCTGTTAATGATTTGCCGCATGTTGTTCACCTCCGGAGCGGGTGTGGGTACGGCCGGTCTCCCGGTAGATCCGGTTCTTGTCGCTGAACATCTTGGCCTCGGCGGAGCGGATCAGGGCGCCCATGGTGCAGGGCAGCGTGTTCTGCTCCATGCCAACGGCGATGGAATAGCCGGCCTCCTCGATGGCGGTACGTACGGCATCGATCCGCTGCCGCAGCTCGTCCCAGGACATATCCGCCGCCAGGGCTACGAACTCATCGCCGCCGATGCGGTAGGTGTCCTCATCGCCGAACTGGGCGCGCAGGGCCTCCGCCACGCAGCAGAGCATGGCGTCACCGGCATCATGCCCCTGGGTCTCGTTCAGCTCATGCAGGCCGTTGGCGTCCAGATACACGCAGGCAACGGTCTTGCGGCACTGTGCGGGGAAAACGGGCAGATGCTCCTCGTAGCTGCGGCGGTTGTGCAGCTCGGTCAGGGCATCGGATTCACTCATGTGCAGCACCTGCACGGTGGCGTTCATGCGCTCCTGGCTGTGCCTGTTGATGGACAGCACCACCGCGCCGCAGGCCGCGGCGACCAGCATCCGGGGGATCACCAGGTAGGCCGTGACCTGTGTCAGGATGGTCTCCATGGGCCAGTCCTCCGTAACGACCAATTCCAGCTTGGAGCGCAGGGCCGCCTGCAGCAAAAGCTTGAGGAAGTCCGGCTCCCAGGTGCCGATGAGCAGGGAGAACAGCGAGCCCAGCAGGATGCACAGCATGGTGGCGCCGATGGCGAACCAGCCCAGCCTCCGCGAGGGGTATTGGGCGGCGATCAGCAGCGGCATCAGCAGCACCAGCGTGGCGTGGAAATGCAGCATGGTGCTGACGATCATGGCCACGGCGGAGATGCAGCCCAGGATGATGTACTTCAGCCCCGGCCAGCCGGACCAGCGCTCGCTGATGACCAGCGCCTGGGGGATGACCAGCGCCACCAGGGCCACCCCGATGCCGAGACGCATGACAAGCTTTTCGACATGGAAGAGGCCCAGTTCATTGATAAAAAGGACCAGCAGCGCAACCACCGCAATGAGACACATCGCCCGGGCACAGTACCGGTTCGGCCGGATGTCGGCTTCCTCCCGGTAGAGCCTGGCCTCGTCCCTGCGCAGATGCATGCCGGTCCCTCCTTTTTGTATACAGAATCCACTATCTGATAATATTCTTTTTTTGCATGCTGAATCCCTGCATGGAAAAGGATTTTCCCGCAAAATGAATTTCCTCTTGACAAAGCAAAAACGGTGACGTATAATTCTACCGTTGCGATTGACCCATCGCGGCATGGAGAGTTGGCTGAGTGGTCGAAGGCGCACGACTGGAAATCGTGTTAGGCTTTAAAACCTACTAGGGTTCGAATCCCTAACTCTCCGCATCCCTTCCCTGGTTCAGGGAAGGGTTTTGTTTTGTAAAAATACGGTTGTGAAACGAACCGGATTTGGCAATCGATCCACGAAAACTCCCTCAGTCAGCTGCGCTGACAGCTCCCTCGGGGAGGGAGCCTTTTGGATACTCAGCTCAGTAATAAAAAGGCTCCCTCCCCGAGGGAGCTGGCGCGAAGCGACTGAGG
>R14__coassemble_1733_pt1 | contig 10382 bp, 8 predicted proteins | sample R14__metabat2_high_PE_026 | metagenome-assembled genome bin R14 | reverse complement strand
GTGGGTGCCAACGGCGCGACCCATTACTTCCGCGTGGACTGGTTCACGCCGGACAAGCTGCGTACCTGGGGCGACGGCCGCACCTTCATCATCGGTACCGAGGGCTACATCGAGCTGCGCAAGTATGTGAACGTGGCCACCGAGACCGACGAGGGCGATCATGTGTTCCTGGTGAACAAGGACGGCGAGCAGCACTTCAATGTCAGCGGCAAGGTGGGCTATCCCTTCTTCGGCCAGCTGATCCTGGACTGCATCAACCGCACCGAGAATGCCATGACGCAGGAGCACTGCTTCAAGGCCGCCGAGCTGTGCGTGCAGGCCCAGAAGCAGGCTGTGCGCATCGGCAAGCCGGGACAGATCCTGGGATAATTCCCGAAGACAAGGGCTGCCGCAGATGCGAAAGGTCTGCGGCAGCCCTTTTACGGTAGACGGGGATCGGAGGAAAATTCACGGGCGGGGAAAGAAGGAAGGGACATTATGCAGGATCGGTCAATGAACGTTTTCTGTGTCGGAAATGGCTGCGCGGCGCCCTGCGACAGCACGGCATTCGATCGGAAAGAAGCGGAGAAAGTGCTGCGCATCCACAGAATGACACCGGGCTATGCCCAAACCCCCATGGTCGGCCTCAGGGACCTGGCGCGGCGGGGCGGCGTGAAGGCGGTCCTGGTAAAGGATGAGTCCAAACGCTTTGGCCTGAAGGCCTTTAAAGGTCTGGGCGGCATCTGCGCGATGTTCCGTATCCTGTGCAGGGAGCTCGGGCTGGACCCTGCGGAGACCACACTGGATACATTGCGCTCCGGCCCCCGGGCGGAACAGATCAAAAAAATGGTCTTTATTACCACAACGGACGGAAATCACGGCAAGGGAGTATCCTGGGCAGCCGGGATCTTTGGCTGCCGCGCCCTGGTTTATATGCCCAGGGGATCGGCGGAGGCGCGGGCGCAGGCCATTCGTGAGGCGGGCAATGCGGAGGTGGAGATCACCGGCCTGCGGTATGATGACTGTGTGGTCATGACCCGGGGGCTGGCGGAGAAGAACGGATGGTATCTGATCCAGGATACCTCCTGGGAGGGCTATGAGCAGGTCCCGCTATGGATCATGCAGGGATACCTGACCATGGTTACCGAAGCGGCGGAGCAGCTGTCGGCTATGGGCTATACGGCACCGACCCATCTTTTTTTGCAGGCGGGCGTAGGCTCCATGGCGGGCGCGGTCGCCGCGGCCGCCGTCAACCGCTGGCCGGACAGGAGGCCGGTCATTTCGGTGGTCGAGCCGGAGACTGTGGCCTGCTTTTATGAGTCCTTCCTCCGCGGTGACGGTAAGCCCCATCAAGCGCAGGGCTCCTGCGAGACCATCATGGCGGGGCTGAACTGCGCGGTCCCCTGTACGCTGGGCTGGGAACAGCTTCGGGCGCATGCCTCCTGTGCGTTCGCGGTCAGCGATGAGGTAACCAGGCTCGGGATGCGCCTTCTGGCACGGGAGCGGGTGGTCTCCGGCGAATCCGGCGCGGTCACCACCGGCCTGACGGCGTTCCTGCTGATGACAGAGGAAGGACGCCCCCTGAAGGATAAGCTGGGGATCAACGAGGAGTCTGTGATCCTGTGCCTGAACACGGAAGGGGATACCGACCCGGAAAATTACAGAGCGATCATTACAAACGGTTGCGCCGATCCGCTTTTTATGATATGATTATAATGGCGTGTTGCAGTGCACCGGAAAGACAGAAAAATCTGTGGTCCGGCTGAGAGGTACCGGCAACCGGGGGAGGAAATCCGTTTGAATATCTTATTGATCATCCGGCCGGAGCTGTTTTCTGTTTTTATTATGCTGTTCCTGATCACCTATGACCGGTATGTCGCAAAGTTCAGAGACGACAAGAACGGCTTTTTCCTCTTTGCGCTGAACTGTCTTGCACACTGCGTGATGGCGCTTGTAACAGAGATCACGGTCAATATGGAAGGGATCAGCCAGACGGTGAACGACCTCTGCCATATCCTGTTTTTCTTCTTTTCGCTGAGCTATTCCCTGCTTTTCCTGGATTACGTGATCTCCTTCATCCTTCCGCGGGGAAGGACCCGGAAGATCATTATCGCCACCGGCGGCGTGATCAGCCTGATCTGCGTGGTCGTGATGCTGCTTTCCCCCATCAACTACCTGCAGGGAAACGGAACAAAATACAGTGCCGGCCTGGGACCGACACTGTGCTATACGGTTGGTTTTCTTTTCTTCATTGCCGCAGATATCGTGATGATTATTTGCCGCAAGCGGATCGACCGGAGCGTATTTGTCACGGTCCTGCCGCTGTCCTTTGTTACCCTGGGCCTGCTTTTCGTGCAGATCCTCGTGCCGGAATTCCTGTTTACGGCGCAGGCGCTGACGATCACCGCCGTCGGCCTCTTCTTTGCCATTGAAAACCCGGTGAGCAAATTCCAGAAGCAAGCCTTTGTGGATGCCTATCTGAACATCTGGAACAGGAACAGCTATGAGTATGACCTGAATCATATCATCGCCGAAAAGATCAAAAGGAACGAGGCAATGGTCTATATGATCGGCGACGTCAACGGCCTGAAGGATGTTAATGATACCCTGAGCCACAGGGACGGTGACCGCATGCTGGAGGCGATCGCGAAGGAGCTGCTGGGCAAGCTTTCCTCGGCTTATAAAATATACCGCGTGGGCGGGGATGAGTTTGCGGCCTTTTTCTTCAATAAGGACCCGGATCGTGTAAGCGCGGAGATCGCGGCGGCTTCGGCAGCCTGCTCGGCCATCCGATTGTCCCGGGAGATCCCGACCGGCATCGCGATCGGCTATGCCGTGCTTGAAAAGGGAGACAGCCTGGAGGACGTGGTCAGAAGAGCGGACGCCATGATGTATGCCGACAAGCGCAGCTTTTATGAGAAGAACGGCCATGACAGAAGACGCAGATAAGGACCCATCAGGACGATGACATAAAAACAGGAACGATTACTTGCGAAGGGCGCGTCCGAGGCTGTTTTGCCGGATGACGCCCTTTTCCAGCGCAATTTTTCCACCGATGAGCACCGGCCCGATGCCCTCCGGCGGGAGCAGCGGCTCCGTGAAGGTGGCGCGGTCACAAACGGTCTCCGGATCGAAGAGGACCACGTCCGCGTCCGCGCCGACCCGGAGCGTGCCCTTTTGCGGAAAGCCCAGCCGTTGGGCAGGCAGGGCGGTCATCTTGCGGATGGCCTCGTACAGGCTCAGCCTGCCTTCCCGGACAGAGCGCCCCAGCACGCGGGGGAAGGTCCCGGCAGCCCGGGGATGACCCTGGCCGTGATCCAGAATGCCGTCGCTGGCGATCATGACGGAAGGATGGGCCAGCGCCAGGTCCACCTCGGCCGGTCGCATGACATGGCATACGGTCAGAGCATCCGGGTCGTGGATGCGCATCCAGCGGAAGCTTTCTTCGGTGGCGCGCTGTCCCTTCCAGGGGCCGGAGGAGAACTCCAGCACCTCATAGCCGCAGGCGTAACGATCCAGCCACCCGTCATCGTAGGTGGTGGCGCCGATCTCGGTGGAGAAGGCGTCATAGGGATAGCAGTCCAGCATCACATCCAGGCCGCTCATCCGCAGACTGTCCGTCTGCCGCAGGACCTGCTCCATCTGTCCGAAGCCGGCCATGCTGCCGATGTGGGAGATCTGCAGGGGCAGATCATAGCATTGCGCGGCGCCGGCCATTTCGTCAATGGCGGAGAAAATGTATTCCGCGTCGTTGCGGACGTGGGAAGCGATCAGCCGGTGCCGGCTTTGGCAGCGGGCGGCGGCGCGGTAGAATTCGTCCCGCTCCGTGCCGGGAACGTACCGCAGCCCGAAGGAAACGCCTACGCAGCCGGCATCCAGCGCTTTGTCCAGGAGGGATTCCATGCGGCGCGTCTGTTCCTCGGTGGCTGCGGCGTATTTGTCCGTGACGCCGGCGGCCTGACGGGCCCAGGAATGTCCGGCATACAGGGCGACGTGCACCGGAGCGCCGTCGCGGTCGATCAGGTCCAGATACTCAGTCGGATCCCAGACATTGCTGCCGCAGTTTCCGCCCACGGCGGTGGTCACACCCATCCGCAGCATGCAGTCGAAGATACAGAAATCAACGGAGCCGTCCGGTCCGACGGGATCCTCATGCATATGAATATCGATGAAGCCGGGACAAACGACGCGCCCGGCGGCGTCAATGACGCGGTCTGCCTGTGGTTCTTCCGTACCGACCCAGGCGACCTTTCCGCCCCGGAGCAGCAGATTCAGCCTTGCGTCGGTATGCGTTGCGGGATCGATCAGCCGTCCGCCCCGGATCAATACGGAATCCATCCTGTGATTCACACCCTTTATTCGACAGTACTCAATGGAGAGTAATGAGACCTTCCCGGCAGGCGGTCAGCAGATCCTTCAGGTCAGCCACCTTTTCCTGGCGGCGGCGGCCGTTATCGGTATCCCGCACCAGCAGACGGTGGCTGTACCGGGCAAACTCGAAGGACTGGGACTGGATATCCGCGTCCTTGCGCAAAGCCTCGTTCAGACTGGTGAAGGGCTGATGGGACATGAGCCGCATGCCGTGGCTGTTGGAGATCAGCGTATAGCCCGCGATGCCGGTGGTCTTCTGATAGGCCCGGCAGAAGCCGCCGTCGATGACCACCAGCCTGCCGCCGGCCTTCAGCGGGCTTTCTCCCTGGATGACCCGGATGGGCGTGTGGCCGTTGATGATGCGGCTGTCCGCCCCCTCCAGGCCGAATTCGCGAAGGATCCTGACGCAGGCCTCCTCCTGATTGTACCAGGTGTAATAGGGATTGCGCGGCTCCTCCCAGGCGGCCTTGTCCGCAATAAAGAAGCGCTGGAAGGTCTTGATCTTTCTGCCGCACAGGGGGGAATCCGTGCCGCACCAAAGGTACCACATGAAGTCCAGGGCATCCTGCCGGCCGGTATAGAAGGCACGGCGGGCCATCTGGTCGGCATGATCCATCAGCGCCCGGCCGGACAGCTCCTTCCCGTCCAGACGCTTCTTCAGCAGGGAACCGTCCTCGTTCAGGGGAACGCAGCCATGGAGCAGCAGGTTGCCGTTGAAGCAGCGGTACAGCCAGCCGCGCCGGTACAGGAAGGCGATATGCTCCCTCAGACGATAGCTCTGCAGGAAGGCATCCCGCAGGTCATGTACCAGCCGGGCTTCCTCCTCTGTCAGGGCGTAGGGATCTTCGGCATTTACCGTGGGCATCGGAAGGGGCTTCACGGGCCAGACTGTCCCATCGATCTCCACGGTGCCGTCATGGATCCGGTGCAGCAGCAGGCGGTCCTCCATGCCGAAATCCGGATTGCGGCGGATCAGCTGGCCCTCCAGCTTGAACATGATGACGGTGATGGCGTTCAGGGCGGCGACGGTGGGATCCAGATCGGGATACAGCTTTTCGGCAAAGAGCATCAGGGCACGCAGCGGGATGCCGTAGCCACGCTCCAGGATCTCCGTATTGTTATAGGCCAGGGAGTTGCGCACCACGCCCGCGATGCAGGCCTCGCAGCCGGCGGCCGCGCCCATCCAAAGCACATCGTGGTTGCCCCACTCGATATCGATGGAAGGATGCTGCATCAGGATGTCGATGATGCTGTCCGCCCGGGGACCGCGGTCGAAGATGTCTCCCAGTACGTGCAGCCGGTCCACGGCCAGATGCTTGATCAGGGTGGCCAGGGCGGCGATCAGGCTGTCTCCGCTGCCGGTCTCGGTCATGGTATCCACGATGCTCCGTCGGTACTGCAGGCGGTTGTCGTCATCATCGGACTGGGCATGCATCAGCTCATCGATGATGAAGGCCCAGTCCGGCGGCGTTACCTTGCGGACCTTCATCCGGGAATGCTTGGAGGACAGCATCTTCACCAGCTGGACCAGATCGTCGATCTGCCGGCGGTACCATTCCGGGGTGGTGATGCCCTGCTGGTGCAGCAGCTTCAGCTTCGCCTGAGGATAATAGATCAGCGTGCACAGCTCGGAGACCTCGTGGCCGGTCATGTTTTCACCCAGCCAGAGGTTCACCTTTTCCCGGATGACGCCGGAGCAGTTGTTCATGATGTGACAGAAGGCCTCATACTCGCCGTGGATGTCGCTCATGAAATGCTCCGTCCCCTTGGGCAAACTGAGGATGGCGGACTGCTCCATGATCTCCGTATACAGGGCCTCCATGTTCGGAAAGCCCTCCGCCAGCAGTCCCAGATATTTCAGACGCTCCGGCGTAAAAACAGCAGCGGACATAGGATCCCTCCTGCTTGAATGGTTGAAAATGTTTCAGCTTTCCCGGGCAGTGCGTTCTTTCGCCTTCCTGTTCACCCGCACAAAGCAGACCACGTTGATGATGATGCCGAAGAGGGTGGCGAGAGGCGCGGCGTAGCCGATGTTGGTCAGGCTGGCGTTGGATTGGATGCTCATGAAGTAGGAGACGGGCAGACGGACCAGCAGCGTCTGGGCAAGTCCCTGCACCATGACCCATACCGTCAGGCCACGGCCGTTGAAATAACCCACCAGGCTGAACATGATGGCGGTGACGATGGTCTCCGGCGCGTAGCCCTTCAGATAGGCGAAGCCGGCGGCAATGACCGAGGCGTCCGACGTGAAGATGGAGACCAGGGCGTCCCCCTTCAGCAATACGCCGATGAAGACCGGGATGCCGAAGACCAGGCCGATGCCCATGCCGGTGAACAGGGCCTTGTTGGCGCGGTCGGGACGCTGTGCGCCGATGTTCTGGGAAACGAAGGAGGCCATGGACTGCATCAGGGAGCTGGGGATCAGCATCAGGAAATTGACCACCTTGTTCGCCACACCATAGCCGGAGGAGGCATCCAGCCCCAGCCGGTTGATGAAGGCGCACAGCGCGAGGAAGGAGAACTGGGTCAGCAGCTCCTGCAGGGCCAGGGGCGCGCCGATGCGCACAAAGGCGCCGCATTCCCGGTTCAGGCGGATGTCTTCCCTGCGGATCTTAAAGGGGACGCCCCGCTTCCTCATCAGGAGCAAAGAGAACACCACACTGACCGCCTGGGCCAGCACCGTGGCCAGGGCAGCACCGGCCACATTCATTTTGAATACGGCCACGAACAGCAGATCGCCCACGATGTTCACGCAGCAGGCCACCGCCACGAACAACAGGGGAGACTTGCTGTCGCCCAGCCCGCGGAAGATGGCACTGAGCACATTATAGGCGATGATGAACAGGATGCCCGCGCCGCAGATACGCACATAGGTGGCGGTCAGGTCCACAGCCTCCTCCGGTGCCTGCATCAGGATGGCGATCGGCCGGGCGAAGAAGACCATGACCACAAACAGGATGACACCCAGAATGGAGAAGAGCAGGATGGCGCCGCTGACCAGCGTGCCGATGCGCTCCGGGCGTTTCTCCCCCAGATACCGGGCGATGAGCACCGTGACGCCCATGGCCAGGCCGGTGATCACAAAGGTGACCAGGTTCATGACCTGACTGCCCGTGGAGACGCCGGAAAGCCCGGCGGTGGTGCCGAAATGCCCCAGCACCAGCAGATCTACCGCGCCATAGGCCGCCTGAAGGACCAATGCCCCCAGGATAGGCACCATGAAGCGGATCATCTTGGCCAGAATGTTGCCCTGCGTAAAATCGAGACTGTTTTCGGCGGATGAGTCGGTACGCATAAAACCTCCATCATATTCTGTCATTGGATTTGGATCACAGTCAAGGTCGGTCGAGTGTTGCGATAAAGTCCTCCGGGGAAAGCACAGGGACCGAGGAAGCGGTATAGTCTTTGATGTTGCGCGTCACGATACAATCCATATGGGATCGCCTGGCGGTTTCTGCCATGATGGCATCCTCGTAATCAGACATATTGGAGATCAAAGCCTGCCTGCAATCGGAACCGGTGGTATCCAATGGGGTAAAAAGATACAGAACTTTGGCAAGGATCTGCCTCGTTTTTTCATCACTGTGCGTGGCCCGGTGGGTGATATAATAGATATCCGCGCAGGATTTCGCGGTGATGTACGCCTGAAACGACCGGTTGGCGGAGGCCGGGAAATGAGCTCGGCGGCTTCCGCAAAGGGCTTCCGCGACTGGAGCGCGTCGATTATGATACAGGTGTCGATCAACGCTTTCATACAGACGCAAGCCTTTCTTCACGGGCTTCCTCGAGGGTGATCTCTGCGGGAAGGATCCCGAAGAGCGACTCGGCGATTTCAATACGATCCTGAAACGGACTGGTCAGCTTGGCGATGACCTTCCCGTTTTTTGTGATAAAGATCTCTTCGGTAGCAGAAAGAAGAAGGTATTTGCTCAGGTTGTTCTTCAACTCGGTAGCCGTGATCGACATCACTGTACACCTGCCTTTCGATAGATCCATTATAAATGAATTGTACGATTTATGCAATGATTTTGAACGAAAATACAGACAAATGAGTAAACAAAAACCTGCCCCAAAGGACAGGTAAGTGCGGCCGACGGGACTTGAACCCGAACCCATTGCTGGACACGCCCCTCAAACGTGCGCGTATGCCGATTCCGCCACAGCCGCATGTGCAGATAGCGAAATTATTATAGTGAAAAGCGGATGCTTTGTCAAGACCTAAAAACGGCTGCCGGAGGGCTCCGGAGGCAGCGAAGTTACTGCTCAACCCCGGAGGATTGTCAGGGGGGACCGCAGCCCCCGGACTGTCTTCCTTGCGGTTACGAAAAGGGAGCTTCCCTGAGAAAGCCCCCTGAGATTCATTCCGTGAGGTCGATGTGTTCCATGATATCGTCGCCCGTCTCATCCGGGCCGACGGTGGTGTAATACAGCCCGAAGAGACCGTTGTCATAAGCGTCCGCGTTGGCCATGCTCCAGTGCCGGTCGCCTGTCATCTGGCTGACGTGGAAATCCAGTGCGCGGGTCGCCACGGAGATGGAGGTCTCGCCGCCGAAGGCGCTCAGCGGCTTTGTCCAGTCCAGGTGGATCTGGTTCTCCCCCCAGAGATGGACATACAGCTTTTTGACCTGCCAGGTGCCGTATTTTTTGGCGGTGGCCGGCGATTTGGAGGCGTCCGCTGCCGTGCTCACCACCAGAGCCACCTTTTCAGCCGTCAGCGCGTGCCCCATGTGGCCGTACTCGCCGTTGAAGTCATGGGTGGCTACCACCTCCGGCCTGTATTGACGTATGACCTGGTAGAGCAGCCGGGTGAAGGAGCCGGATCCCCAGGTCACATACATCTCGTTCATGGTATCCCGCTTCTTGTCAGTCCGCTCCAGCAAAACGGGATAATATTTGACGCCGCAGGTCCAGAGCCCCTGCAGAAGCTCCAGCTTGCGTCCACCCTTGGAGGTGACATACACCACCTGCACCTTCAGACCGCGCTCACCGGCATAGGTGGGCAGCATGCCGCCGAACCAGAGCAGCTCATCATCCGGATGGGCCACGATGAGCATCAGGTCAGCCTTGTCCAGCTCCTCCCAGCGGGGCGCTTCGGAGGGTGCTTCACCGGGACCGTATACATGGATATCGGGAACGGCGAAGGCGGATCTTTTCTGGGTGGAGCGGATGCGGATCTCGGTGGTCCCCTCCGGCACCGGTAACCATTCGATCAGGTGATCGTGCCATGAGCCCACGCTCTCCCACTCACCGGCGCTGTTCTTTGCCTCCAGGTACACAGTAGGCAGGGTATATTTCTTTTTTTTGAGCTCCACCTTGGAATACAGGGTCAGGGTCACGCCGCCGATGCCTTCGGGATGGCTGATCACCAGGCTCTGGCTCTGCTTGACAAGGCAGTAGGTATCCATATCGCCGTCCATCATCAGGGCCACAGCTTCGGCGTCATAGCCCTCATAAACGCATTCAGCGGTGATCTCCGCTGCCACCTCAGCCCCGGCGGGCACGCACAGCAGCAGCACCGCCATCAGCGCCGCAACGCCCCACATCCGAAGCTTTGAATGCTTCAGCATCAGACAGGCACCTCCGTATCGTCGCTTTTTAGTCCAACGGGTGAAAGTATACCACAGCCCGATGCTCACCGCAAGCTTTTACGGATCGGATTTCATGAAGCCCGTCGGCAGGACTCCGGAGGCAGCGGGAAAAGGCTTCGTTTCCGGAAGAAATGCGGGGAAATAGCCGTGAAATCCCCGCTACCTCTTGACAGCAATAAAAAAAACAGTTAAAATGCAACTGTCTGACAAGTCTTGGAAAGGCTTGATGCGGGACCTGCAGGCGTAGTTTAGTGGCAGAACTCCAGCTTCCCAAGCTGGTCGTGTGGGTTCGATTCCCATCGCCTGCTCCACTACCGCATCAATCGCCACGAGCTGCTTTTGTCAGAGAACTTTCGCAGTTTGTGCGAACCGATTATAAGGAGGAGATACCAATGGCTAAGGAAAAGTACGAGCGCACCAAACCGCACGTAAACATTGGCACCA
>R14__coassemble_1697_pt1 | contig 10539 bp, 7 predicted proteins | sample R14__metabat2_high_PE_026 | metagenome-assembled genome bin R14 | reverse complement strand
CTGGACTTCGACAAGAACCAGGAGAAGCTGTGGGACTTCTTTGCGGTGGACTGATTTCCGGCACAGACCCTTTTCGCCCTTCCCGTTGCGGGGAGGGTTTTTCCATGCGCGCTGAAAAGATGATTGCTTTTTTCCGCAAACTGTGGTATGGTTCATCATGCGACGAAAAAATGAGGCTGTTTTTCTTAAGAAATACGGAAGCAATTTCATGAAAAACAGCCTGCGGAACGGAGGGGTGCGCATGCGGTATGACCGGGATGAAGCCTGCCGGGCCTGGCTGACCCGGGGCTATCTGCGCTATGGTCAGCTGCGCGCCCTGACGGAACGCTTCGATTCCGCCGAGGAGATCTACGATACGCTGATGCGGTCCTCCGCTGAATTCGAGGAGCTGCTGCAGCCCGCGCAGGTCCTGCAGCTCAAACGGCTGGGCGGCAGGGACAGCATGCATACCATGCTTGTGACCATGCAGAAGCACGACATGCATGTGATGTCCATGGACGACCCGATTTATCCCCAGCGGCTGCTGGATATCAGCGATCCGCCGGTGTTCCTGTACTGGCGGGGCGATCCGGAGTGCCTCAGACAGCGCTGCGTGACCATCGTCGGCACCCGCTCCGCCACGCTGGATGCCCTGGACGCCACCCGGGAGATCGCCCGGAGCCTGTCTGACAGCGGGGTGATCGTCATCAGCGGCATGGCCAACGGCATCGACCAGGCGGCGCATCGCGGCTGCCTGGAGGGGAAAAGCCCCACCGTGGGCGTGCTGGGCACCGGCCTGGACGTGGACTATCCCGCCGGGGCCGCGGACCTGAAGCGGGAGCTGCTGGACCGGGGCGGACTGCTCCTGTCCGAGTATCCCCCGGGAGCCACCGCCAACAAGTGGACCTTTCCCGTGCGCAACCGCATCCTGTCCGGCCTGTCCGCCGCCACGGTGATGATGGAATGCAGCATCAAGTCCGGCAGCATGAGCACGGTGAACCACGCCCTGAACCAGGGGCGGGAGGTCTTCGCCTGGCCCAACCGGGCGGGCAGCCCCGCCGCCGAGGGCGCGCACCAGCTGATCCGGGAGGGCGCCCGGTATTTCACCACGGCGCAGGATATCCTGGAGGACATGAACTGGCAGGACGTGAAGCCCCTGACCCCGGAGCAGCACGCCGCGCTTCCGCCCATGACGCCGGAGCAGATGACCGTCTACCGCCGCCTGCTGAAGGGAGAGCAGTCCCTGGACGAGCTGGCGATGGCCACCGGCATGGACAGCGCGGCCCTGAGCGGCACCCTGACCATGCTGCAGCTGATGGGCGTGGTGCGGTCCCTGCCGGGCAAGCTGTATCGGCTGGTATGATCCGCAAAAAAGGATTTCGCGCCTGCGGGCGCGACCAAAGGGCTTTCCGATCGCCCTTTGGAAACCTTCGGTGCAAACTTTACTTAATAAATTATCTGGAGGCAATAACATGGCGACTGCCAAGCAAAAGCTGATCATTGTGGAGTCCCCGGCCAAGGCCAGGACGATCTCCCGCTTCCTGGGGAAGGGCTACAAGGTAGAGGCCTCCCAGGGCCACGTGCGGGATCTGCCCAAGTCCCAGCTGGGTGTGGACGTGGACAATGATTTCGAACCCAAGTACATCACCATCCGCGGCCGGGGCGATATCCTGGCGAGCATCCGCAAGGAAGCCAAGACCGCTTCCACCATCTACCTCGCGACAGACCCTGACCGCGAGGGAGAGGCCATCAGCTGGCATCTGGCCCAGCTGCTGGGCGTGGATGTGGACAAGGCCTGCCGCATCGAGTTCCATGAGGTGACCAAGTCTGCCATCCAGCAGGCCATCAAGCATCCCCGGAAGATCGACATGGGCCGGGTGGATGCCCAGCAGGCCCGCCGCGTGCTGGACCGCCTGGTGGGCTACAAGATCAGCCCGCTTTTGTGGGTCAAGGTCAAGAAGGGCCTGTCCGCCGGACGCGTGCAGTCCGTGGCCACCCGCATGGTGGTCAGCCGCGAGGAGGAGATCGAGTCCTTCATGCCGGAGGAATACTGGGAACTGAACGCCGCCGTGGCCCTGCCGGACGAGAAGGGCAGGCTGCGCCGCTTCCCGGTGAAGCTGGCCACCCTGGACGGCGAGCGCGTCAGCCTGACCAATGAGGCCCAGGCGAAGGCGGCGGAGGCGCGGATGGCGAAGGCCGCCTTCGCCGTAACGAAGATCAAAACCGGTGAAAAGCGCAAGCAGCCCGCCGCTCCCTTCACCACCTCCAGCCTGCAGCAGGAGGCCGGCCGCAAGCTGAACTTCACCACCGCCCGCACCATGCAGGTGGTGCAGCAGCTGTACGAGGGCGTGGATCTGGGCGACGAGGGCACCCAGGGCGTGGTGACCTACATCCGTACCGACTCCGTGCGCATCAGCGAGGAGGCCATGACCGCCCTGCGGGAGTACATCCCGGAGCGCTTCGGCGGGGAGTATCTGCCGGAGAAGCCCAATGAGTACAAGGGCCGCAAGAACGCCCAGGACGCCCATGAGGCCATCCGCCCCACCAGCGTGACCCGTACCCCGGAAAGCATCAAGGAATATCTGAGCAGCGAGCAGTTCAAGCTGTACCGCCTGATCTACAACCGCTTTGTGGCCAGCCAGATGGCTCCCGCCCTGTATGAGACCCTGTCGGCGGAGATCACCGGCGACGGCGTGGGTCTGCGCTTCTACGGCGAGCACAAGCGCTTTGCCGGCTTTACCGCGCTCTATGAGGAAGGCACCGATGAGGAGGTGGCCTCCGTGGAGACCAGCCTGCCCACCCTGACCGAAGGGACCCCGGTGAAGCCGGAGGACATTACGTCCGAACAGCACTTCACCCAGCCGCCGAGCCGCTATACCGAGGCTTCCCTGGTACGCGCCCTGGAGGAAAAGGGCATCGGCCGGCCTTCCACCTACGCGCCCACCATTACCACCATCATCTCCCGCGGGTATGTGAGCCGGGAAAACAAGCGGCTGTATCCCACGGAGCTGGGCCGCATGGTGACCAGCATGATGGAGCAGTATTTCCACGACATCGTGAACACCGAGTTCACCGCCGAGATGGAGGAGCAGCTGGACGAGGTGGAGGAGAACGGCGTCGAGTGGAAGCAGGTGCTGCGGGACTTCTATCCCCACTTCAAGGAGACGCTGGAAAAGGCGGAGCAGGAGATCGAGAAGATCGAGATCCGGGACGAGCCCAGCGACGTGCCCTGCGACAAGTGCGGCGCCATGATGGTATACAAGATGGGCCGCTTCGGCAAGTTCCTGGCCTGCCCCAATTTCCCCGAATGCCGCAACACCATGCCCATCGTGCATTATATCGAAGCCCCCTGCCCCCTGTGCGGCGGACGGCTGATGGAAAAGACCAGCCACAAGAACCGCCGCTTCTACGGCTGCGAGCGCTACCCCGACTGCAGCTTCGTCTCCTGGGAGATGCCCGTGACGGACAAGTGCCCCCAGTGCGGCAGCTACATGGTGGAGAAGCGGGGCCGCAAGGGCGAGGTCTGGCACCTGTGCGCCAATGAGACCTGCCGCTACAAGGTGGAGCTGGAGAACACCGCGGAGGAAGCCGACGATGAGTGAGATCGATCTTTCTCCAAAAGACGGCGCCCCGAAGGTTTCCAAAGGGCGATCGGAAAGCCCTTTGGTCGCGCCCGCAGGCGCGAAACCCCTTTCGACTCCTGTCACCGTGGTGGGCGCCGGACTGGCCGGCAGTGAGGCCGCGTGGCAGCTGGCGAACCAGGGGCTCCCCGTTACGCTGGTGGAAATGAAGCCCGCCAAAAGCTCCCCGGCGCACCATTCCCCGCTGTTTGCGGAATTGGTATGCTCCAACAGCCTGCGCTCCGACCGCCTGACCAACGCGGTGGGCCTGCTGAAGGAGGAGATGCGCCTCTGCGGCTCCCTGATCATGGCGGCCGCCGATCAGGCCCGGGTGCCGGCCGGCGGCGCGCTGGCGGTGGACCGGGACAGCTTCTCCGGCTATGTGACCGACCATCTGCGCAGCCACCCGCTGATCCGGGTGGAGGAGCGGGAGGTCACGGAGCTCCCCGAAGGCCCGGCGATCATTGCCTCCGGCCCCCTGACCAGCGATGCCCTGGCGGAGAGGATCGCCGCCCTGCCCGGCCTGGAGACCCTGAATTTTTACGACGCGGCGGCGCCCATCGTGACCCTGGAGAGCCTGAACATGGAGCGCATCTTCCGCCAGAGCCGCTACGACCGGGGCGATGATTACCTGAACTGCCCCATGAATGAGGAAGAGTACAACGCCTTTGTGGATGCCCTGCTGGCCGCCGAGACCGCGGAGATCCACGGCTTTGAGGAGAACCGGGTGTTCGAGGGCTGCATGCCTGTGGAGTCCATGGCGCGCAGGGGCCGCATGGTGCTGGCCTTCGGTCCCATGAAGCCTGTGGGCCTGAAGGATCCCCGCACCGGGAAGGAAGCCTACGCCGTGGTGCAGCTGCGGCAGGACAACGCCGAGGGCACCCTGTACAACCTGGTGGGCTTCCAGACCCGGCTGAAGTGGCCGGAGCAGAAGCGGGTGTTCGGCATGATCCCGGGCCTGGAGAACGCCTCCTTTGCCCGCTACGGCGTGATGCACCGCAACACCTTCCTGCACTCCCCGGGTTTCCTGAACGCGCACTTTGAAATGATCGGCCGCCCGCAAACCTACTTTGCCGGACAGATGACCGGCGTGGAGGGCTACGTGGAGAGCGCGGCCAGCGGCCTGCTGGCGGGATTGTCCCTGGGGCATGACCTGCGGGGCCTGGGCACCCTGGAGCTGCCGGGCATGACGGCCATGGGCGCCATGGGCCGCTATGTATCCAGCCCGAACCGGGACTTCCAGCCCATGAACTGCACCTTTGGCCTGCTGGACAGCCTGCCGGTGGACAAGGAGCACAAAAAGATCCGCAACAAGCAGCAGCGCTATGAGATCATCTCCCAGCGCTCGCTGGAATTTATGAAAACCTGGTGCGAGGCCAACGGCATCCGCCGGGAGACCAAGGAGGAACAGCCATGAGTTCAGTCAAGTTTATGGGAACCACGATCTGCGCCGTGCAGAAAAACGGAAAGATCGCCATTGCCGGCGACGGCCAGGTCACCATGGGCGAGAGCGTGGTCTTCAAGTCCACGGCCCGCAAGGTACGCCGGCTGTATCACGGCCAGGTGGTGGTGGGCTTTGCCGGCAGCGTGACCGACGCCTTCACCCTGTGCGACAAGTTTGAGGAAAAGCTGCAGCAGTGCGGCGGCAACCTGGAGCGGGCGGCGGTGGCCGTGGCCCAGACCTGGCACGGCGACCAGTCCATGCGCCAGCTGGAGTCCCTGATGATCGTGGCCGACAAGGACCAGATCCTGATGCTCAGCGGCACCGGTGAGGTCATGACCCCCGACGGCGGCGTGGTGGCCATCGGCTCCGGCGGCAACTACGCCCTGTCCGCCGCCCGGGCCCTGACCGAGAACACGGACCTTTCCGCCCATGAGATCGCCGAAAAGGCCCTGCACATCGCCGCTGATATCTGCGTCTACACCAACCACAACGTGATCGTGGAAGACGTGTGATCCTTAAAAATTCAGTCATTCCCCGAAGGTTTCCAAAGGGCGATCGGAAAGCCCTTTGGTCGCGCCCACAGGCGCGAAACCTTTCGCACGTGACTTTTGACAAAGGAGAATGAGTATGGCAGAAATGACGCCCCGCGAGATCGTTCGCGAGCTGGATCGATACATCATCGGGCAGGAGGAGGCCAAGAAGACCGTGGCCATCGCCCTGCGCAACCGCTACCGCCGCTCCCAGGTCTCCGAGGAGATGCGGGAGGAGATCAGCCCCAAAAATATCCTGATGATCGGACCCACCGGCGTGGGCAAAACGGAGATCGCCCGCCGCCTGGCCAAGCTGGTCAACGCCCCCTTCGTGAAGGTGGAGGCCACCAAGTTCACCGAGGTGGGCTATGTGGGCCGCGATGTGGAGTCCATCATCCGGGATCTGGTGGAGAACAGCATCCGCATGGTGCGGGAGGAGCACACCAAAAAGGTGCAGGCCCGGGCCAATGTGCTGGCGGAGGATCGCCTGGTGAACATGATCACCACCCCCGGCAAGAAGCAGAACAACGCGGGCGGCTTTAACCTGGACTTCCTGCTGGGCAAGAAGCCCGCGGAGCCCCAGCTGAACGAGGATGAGAAGCACGCCCTGTCCGTCAAGCGGGACGACGTGCGCTCCCAGCTGATGCGCGGCGAGTTGGAGGACTACGAGCTGGACATCGAGGTGGAGGAGGATGCCCCGACCCTGGAGGTGGGCGGCAACTCCATCAGCCTGGGCGATATGATGGGCAACATGATGCCCAAGCGCACCAAGACCCGCCATGTGAAGGTGAAGGACGCCCGCAAGATCCTGGTGCAGGAGGAATGCGAAAAGCTGATCGACAATGACGCGGTGCAGGAGGAGGCCATCCAGCGGGCCGAGCAGAGCGGCATCGTCTTCATCGACGAGATCGACAAGATCGCCGGACACCGCGGCGGCAGCGGCCCCGATGTGAGCCGCGAGGGCGTGCAGCGGGACATCCTGCCCATCGTCGAGGGCTCCACGGTGAACACCAAGTACGGCCCGGTAAAGACCGACTACATGCTGTTCATCGCCGCCGGTGCCTTCCATGTGGCCAAGGTGAGCGACCTGATCCCCGAGCTGCAGGGCCGCTTCCCGGTGCATGTGACCCTGAAGAGCCTGACCAAGGAGGACTTCAAGCTGATCCTGACCCAGCCGGACAACGCCTTGACCCGCCAGTACCGGGCGCTGCTGGAGGTGGACCATGTGCTGCTGACCTTCGACGATTCCGCCATCGATGCCATCGCCGAGGCGGCCTGCGTGGCCAACGAGAACAACGAGGACATCGGCGCTCGCCGCCTGCACGCGGTGTTCGAGCAGCTGCTGGAGGATATCTCCTTCAACGCCGGCGATCCCGAAATGCCCCCGGTGGACCTGACCATCAACGGCGACTATGTGCGCAGCCACCTGGGCGGCGAGAACCTGCCGGTGGATGTGCGGAAGTATATCCTGTAAGGAGGCCCCCCGATGTTTTCCTGGATGAACGGATGGAATCAGCCGGCTGCCGACCTGCCGGAGGAGAAAAGGGCCGGGCGGGTGATCCCGGAGGTGTGCCGGTGCGAGGCCGGCGCCGGGCGCTATGCCGTGACCGTGACCTTGACGGCGGAAAAGGACTGCCCGGAGGCGATCCTGTTTGTGGGCAAGCGCCACATGGTGTGGCACGGCGCGATGAAGGCCGGGGAGTCCCGGACGCTGGAGACCACCTGCCTGCTGGCACCCGCCGTGCCGGACAACGAGCAGTGCTTCGTGCTGCCGGACGGCATTGACGCGGCGGTGGCCGGAGCGGGCGTACATATTGCCGGGCTGCGGGCAAAGCCGGCGGAGCTGCCCTGCGTGTTCCTGATGGGCGACTCCACGGTGACGGAGCAGACGGCCGACGTGCCCTATGCTCCCGGCGCGGTGTATGCCGGCTGGGGACAGATGCTGAAGTACCACCTGGACAACAGCGTCTGCGTCAGCGACCACGCCATCAGCGGCAAGACCTGCGAGGCCTTCCGCGCGGAGGGCAATTATGACAACATGCTGCCCCTGGTGCGCCCCGGCGACCTGGTGCTGATCCAGTTCGGCCACAACGACCAGAAGCGGATCCAGCTGCAGGCGGACACGGGCTACCGGGAGCGCATCCTGGCCTACACCCGGGAGCTGCGGCAGCTGGGCGCCCGGCCGGTGCTGGTCACGCCCCTGGCCCGCAACCTGTGGTTCGACGACGGCGCGCCCAACGATCTGCTGCAGGCCTACGCGGCGGAGCTGAAGAAGCTGGCGGAGGAGGAGAGCCTGCCCCTGATCGACCTGCATGGCTGGATGCTGGATAACATCCTGCGGGAGGGCGAGGAGCCGGTGATGCTCTGGTACCATGACCAGGACCGCACGCACCTGAACGACTTTGGCGCCTGCCGCTGCGCCGGGATGATCGCGGAAAAGCTGGCGGCGCTGAAGCTCTGCACCCGGGTGCCCCGGGAGGCGTGGCCCTTCCATGGTCCCCATGACGCCCTGACCGCGCCGGTGAAGAACGCCGCCCTGACGGAAAACGCGGTGCACAAGGCGGAGCTGAAGGCCACGGCCGCCACGCCCCACAGCCTGACCCTGGTGTGGGACAAGCCCGCCGACGCCACTCCGGACATGACCTACTGCCTGATGGTGAACGGCCGCATGGTGCATTCTTATGAAGAGAACCACTGCGTGCTGGAGGGCCTGGCCCCCGACACCCTGTACGAGCTGGCCGTGTTCGATATGCCCTTCGGCAGGATGGTCGCCGCCGTACGCGAAAGAACAAAGAAAGCATGACACACAAAAACGGAAGCGCGGGCTTCCGTTTTTTATGTGGGAATTATTCTTTTTCCTCCGGCTTCGGCGCGAAGGAGCACAGCAGCCAGGTAAAGCCGTAGCCGGGAAGCTCCACGGCGCGGGCCTTGCGGTGGGTGCCGGTCAGCAGGTCGGTGTAGTCCTCGTGCTCGTTGATCCAGGCTACCTGGGTCTCGCCGGAGAAGTTGAACAGGGCGATCAGCTTCTCCCCGTGATAGTACCGGGCGATGGCCAGGATGTGGTCGTTCCAGGGCTCCAGCAGCCAGCATTCGGCGTTGGCGGAGAAGCAGGGGTGGCTGCGGCGGGCCTCCTCCAGCTGGCGGATGGCCATGTACAGCCGTCCCTGCCGGGTGCCGGCGTCATGGCGCTTTTCGGCGTCCGCCCAGTTCATGCAGCCCCGGTGCAGATAGCGGCTGTCGTCCGACTTCAGGGGATCGTTGTGGTAGGTGTAGTCATTCAGCTGGCCGATCTCGTCCCCGGCATAGATGACAGGCAGACCGCTCTGGGTCATCAGGAAGGCGTGGAGCATGGTGTCCAGCGCCATAGCCCGCTGCAGCAGCCCGTCCTGGCCGCTGGTCTCGGCACCCTCGATGCCGCACAGGGAGGCGGTGGTGCCGCACAGCCGGGCGTCCCCCAGGCGGGGATCGTCATTGTACAGCTCGCCCCGGGCCATGCTGCCCCAGCCCCAGCCGCGGAAGTAATCGTTCAGGAAGCGCTTGTGGTCCACCTCGTTCACACCGAACTGGCTCAGGAAGGGGTAGTCCAGTCCCCAGCCGATGTCATCATGGCAGCGCAGGTAGTTCAGGAAGGTGTAGCCCTGGGGCAGGGAGAACACCGTCTCCAGCTGCTGCCGCATCAGGCGCACGTCGGCGGTGGCCACGGTATGCCAGGTGCTGGCCATGGTGGTCACGTTGTACAGCATGTGGCACTCGGGGCGGCTGACGGTGCCGAAGTAGGGCACGACCTCCTTGGGCTCCATCACCACTTCGCCCAGCAGCAGGGTGCCGGGGCAGACGATCTCCACGGCCAGGCGCAGCATCCGCACCAGGGTGTGCACCTGGGGCAGATTGCGGCAGTTGGTGCCCAGCTGCTTCCAGATGTAGGGCACGGCGTCCAGGCGGATGATGTCCACGCCGCAGTTGCACAGGTGCAGCATGGCGGCGGTCATGTCCCGCAGCACATCGGGATTGGCGTAGTTCAGGTCCCACTGGTAGGGATAGAAGGTGGTCATCACCGGCTTGTGCACGGCCTCGCACCAGGTGAAGTTGCCCGGCGCGGTCTGGGGGAACACCTGGGGCACCGTGCGCTCAAACTGGTCCGGGATGCGCCAGTCGTCATAGAAGAAGTACCGGGCCTGGGCCTGTGGATCTCCCGCCCGGGCGGCTTTGGCCCAGGCATGATCCTCGCTGGTATGGTTCATCACAAAGTCCAGGCAGACGCTCATGCCCTTGCCGTGGCAGTCATCCGCCAGCTGCTGAAGGTCCTCCATGGTGCCCAGCTCGGGCTGCACTTTACCGAAATCCGCCACGGCATACCCGCCGTCTGAACGGCCGGCAGGGCTTTCCAGCAGGGGCATCAGGTGCACATAGGTCACGCCGTTTTCCTGCAGGTAGTCCAGCTTTTCCCGCACGCCCTGCAGGGTGCCCGCAAAGTACTGGGTGTACAGCACATAGCCCAGCATCTTCCGGCTGCGGAACCAGTCCGGATTTTCCTCCCGGTCATGGTCCAGCTGCCGCAGCTCGTCCTTGCGCTCATCCTGGGCATGCCGCAGCATATCGCAGAAGGACGCAAAGGCCTCAGGGCTGTTGTACAACTGATAATGCAGTGCGCGCAGCTCATCCACCCGCGTAGAGAGCCTGGCATAATACGCCATGGAACGTTCATCGGTCATCATCGGAACAGTCCCTCCTGTCGAAAAATAAGCCCTCTCAGTCAGCTTTGCTGACAGCTCCCCCAAAGGGGGAGCCTTATGACGCTCTTCCATCAACTTACAAAAATGGAGAGCGAAGGAGTCCGGAGGGCGATCGCAAAGCCCTCCGGTCGCGCCCGCAGGCGCGAAACCCTGTTACATTGCTTCCACCGAAATGATGTTGCTCAGGTTTTCCATGATAGCCCGGGCGATCCAGGGCTTGTTCATGGTGTACA
>R14__coassemble_1684_pt1 | contig 10594 bp, 8 predicted proteins | sample R14__metabat2_high_PE_026 | metagenome-assembled genome bin R14 | reverse complement strand
TGGACGTACAGTCCATGGGCACCGGCGAGTGCTTCACCCGTCTGGATGCCGAGAAGGCCAATCCCCAGGCTGACGTGATGTTCGGCGGCGTGGAGCTGACCTGGACCGCCACCTATCCGGACCTGTTCGAGACCTATGTGGCTGCCGGCAACGAGAATCTGCCTGAGCAGTATCAGAACCCCGACGGCGTGACCACCTATTATATCCTGGGCGGCAGCTGCGTGCTGATCGTGAATGACGAGCTGTGCGAGGAGCTGGGCATCGAGATCACCTCCTATGCCGATCTGCTGAATCCCGCGCTGAAGGGCAAGATCGCCTGCGCCGATCCTACCGCTTCTTCCTCTTCTTTCGCTCATCTGTGCAACATCCTGCTGGCCATGGGCGACGGCGAGAACCCCTATGAGAGCGACGCTGCCTGGGACTATGTGGCTCAGCTGATCGACCAGCTGGATGGCAGCCTGACCAGCGGCTCCTCCGCCGTGTACAAGGGCGTCGGCAACGGCGAGTATGTGGTGGGCCTGTCCTACGAAGTGGGCGTGGCCGGCTACATCAAGAACGGTGCTACCGGCGTGACCGCCGTGTATCCCACCGAGGGCGTGTGCTGGACTCCTGTCGGCTCTGCCATCGTGAAGGGTGCCGCCAACATGGACAACGCCAAGCTGTTCATGGACTGGCTGATCTCTGACGAGAACCAGACCACCATGGCTACCCAGACCGTGTGCCGCGGCGTGCGCACCGACCTGTTCGTTGCCAACGACTATATGCCTTCCTTCGATACCCTGAACCTGAAGGAAGAGATCGGCGACTACACCGATACCAACAAGCAGACCATCCTGGACCACTGGACTGCTCTGTGGACCAAGTAATGACCTGAAACAAGCAGCCTCCCCCGGTCTTGACTCCGGGGGAGGCTGTTCTTTGACAGAGGATCGGACCGGTCCTCTGTCAAAGAACAGAAACAAGCGGGCACCGAAGGTCCAGGGCGAGCGGAAAGCCCTGGTCGCGCCCGCAGGCGCGAAATCCCCTACGATCACCATAAAAGAAGGAGCTGCAGACCATGAGCGTCAGCATCAGAATCGACCATGCCCAAAAGCGCTACGGAGACAGCATCATCATCCGCGATCTTTCCCTCAACATCCGGGAAGGGGAGTTCTTTACGCTGCTGGGCCCTTCCGGCTGCGGCAAGACCACGCTGCTGCGGATGATCGCCGGCTTCAACTCCATCGAGAGCGGCGACTTCTATTTCAACGATGCCCGGATCAATGATATGGATCCCAGCAAGCGCCGCATCGGCATGGTGTTCCAGAACTATGCTATCTTCCCGCACCTGAACGTGCAGGAGAATGTGATGTTTGGCCTGAAGAACCAGCAGAAGAAGCTGCCCAAGGAAGAAATGAAGGCCCAGGCCGAAAAGTTCATGAAGCTGATGCACATCGATCAGTATGCCACCCGCAAGCCGGAGCGCCTGTCCGGCGGTCAGCAGCAGCGCGTGGCCCTGGCCCGTGCCCTGGTCATCCAGCCGGATGTGCTGCTGATGGACGAGCCCCTGTCCAACCTGGACGCCAAGCTGCGCGTGGAGATGCGCGAGACCATCCGTGCCATTCAGCGGGAGGTGGGCATCACCACCGTGTACGTGACCCACGACCAGGAGGAGGCCATGGCGGTCTCCGACCGGATCGCCGTGATGAATCAGGGCGAGATCCAGCAGATCGGCACGCCCCAAACCATCTATCAGCGCCCGGCCAACCTGTTCGTGGCCAACTTCATCGGCCGCACCAATCTGCTGAAGGGAAAACTGACCGTGGAGAACGGGACGCCTATGCTGACCCTGGCGGACAATTGGGTGTTGCCGGTGCCCAATATCCGCCCGGAGGAGATCCGGGAGCGGCAGGTCATGGTCTCCGTGCGTCCGGAGGAGTTCGTGATCTCCGAGGACGGGCAGGGCATGGACGCCGTGGTGGATACGGGCGTGTTCCTTGGCTTGAACATGCATTACTTTATGACCATGGCCACCGGCGAGCAGATCCAGGTGGTCAGCGAGGCCACGCTGGATCGTCCCCTGCAGGACGGCAGCTATGTGAAGCTGCGCATGAAGCGGGCCAAGATCAACGTGTTCAATGAGGAAGGAACAGACAATCTGATGACCGGCGTCCAGAACGATGCCGTGCCGCAGAAGGAGGCGTGAGCATGAAGCAGAAACGCCGCCTGGATTCCTGGCAGATCATTTCCTTTGTGATCCTGGGCCTGTATGCCCTGTTCCTCATCCTGCCCATGTTCCAGCTGCTGCGGAGCTCCGTGGTGGACGCGGACGGCAATACCAGCCTGGCCTACTACGAGGAGTTCTTTTCCAAAAAGTCCTATTATGGCACGCTGCTGAACAGCTTTGCCGTCAGCGCCTGCGTGACCGTATGCGCGCTGATCATCGGCACTCTGTTTGCTTATTTCTATACCACCTTTGAAATGAAGGGCAAGACGCTGCTGCAGACGATCGCCATCCTGAGCTGCATGTCGCCGCCCGTGATCGGTGCCTACAGTTGGATCCAGTTGTTCGGTACGGCGGGCATCGTGACCAAGTTCCTCAAGGCGACCTTCGGCATCAGGCTGGCCAGCATTTACGGCTTCGGCGGCATCGTGATCGTCATCACCTGCCAGCTGTTCCCGCTGGTGTTCCTGTATGTGACAGGTGCCCTGAAGAATATCGATAACTCCCTGATCGAGGCCTCCTCCGGTCTGGGCTGCAACAGCCTGAAGCGCTTCTTCAAGGTGGTGCTGCCCCTGTGCATGCCCACGCTGCTGGCGGCGGGTCTGCTGGTGTTCATGCGCGCCTTCGCGGACTTCTCCACTCCGTTGCTGATCGGCAAGGGCTACCAGACCTTCCCGGTGCTGATCTACAACCGCTTTGTGGGGTAGACCTCGACCAACCACAACTTTGCCTCGGCCATCAGCGTGATCGGCATCTGCGTTACGGCGGTGATCTTCCTGATCCAGAAGTTTGCCACCAGCCGCTTCACCTTTACCATGAACGCGCTGCATCCCATTGAGGTGCACAAGCCCCGGCTGCTGACGAGCATCCTGATCCACCTGTACTGCTACCTGGTGGCCTTTGTGGCCTTCCTGCCGCAGCTGTTCGTGGCCTGGCAGTCCTTCCGCAAGTGCAACGGCAACGTGTTCCTGGACGGCTACAGCCTGGACAGCTATCAGGAGGCCTTCAAGAAGATCCTGAAGCGCAGCCTGCCGAACACCTTTACCATCGGCATTACGGCGCTGATCATCGTGATCCTGCTGGCCATCCTGATCGCCTACCTGGTGGTGCGCCGCAGCAACACGGTGAACAACATCATTGACACCCTGTCCATGGTGCCCTACATCATCCCCGGCGCGGTGGTGGGCATTGCGCTGGTAGTGACCTTCAATGACGGTCCGCTGGTGCTCACAGGCACGGCGGCGATCATGATCATCGCCCTGATCATCCGAAGGCTGCCCTATACCATCCGATCCTCGGTGGCTATCCTGCAGCAGATCCCCATGTCCATTGAGGAGGCGGCCATCAGCCTGGGCTGCTCCAAGATGAAGGCCTTCTTCACGGTGACGGTGCCCATGATGGCCAACGGCATCATGTCCGGCGCCATCATCAGCTGGATCACCATCATCACGGAGCTGTCCACCGCCATCATCCTGTACAGCGTGCGCACGGAGACCATGACGCTGACCATCTACAGCCTGGTGGTGCAGGGCTATGACGGTACCGCCTCGGCGGTGGCCACCATCCTGCTGTGCGTGACCACGGTGTCCCTGCTGCTGTTCATGCGCTTCTCCAAAAACAAGGACCTTGCCTTCTGAGCAAATCAAAAGATCGGAGCCCGTGCGGCGTTTCCGCAAAGGCTCCGGTCTTTTTCATTATATGTTTTCCGGCCAGATGCTGCCGACGTCCAGGCCCTGCTCAAGAAGCAGACGGTCGGCGGCGCGCAGCTGCCTGCGATGGCCGCTGTCATCCTCCAGCGTGACGATGACCTGCGGCTCCCGGTCCTCCGGCCGCTCCTCGCAGCCGAAATCATCCTCCTGGATGCGTATGATCTTCCACATCGATGTTCCCTCCGTGCAATCAGGTGAGTAAAAGCAGGACCGCCAGCATGACGGCCGGCACGGTGACGGTGTCCCATTCGCTGGGGGAGAAGAGCTCGGTGGCAGTCCCCAGCAGCCCGGCGGCAGCGGCGCAGAGCAGCGCCCGGCCCAGCGGCAGCTCCGCGTACAGCCAAAGCACCAACAGACCGCACAGGAAGGAGGTGGCCAGCATGGCGCCGGAGCCCTCCCAGGACTTTTTGCCGTCTGTCAGCCGGGCCTTGACCTTGTGCTTCCCCAGGGGAATGCCCACCAGCGCAGCGGCAGCATCCCCGTTGCCCCACATCAGGATGGCGGCGGCGCCCACGGCCGGCTTGCCGCACAGACCCCAGGCCACGGCGGTCAGGGCGGCAAACATCAGGAAAAGCATCAGCAGGCTGCGCTTGACCTCGCCGGGAGATTTCTGCACGAACAGGCCGGCGAACCAGGGCCGCGGCTCCAGCAGTGCCAGGATGGGATACACCGCCACCGCGATGAGCACGGCGGTCAAGGCAGCCGCCTGCCAGCTTTCAGCGGCAAGGATCATCAGCGTGACGCAGGAGAAAGCCACCAGGTGCAGCACCTTGCGGAAGATGAATTTCGGAACGCTGCAGCGCAGGTACAGGAACAGCAGCACGGCAACGCAGGGAGCAATATACAGCAGGAAGGCCCCCAGGCAGCGCAGCACCTGCACAAGGAGCGGGATCGCGGACAGGGTTTCCATACATTTCACCTCAGATCCTGGGATGCAGGATATCGTCCATCTGGAAGCTGTTCAGCAGGCCCAAGGCCAGCTGCTCCTCCTCAAAGGGCAGCTCGAACAGCTGCTGGATGCGGTTCAGCCGGTACTGGAGCGTATTGCGGTGGATATTCAGCCGGGCGGCGGTGGCCTACCGGTTATGGAGCGTGAGGCTGTAGGCACGCAGCGTCTCAAAATATTGTGTGCCGTTTTCCTTGTCATAAAGACGAAGCCGCGCCAGGGCCGGATGTACCAGGACCTCCGGGGCGTAGCTTTCCAGCGCGGCCTGGAAAACAGGCGCGGGGTACAGCTGCTCATAGAAGCGACAGCCATGGTCTGAAAGCATGGCCGAAAGCCGGGCCTGGCAATAGGCTTTGTATACATCGGAGATGTCATCAAAGGCGGGTGAAATGCCGCTGCCGGTCTGGGTAGGGGAGAGAAAGGCGGCCACCCGGTCAAAGAAGGCCTTCTCCTTGTCACTCTGCATGCGGTCGTGCAAAATGCCGAAAAGTGTCACGATGCGATCCTGATAGAGGGTGCTGACGACGCTGCGGTACTGCCGGGGCATCTGGGAGACCACCATGGTGGCAAAGGCCCTCTGGGAGGCGGTATTGCCCACCGGTGTGACCATGATGGCATAGGCGCCGGTGACCGCCGCGTGCAGGTTCCGGATGGCAGCGGCGCGGACCTGCTCCGGCGTGCCGGGGGTCAGCAGGTCGTTCAGGAAGGTGGCGAGCGCGGTGTTCTCCCGGACTCTGCGCGGTGCCATCAGGATCTTCAGCGTATCGGCAAAGGCGTTGGCGACCTCCATCTCTTCTTCAGAAACAGGTGCGTCGCCCGTAAAGATGGCGAAGTGCCCGTAGATGCGATCCTCGGAGTAGACCTCCCCGAAGATCCGGGGCCAGTCGCCGGCCAGACCCTCATTGGAGTAGAAAGGTTCGTAGTGGCGCATGTTGCTGTCCAGGTAAAAGCTCAGATAGGCCTGGATGGTCTCGGCGGGAAGCACCTGCTCCTCGTAGAGCGTATCCCAGACCGGCTGGCCGATCTTCTGGGCCGGGTACTGGCAGATCAGCTTGTAGCTTTCATCGGTCAGCAGCACCGGGGCATTGAACAGCACATGGGCAGTGCGCACCGCGGCGGAGACATCGGCCTTCCGGAGCACCTTGAAAAAAGCCTCATAGGCCCGCTCCTTCAGGGACCTTTCCGGATTCTGCACATTCGTCATTTTGCACAAACACCTCCGGCGGATTCGGTAAAGTGCACATTTCCATTCCGGGAAAAGAATGTTAAAATAATCACAGACGAGGATTGTCAAAATACTGACAATCAGGAGGTCCGTCGCGTCCATTATACCAGAGAAGCTGCGCGGAGAAAAGATTCTTTTGTGTAAAAGCTTCCCTTCAACCATTGCAAGGAGGAATTTTCCGATGAACTTTGAAAAGACGTTCTCCCCCTACAAGATCGGTTCCATGTTTGTCAAGAACCGTCTGATCGTGCCGGCCATGGACTCCGGCGTGTTCGACCCTGCCGGCTTTGTGAACCAGGCCACCATGGACTACTATGGTGCCCGCGCGGCCGGCGGCTTCGGCCTGATCATCATTGAGATCGCGGCGGTGGAGTCCCGCGGCGTCGGCATGCCCCACGAGCCCCATGTGTGGAGCGATGCCTGCATCCCCGGCATGACCAAGCTGGCCAACTACATCAAGGAGCGCGGTGCCCGTACCATCGTGCAGCTGCACCATGCCGGCCGTGAGACCGTGGGTGCCATGGCCGGTGAGCAGATCGCCGCTCCGTCCAGCGTGCCCTGCCCCACCAACCGTGAGACCCCCCATGAGTTCTCCACCCAGGAGGTCTATGACCTGATCCAGCACTATGTGGATGCCGCTGTCCGCTGCCAGAAGGCCGGCTTCGACGGCGTCGAGATCCATGCTTCCCATGGCTACATGGGCGGCCAGTTCCTGTCTCCCCGCTCCAACAAGCGCGTGGATGAGTTCGGCGGCGGCGTGGAAGGCCGTGCCTACTTCATGAAGCTGGTGGTCGAGGGCATCAAGGCTGCCTGCGGCAAGGATTTCGTGGTCACCGCCCGCCTGTCCTCCAAGGAGAACCGCATCGGCGGCCTGGAAATGGAAGAGACCGTGGTGTTTGCCCAGATGCTGGAGGATTACGGCTACGACGCCCTGCACATCTCCGCCGGCACCTATGAGACCTGGCAGACCATCGTGCCCCCGAGCAGCTGGCAGTCCGGCTGGAACCTGCCCGCCGCCAAGCGTGTGAAGGAAGCTGTGAACATTCCCGTGTTCTCCGTGGGCCTGTTCCATGATCCCTACACCATCGAGACCGCTATCAAGCGCGGCGACTGCGATGCCGTGTCCCTGGGCCGTCAGTCCATCTGCGATCCCGACTTCCCCAACAAGATGTGCGCCGGCGCGCTGCAGGATATGATCCCCTGCCTGGGCTGCACCCAGCGCTGCATGGAGTTCAACTATCCCGAAAACCTGATGCCCGGCGACTGGGGCGTGGGCTGCATGCTGAACCCCGAATCCAGCCATCGTGCCGATCGTATGCTGACCCAGACCGAGAATCCCAAGAACGTGGTGGTCGTGGGCGCCGGCCCCGCCGGTATGCAGACCGCCTTCATGGCAGCCAAGCGCGGCCACAAGGTGACCCTGCTGGAGAAGAACCCCGCCAACCGTGTGGGCGGCCAGTTCCTGATCGCTGCCTATCCTCCCTTCAAGCAGGGCTTGACCCGTGAGATCCGCTATCAGCTGCATATGTGCAAGAAGTATGGCGTGGATCTGCGGTTCGACACCGAGGCCACTCCCGAGATGATCAAGGAGCTGAAGCCCGACGTGCTGGTGATGGCCACCGGCGCTACCCCCATCATCCCCAACATCCCCGGCATCAAGGAAAATACCGTGCAGGCCAATGACGTGCTGCTGGGCTCTCCCGTGCTGAAGAGCAGTGTGCTGATCATCGGCGGCGGCGAGGTCGGTGTGGAAACCGCCGAATATGCTACCGACTACTGCACCAGGGTGGCTATCGTCGAGATGCTGCCTGTGCTGGCCGAGAAGCTGTACCTGACCGTGCGCAATGACCTGATGGACCGCCTGAAGAAGGAAGAGGTCGAGGTGCACTGCAACACCAAGGTGCTGGAGTTCATCCCCGGCGGCGTGATCGCGGAGTGCAACGGCGAGAAGATCACCCTGGACGGCTTCGACCATGTGGTGCTGGCCCTGGGCTCCAAGTCCTACGTGCCCTTCGATGCCACCGGCCTGGCACCCGAGGTGTACACCATCGGTGATGCGGTCAAGGCCCGTGACGCCAAGTGGGCCATCTATGAAGGCTACCGTGTGGCCCAGAAGATCTGATCGGAAAAGGAGAACGAGCCATGACTGTTTCTGAGATCCTGACCACCTATGTGGCAGACCTGAATGCCGGCGACTGCAATGCCGTGGCGGAGCTGTTCGCCGAGGAATGCGATTTTGTGGATGGCGGCGCCCGTCCCTTCCAGTTCCCGGACGTGGTGGCCCATGGCCGCGAAGGCGTACGCGGTGCCTTCAAGGGCGTGTTTGAGACCTACAAGGTGGAGGCGGAGATCATCAAGATGAACCCCAACTCCATGGAATATGATGTCCGTCTGGCCGGGCTGCTGATCCCCTGCGTGGGGACCGCGACCTGCAACGCGGACGGCAAGATCACCGAGTATCTGGTCCGTCCCCGGTAATCTGATGCTTTCCCCCTGGCCGCTCGCTTTCCGGGCGGCCTTTTCCCTTGCCAAAATAAATGATTGCACTTTTGCGTAACGGATACTGTTTTGTGGATGCTCGTGCATATTTTTTCAATTAAAAAAGAAGCTGCCTTCTTATTGAGACAGCCCCTTGCCATTTATCATTCGATCACCACAGCCCCATCACATGCTGCATCAGCAATGACACGCAGGTGATGCCCACCCAGCAGCAGGCGCCCAGCGCCAGGGGCTTGCCGCCGGTCCTGACCAGCTTCACGATATCCGTGTTCAGACCGATGGCAGCCATGGCCAGCACGATCATGAACTTCGACAGCGTCTTGAAGGGAGAGAAGAAGGAGCTTGCCACACCCAGGTTCAGGCATACCGTGGTAATGACGGACGCGGCGATGAACCACAGGATAAAGAAGGGGAAGATTTTCTTCAAAGAGACCTTCGTATCGGTCCCGGCGGTACCCTTGCTCTTCTTCGCCCGGAACAGGGCTAGCACCAGCGTGATGGGGATGATGGCCAGCGTCCTGGTCAGCTTCACCGTGACGGCCTTGTCCAGCGTGGCGCTGCCCAGGTTCCACATGGAATCCCAGGTGGAGGCGCAGGCAGTCACAGACGAGGTGTCGTTCACTGCGGTGCCCGCGAAGATGCCGAAGGCCTCACCGCTCACCGTGCTGAAGCCAAGCAGCTTGCCAAAGGTGGGAAAGATCAGCGCCGCCAGCACATTGAAGAAGAAGATGACGGAAATGGCCTGAGCCACCTCCTCATCGTCCGCGCCGATGACGGGCGCCGTGGCTGCGATGGCCGAGCCGCCGCAGATAGAGGAGCCCACACCAACCAGCGTGGCGATGCGGGAGGGGATCTTCATCACCCGGCACAGCACGAAGGCCAGGATCAGCGAGGTGGAAATGGTGGCCAGGATGATGGGCAGCGATTGCGCACCCGTCTTGGCCACGGCGTTCAGGTCCATACCGAAGCCCAGCAGCACCACGGCCCACTGCAGCACCTTTTTGGAGGTGAACTTAATGCCGGTCTCCATGGCCTTGCTCTTCTTCAGAAAGATGGCGATGACCATGCCCGCCAGGATGGCAATGACCGCGCCGCCGATGATGGGGAAGGCCGTGCCCAGGAACCAGGCAGGCACCGCGATGCACAGGCACAGCAGCAGACCCTGCCAGCCGTCCTTCACGGATTGGATGATGTCTTTCATTGGATAAGCCTCCTTCCGGCTCAATGCACTCATTGTATCATAAGGCCCGCCGCCTGTAAACCCCGGAGCGCCTGCATTTTTCTTGTTTTTCTGTTCTGTTTTCCCTTGCTGAAAAAGTGATTGCACTTTCCCATTGGAATGTGTATAATAAAGCAAGAAGATCTGCCCGGAATGGCAGATCAAAAAGGAGGATATTTCCATGAAGAAGTGGCTTTCCCTGATCCTGGCCGCTGTGATGGTTCTGTCCCTGGTCAGCTTCGCGTCCGCTGATACCAGTGATTACACCATCCGCATCTATTCCAACTCTAACTCCACCGAGCGCGTGTCCTGGCTGGTTGCCGCCGCCAAGGAAGCGGGCTTCACCATCAGCATTGATGACAACTCCGTCATTTCCGGCGACTCCGCCGCCATCCAGGCTGCCAACGAGAACAAGGATGGCGACCTGGTGTTCGGCCTGAATGAGGTCCGCTGGAGCCAGCTGATCAACGGCGCTTATGAAAACCTGTCCGTGATCGACTGGACTCCCTCCTGGGCTGAGGCTGTGGGCGAGTATGCCTACACCGGCAAGGCTTACGGCCTGGTGATCCAGAACATCCTGATGCTGTACCGCAACGACGAGCTGGGTACCAACGGCGAGACGCTGAGCTTCCAGCACTGGGCGGACATCGTGGACTGCGGCTACACCTGGTATCGCCAGGGCAAGGTCGGCGGCACCACCAACGGCAACATCAACAACGCCATGCTGTATGCCTTCACCGATCCCACCTCTCCCGCCGGCGGCATCTCCGTCGAGGGCTGGAAGAAGCTGTGG
>R14__coassemble_1637_pt1 | contig 10796 bp, 8 predicted proteins | sample R14__metabat2_high_PE_026 | metagenome-assembled genome bin R14 | reverse complement strand
GGGGAGAGGCGCTGTACATCGATGTGGACCGTGATGTGGATTTCGAGAAGAAGACCATCACGGTGCGCGGTGCGGTGTCCTTCTGTGAAGGCAATCAGCCCACGATCACCGACGGCAAGACGAAATCCGCCCAGCGCGTGATCCCGCTGCTGAAGCCACTGGAGGATGCCCTGCGCGGCCACCATGGCCTGATCAGCACCAAGGAGGACGGCACGTTGATGAGTGAGTCCGCCTTTGACCGGAAGTTCTCTTCCTTCAAGACCTGCCTGGAAGAAAAGCTGAATGGCTGCTCCAAAGGCTGGTACGGCCGGAAGCGTGAGCACAAGGAACTGATCGCCAATGGGGGAACGCTCCCGCCCTGGAAGGATGTGACCTTCCGCTGCCATGATTTCCGCGTGGACTTCTGCACCCGTGCCTACTACGCCAGAGTGCCTGTCAAGACGCTCCAAAGCTGGATGGGCCATTCCTCGACGCAGATGATCATGGAGATCTACGCCAAGCTGAGCGCCGAGGAAGAGCGGTAGGACGGCCTGCGCTTTTCGGAGTACATGGAGAATTCCATCAAGGGCAAGGAGAAGAAAATTTCTGAAGCGGCCGATGACGGACAGAAAAATTTTTCTCCAGCGCCGGATGAGCGGGATCAGGCCACCGAAAGCGCCTGATTTCTGAACCCCGGGCTGAACCCCTTGAACCCCGATTTGAACCCCTGATTTCGTGGAATCGGATGGAATCTGATGGAAAATTATCTTTCAGGCTCTGAAGATCCTTATCCCGCTGGGTGGGCCAAATGACGCAAAAACAGCCCATAGATGTCTGCATTGGCATAAAATAAGGCCATCTGTGTCTGTTTTAAGCACAAAAATAGGCAAGCCTTTCGACTTGCCTTTGGTGAGCCCGGCGGGATTCGAACCCACGACCTTTTGATTCGTAGTCAAACACTCTATCCAGCTGAGCTACGAGCCCACATACTGTCTCGCTGACAGCTATTAGATAATAGCACAACTTTTGGATGATGTCAAGCCTTTTTTAATCAAAAAATGACCGACAAGAGAAAAGGGGCGTTTATCAAAGTCCACAGGAAAGAGTGGGCCATTATAAAGCTGATGTGAAAGAAATTTTTGCCCCGGTTCCGGGGTGTTGAGGATCATGGTAAGCATTGCAAAAGCACCTTGCCCGATTCGTGCAAGGTGCTGTGAGAAGGTCTTGGAATCTGTTTTACAAGGGCGGATCGATCATTGGTCCGGTTTTTTTCATGTTGTGGGGTTGTGCGCAATAAGCCCATCATGTCCGGCGGAAAGACTGATTCAGTCTTCCGGCTCATAGGTGAGGAGCATGGTGTCCGCGTAATTCATCTGGAAGCCCGTTTCGGTAAACGTGAAGAGGAAGCTCATGCCATAGTAGTCCATGGAGATGCCTTCCTCCGTAACGGTATACTCCATACCTGGCATGGCGCTGCCGCCGATGGTCATGCTGCACAGACCGTTGCTGCCGAAGTTCACATCGTAGCGGCCCAGAGCGGAAACATCAAAGGCATAGCCGCCGGTGGAGGCAGCCACGCAGACATAGGTCCTGTCCAGCCAGGGGGCGCCGTCCGGGACAGCAGCGGGCTGTACCGCTGCCGGTGCTTCCGTAGCGGAAGCATTCAGCTCTGCCTGCCAGTCGAGAGTAGCGGCGCTGTCGCGGGCAAAGACCATGCCCTGCTCAAGATCACCGTACTGCAGCAGGCCGTCCTCGCGCAGGCGCAGACGGTAGCCGTCCAGTCCGCCGCCGGTCAGCAGCAGCGCGTCCTGTTCGCTGTCCACGATCCAGTGGCCGTCGGAGGTGCCGGTGTAGTCCTCGGTATAGGAGCTGTCCTCATTCAGCGTCAGGGTGATGGTCAGCTGCCAGTCCTGCACGGGCTCGATGACCTGGGATCCGGTGGCGATGAGGATGGCGTACCAGGTGCCCAGACGGGGATCCTCGGAGGAGGCCTGTGCCGGGGTGGGTGTGACGGATGGAGTTTCCTCCGCGCCACGCACGAGGATCAGGACAATGCCGTCCTCTTCGAGGGTGAGTGCTCGATTCTCATTCAGAGTGAGAGACAACGGCACATCGACGTCCTCCAGCAGGAAGGCCTGGCCGTTCTCCATCTTCCATACGATCGCGTCCTGCTCGCCGTTGATGTCCAGGATCGCGAGACCGTCCTCCCGAAGAGTGAGGGCGTAGCTGCTGATGTCGAGCATATCGGGACTGAGATCCAGACCGTCCATTTGCACGGAGGTCAGCGTCCAGTCACCCAGGAACGCTTCGGCCGCGGGATCCGTGATGGGCTCGGCCTCAGGCGTGGGCGCCTCGGTGGGCTGGGGCAGGGGATCGGACCGGACGGAGGCCAGCAGGGCATCCACATCCGGCAGCTCGGTCAGCACGGTGGGGGAGGCGTAACCGAAAGCGTCCGGATCGATGACACAGTCCGGGCCGAAGTAGACGCTTTCCAGGGCATAGCAGCCGATGAAGGCATCCTTGGCGACCTGCTTTGCGCCGTTCACGAAGATGACCTGCTTCAGCGCGGTGCAGGCGGTGAACATCTCGGCGTAGACCTCATCCACCGGCGCGTAGAGGATGATGGTCTCCACGCTGGGCAGATAAGCGAAGGTACCGGGTAGGATCTCCGTGCAGGTCTCGGGCACCACCACGGACTTTACCGGCAGCTCGCAGGTGTCGGTATAGTTGGAATCCATGGCCCGTTCGAAGACAGCGCCGCTGAGGGTAGTCAGGGCGATGCCGTCCTTTGTGCGGGGCAGATACAGGTTCAACTCATAGCCGTTGTACCGGTCCAGACGGCCGAGGGTCTCATTGTACAAGAAGTCGGCGGCGTCGGTTTCGGCATAGGGCATGGTGAGATAGGCAAGCTCGGTGCCGTCCTTGCGCAGGCAGGCCGTCGTCTCCGGCAGACCCAGACGCTTTTTGAGGGCATCCGCCTCTTCCACGCTCAGGTCGGCCGCGACGGTCACCTGTGTCAGCCCGGTGCAGGAGGCAAACAGGCCGTCCGGCAGCACGGCGGGGTCGCAGTCGATGGTGACGGAGGTCAGGCCGCAGCCCTCGAAGGCGTCGGCGGCAACCTGGGTCAGGTCCACCGGCAGGATGAACTCTGTCAGACCGGTACAGTTGGCAAAGGCCCGGCTTCCAATGGTGGTGATGGAGTCGAACATCTCCACGTATGCCACGGAGCTGTCCGCGAAGGCCTCCGCGCCGATGGTGGTGAACCAGCCGCAGTGATGCGGATAGAAGCTGTGGATGGTCTGGCTGTCCTTGAAGACGCTTTCGCCCAGGGCAGTCACATTCGCCCCGTCATAGGCGGTCCAGATCGTCAGATCCGGATCGGAGCCGCTGTAGGAGACCCAGATGCCGTCGGTGACGGTGATTTCGCTCTGACTGGGGTAAAAGGCCACACCGGCGGACCGGGGATTATCGCGCCACACGGTGCAGCTCTCCGCGCCGATGGAGGCGAAGTAATCCCGGGCCTTCTCCCAGTTCTCCCGGGAGCAGTTCCAGGGCATATCCACGTCCTGCAGAACGGCAGCCTCGGAGGCAAAGGCGTCCTCGCCGATCTCCGGCAGAGTTTCGGAGGCAAAGTTCAGATAGGTCAGATAACCGGTATAGGTGGTACTGTCAAAGGCATGAGCGCCGATGCTTTCCAGCGTGGACGGGAAATAAGCGCTGCAGACACGGGCATCCGCGAAAGCGGAGACGCCGATGCGCTTCAGCCCCTCAGGCAGGACCAGCTCTTCGTCATTGAGGTTGCTGAACGCGAAGGCCGAGTCACCGATCTCCTCCAGCGAGGCGGGCCAGCCGGTCAGCTTTCCCTCAAACTGATAAAAGGCCTCCTCGCTGATGACCTTCAGAGAAACCGGCAGCTTCACCGATACGACCTTGCTGCCCTTGAAGGCACCTTTGCCCAGCTCCTCCAGGCCCTCCGGTACCTCGACGATCCAGACTGTCTGCTTCGCCGGGGAAAAGACCCCTTCGCCGATGCCGGTCACCCGGACGCCGTTCACGGTCTCCGGGATCACCACATAAGGGCTGTTGCCGGTATAGGCGGTCAGCATGCCGCTTTCATCCAGCGTGAAGTCGCTCTCCGGGCAGGTGCGGTCCACAACGATCGCGTTTTTGCCGCTGGACACCACTGTGTATCCCGAATCGATATCGGTCAGCAGGGCTTCATATTCATCATAGTAATCATCCGGAACATGGAAGGTCGTGCCCTCCGGCAACCAGCTCAGTGCGCCGCTTTGAAGGATCGGCGGCACGCCCTCGAAGGTGACCTCCGTAAAGCCGCCGCCCATCAGGGCGTTGCTCTCGATCAGCGCAACACCGGCGGGGATCGTCAACTCCGCGACGCCGGTCAGGTTCTGATAGGAGCTGGCGCCGATGACGGTCAGCGACTCCGGAAAGGTGAGGCGGGTGAGGTTCGTACAGTCATTGGCCACAAAGCGGCCGGAGACGGTGTAGCCCTCCGGGATCGTCAAAGACGTGATGTCCTGATTGCCTTCCAGCAGGCTGCTCGCCAGCTGTGTCGCGGTCACGCCATCGACCACCGTGGGGATCGTGACCTCTCCGCCCGCGCCGCTGTAGGTCTTCACGCCGCCGTACCAGGCGTCATAGGTAAAGCCATCCGTTTCGGCCAACGCGCATGCATTGAATGCAATCAGCAAAAGGATGATCGGCAGGCACCGCCGTTTTATGCAGAGGGATTTCGCAAAGGCCGGGAACGATATCCACCATTTCTTATCCATCGTTTTCCTGTTTTCCTCCATACTTTTTTGATATCACAGCCAGAAAGTCCACGGGCTGGGTTGGAGCCTGGGCGTTATGGAACTTCAATGTAATTGATGCCGTGTTCCTGCGCATAGGTCAGAGCGCTGCTGCCGGAATGACAATACCACAGCATATCTGTGGGAAGCCCGGACAGCTCCTCCAGACCGGAAGGGATGACAAGCGCGTTGGCGGCGATTCCGGCAAAAGCGTTTTCCCCGATCCGGGTGAGATGTTCCGGAAGCTGCAGAATGGTATCCGGAACGCTCACGCTGAAGGTTTTATCCTAGACCGAGTAAGTGACCTCCCAGCCGTTCTTTTGGGAAAGATAGCAGGCACAAATTGCTTTCCGGATATCATCGTTGTAGGTGTTATCCTCCAGCATGCCGGAATCGAAGGTGAAGCTTGTTTCGCCGGCAGCCAGATGTTCATGGATCAGCTGCTCATATCCGTCAGCCCACTTGCCGGCCTCACCGGAACGGACATAGTAGTTGTCCGCAAGGGAGGTACAGGCTTTTTCGGATACCGGCGTGAAGGGCTGGTGTCCCTGTGAAAGGGCGATCAGTTCATCGGTCACGCCAAAGTAAAGATGCCGGTCGGTGCCATCATCCCAGGTGGGATCGATATGGTACCAGTTACCATCCAGCTTGACCAGATTCCAGGTATGACCACCTCCTGAGACAAGCGCTTCTACGCGATCATTTTCGATGCCGGCCCGGTTAAGCAGCATGGCATAGGCCAATTGATAGGAATCGCAGATGCTGAGCCCGCGGGCGAGCGCTCCCTCCGGATGGCAATACATCAGGCTGTCATCATAGGTCGTGTGATCAATGAGCCAGTCATGCAGGGCCAAAGCAAGCTCGTATTCATTCGCGGTCCGGGCCTTGCATTGGCTGACGATGTTATCGGCGATCGTCTCAATGGTCGGATAGTCCGGATCGTCGATGACCAGCGTAATGATCTTTCTGGTTGACTGATATACGCCGTCTTCCGTTTCTCTGGCCAACATATAAAAATACAGACGATAAGTGCCGGAAGCATAAAAGGTAAATTCGAATTGATTGTCCGCACGGTAGCTGTAATAGGGGGAGCGTGAAGCTGCGGGATTGAAAAGATAATATGGCTTTCCATCATAATCAAGATAGATGCAGTTCAGCTGATATTTGACGTTATAGTAGCTCTATGCAGGCTCCAGGGTAAACGTCATGGGCTGGCCGCAGCGGACCTGGCCATAGCTGACATCATACTCCAGTGCGGATGCAAGCGGCAGGAACAAGAAACAACATAATATACACAGGAGCAGCTTTTTCATGCCTGAGACCTCCTTGTTTTTTATTGTAACATATGACCGTACATATGTCAAAGGGGGAAGGCGATCGGCTTCAAACGGAACCGCATAAAAAAAGCTGCAGCAACCACTGCAGCTTGGGAAAGCTCGATTAAGCCTTCTTGGCGATCTCCACCAGCTTGGCGAAGCCCTCGGCATCGTTCACAGCCATGTCGGCAAGCATCTTGCGGTTGACCTCGATGTTCTGCTTCTTCAGTCCGTTGATGAAGGTGGAATAGCTCATGCCGCTCAGACGGGCAGCGGCATTGATACGGGTGATCCACAGACGGCGGAAGTCGCGCTTGCGCTGCTTGCGGCCTTCATAGGAATAACGCAGAGAACGGGCAACCTGCTCTTTGGCGGCGCGGTACTGCTTGGACTTGGATCCCCAGTAGCCCTTCGCCAGCTTCATGATCTTACGACGCTTCTTCAGAGCGTTGACAGCGCGCTTAATACGTGCCATGTTGTATTACCTCCTTGCCAGCAAATGGGCGAATTACTTGTAGGGGAGCAGCTTATGGATGGTGCGGGCCTCGTTGGCGTTGTCAACAACACCGTCGGCACGCAGATGACGGGTACGCTTGGTGGTCTTCAGACGAACCTGATGGTTCGCATTCATCTGCTTATGCTGCACTTTACCACTCTTGGTAAAGGAGAAGCGCTTGGCAGCACCACGGTGAGACTTCTGCTTAGGCATGGTGGTTCCTCCTTTGTATTGGTAGTATTGATCCGGCAAACCCGGATCCTTTATCCCTGAGCCTCGTCAGAGGCAGTGTTACCCTGGGCCGCGCTCTCGCGGGCAGCCTTCTTTTCGGCGAAGGATGCCTTGGTGGCCTTGGGAGCAAGGATCATAAGCATACGGCGGCCATCCATCAGCGGGCGGCGTTCCACCATGCTGACTTCCTTGCAGCGCTCGGCAAAGTCATTCATGACCTTCAGGCCGATCTCGCTGTGGGTGATCTGACGGCCGCGGAAGCGAATGGAAACCATCACCTTGTCGCCGCCCTGCAGGAACTTGGTCGCCATCTTGGCCTTGGTGAGGATGTCGTTCTCCTCAATGGTCGCGGACAGCTGCACTTCCTTGGTTTCGACAACACGCTGATTTTTGCGGTTCTCACGCTCGCGACGTGACTGCTCGTAGCGGTACTTGTCGTAGTCCATCAGCTTGCATACCGGAGGCTTGGCCGTCGCCTGGATCTTGACCAGATCAAGACCCCGATCCTCTGCCAGCTCCATTGCCTTGCCGGTCAGCATGACGCCCAGCTGTTCGCCGTTCTCGTCAATGACACGGACCTCTCTGTCGCGGATTTCTTCGTTAATCATCAGCTCGGATGAGATAACCACGCACCTCCCAAAATTGTTGTCTGACAGCCGCTTTCACAGAAAAAGCGGCGGGATGCCTTCCCGTCGCCTCTCAACCTCACAGCCTTCTCCCGAAAGAGAACCTGCAGGACCCGGCAGCTGTGCCACCCAGGTGAGAGACGCGGTAAGCCTCTTCTTCAAACGCAGATATCTTAGCATAGTTTTGCCGTTCTGTCAAGCGGAATCTTCAACGTTTCCGGGACGACCGCTTAAGAAGACGCGGGACATATATAATAATTAGGAAAGCTTTGAACAGGGACATCGTATCGCATATCCGTAAGCTGTTGCCCAGGGAAGTTGTTCCATGCTCTTGACAAACAGGCCCTCTTCTTGGTATAATCCTGCCAAGGATGGAAAAGAAAGCTCCGTTTTTTCTATGCTTATAACCATTCGTAAGCTAAGGTAAGGGAGAGGACGCGAATGAAGAAGAGAATTGGCTTCCTGGCGATTCTCTGTGTACTGCTGGTCGCACTGTTCATGCCCGCGGCCAAGGTGAATGTACACAGCGCGGTAGCCACAGAGACCGCGGCGCTGTTCCCGGCACAGTTCAGCCTGGGTGCGCTGCTGCTGAAGGGCAGCGCGGTGCTGCCGGTGAGCGCCGTGCCCCAGATGGCACTGGCCCAGCTGGGACGGACAAGTCTGCTGGTGAGCGTGATCCTGCTGGTCCTGGCTGCCGCGGCCGCCATGCTCAAGCGGCGCGGCACCCTGCAGCTGAGCATTGCGCTGAGCGCGGTGAGCTGCGTGTTCGGCTTCTCCTTTGCGACGCAGTTCAATAACGCCGCGAACTCCCTGCTGTTTGGCTACCTGCTGGAGTCGCAGTTCTGGGTCTATATCCCGGCCGCGCTGGCTCTGCTGATGGCGGGCTACGCCTTCCTGCTGCTGCATGGAGAGGTGAAGGAGGCCACCGGTGACCGCAAGTGGGAGACAGAGAACGCCGCCAGGGCGACCCTGCCCCTGAACGCGGAGACCTGGCGGAAGCTGGGGGCCGTGCTGGCCCTGCTGGCGGCGCTGTGCCTGCTCCTGCCCTATATCGTGGTTTCCGTGCCCTCCACCATTACGGAGAGCGTGAGCGCCGGTACCATCAACCGCAGCGTGTCCATGCTGGATTACATGCTGGACAAGGAGAACACCCTGAACGGCGATGTGGCTGCGGCAGGGGAGTCCACCGAGGTGCTGACCGGCGACCTGGGCGTGCTGAATGATTACAGCAACCAGAGCGCTTCCAACAACAACATCAAGTACATCTTCCAGAACAGCAAGTCCAGCACGGCGATGCAGGCCATGCTGTTGGCCGGTGCGATCCTGCTGGTGCTGGGTGCCCTGCTGGCCTTCCTGCCCAAGGTGGACCGCTGGTTTGCGGTATGCTGCCACGCGGGCGCCGCGGTGATGACCGTGGCCTCCGCCTTCGGGATGGTATCCGTATCCGACAGCGACTTCTACGCCAAGGCCGGACGCCAGCTGGTCTATCTGGGCCTCGGCCATGTGACCGTGGTGCCTCTGGTGATGATGCTCCTGTCCGCGGCGGCCCTGCTGTGCGGCGTGATGGGCATCCGCCGTGCGAACGAGCCGTATTTTGTCAACCCGCTGCCCGCCAAGGTGCGTATCCGTGTGATCGCGCTGGTGCTGGCCGTGGCTTCCCTGGTGCTGCTGTTCTTCCCCTCGGTGAGCTTCACCTTCTACAAGGCCGGCGGAACCAATACGGTATCCACCGCGGAGATCACCGGTATCCAGGCCCTGACCTTCTCCGCGCCGGATGATGTGATCCATCCGAAGGACAAAAAGGGCAATGTGATGTATGAGGAGGAGCCCACCAAGGAGGATGTGCTGTCCGTGTCCGCGGTGGAAAGCTCCATGAAATCGGTGGCGACAGCCAACAGCCTGTGCACCTGGATCACCCTGGTGCTGACGGCGGCCGGCATCGTCATGCTGCTGACCAACCGGCCGCAGAAGCCCATCATCGTGCTCTTCGGCGCCGCGTTCCTGAGCCGTGCGGTGCAGTGGCTGCTGATCACCGTGCAGATGTCCGCGACGATCGGCGAGAGCAGCGGCACCATCTTCCTGTACCTGACCATGCCGTTGCTGGTGTTTGCGGCGTTCTTCTCCGCCTTTGTGCATCTGGACCAGATCCCCAAGAAGTACCGCCTGTTCCTGATGATGCTGCCCTTCCTGGTCAGTGTGTTCCTGTTCAGCTATCTGCCTTTGGCGGGCTGGCGGTACGCCTTCTATAACTACAAGTTCGGCAAGTCCTGGAGCCAGCAGGAATTCGTGGGCTTCAAGTGGTTCGTCGAGATGTTCACCAACTCCGGCCACTTTACCAACATCGTCCGCGTGATGAAGAACACCCTGGGCATGAGCCTGCTGGGCCTGGCCTTCTCCTGGCTGCCCATGTTCTTCGCCATCTTCCTGAATGAGATCAACAGCGTGAAGTTCCGCAAGTTCGTGCAGATCTTCACCACGCTGCCCAACTTCATTTCCTGGGCGCTGGTGTTCTCCTTCGCCATGGCCATGTTCTCCATGGAGACCGGTATCTTCTCCAAGTTCATGCTGGCTATCGGCGCCATCGATCAGCCGGTGGCCTGGCTGAACAGCGGCGAGCATATCTGGCTGAAGATGTGGGCCTGGGGCACCTGGAAGGGCCTGGGCTGGAGCTCCATCATGTACCTGGCAGCCATTGCCGGCATTGACCAGGAGATGTACGAGGCAGCCAAGGTGGACGGCGCCAACCGCTGGAACGTCATCCGCCACATCACCCTGCCCAGCCTGCTGCCCACCTTCTTCGTGCTGCTGCTGCTGTCCATCTCCAACATCATCAACAACGGCATGGAGCAGTACCTGGTGTTCCAGAACGCCATGAACAAGGCCAGCATCGAGGTCCTGGACCTGTACGTTTACAACATCACCATCGCCTCCGGCGGCACCACGATGTACTCCTTCGGTACGGCCATCGGCATTCTGAAAACCATTGTGAGTGTGACGCTGCTGTTCACCGCCAACTTCGCTTCCAAGAAGCTGCGCGGCGAGTCCATTGTGTAAGGAGGCGAAGGCAATGAGTAAGATGACCAAGGAAAACAAGGCAAAGGCCCGCAAGAACAAGCTGAAGCTCTCCAAGGGCGATATTGCCTTCAACATCGTCAACTACACCGTGTTCGGTCTGCTGACGCTGATCTGTATCTTCCCCTTCTACTATCTGTTCATCAACACCATTTCCTCGAATGACCTGGTCAGCCGCGGCGAGATCCAGCTCTATCCCATGGCCATCCATTTCGAGAACTACGTGCAGGTGATGAAGATCGAGGGTATCTTTGATGCCCTGCTG
>R14__coassemble_1621_pt1 | contig 10874 bp, 8 predicted proteins | sample R14__metabat2_high_PE_026 | metagenome-assembled genome bin R14 | reverse complement strand
GTTGCCACGGACCGGTGGATATTGCGCGGATGCTGAAGGAAGAACAGGTCTGCTGTCCGGCATACTACAACGCCGTTCATGACAACTGCCTGTCCCGGGCCAACACGAACATGACCAGGCCGTATGACTGGAACTATGTGACCGTGCTGAACATCCTTCGTCGCCCCGAATACACCGGCTGCACGGTGAATTGCAGGACATGCAAGCCTTTCCTGAAAGCGAAGCGTGTGCGCAACGCCCCTGAAAGCTGGCAGATCATCCCGAACACTCATGAGGCGATCATTACGCCGGAGCAGTGGGAGATGGCCCAATACGCGCTTGCTGTCCGGCGCAGGACGGACACGACCGGCGAGGCCAATCCGTTGACCGGAAAGCTGATCTGCGCCGAATGCGGAGCCTGGTTGAATAACCATCGCTGGAGAGCAAAGGCCACCGGCAAGTCATGCGACAACTATTTCGACTGCCCGACCTACAGCCACGGCCAAGGATGTTGCTGCCACTATATCGCGAATGACACGATCCGGGAACTGCTGCTGCAATCGATCAGGACAGTCAGCCGATACGCGATTGAAGATGAAGCTGCCTTTTCAAAGAAAGTACACGAAGCTGCGGCTGTTCATCACACAGAGCAGGAAAAGGTTTTGCGCCAGGAGGCTGAGCAGGCGAAAAAGCGTATTGCGTAGCTGGACATCATCCTGCAAAAGCTGTTCGAGGCCTACGCGCTGGGCAAGATTCCCGAAAGTCGCTTTCAGTCGCTGTCCGCCGGATACGAATCTGAACAGATGGCTTTGCGGGAGAAGTTGGCTGACGCTGAAAAACAGCTGACAGCCTGCCGGGAAGAATCGGAAAACATTGCAGGCTTCATGGCCATTGCCCAAAAGTATCGGGAGCCTGACGAACTTTCTCCACAGATGGTCAATGAATTTGTGGATAAGATCGTCGTTCACGCTCCGGAGAAGTTTAATGGCTAGCGGACGATGCGGATCGATATCTGTTACCGGTTCATCGGAAACTTCACTGTGCCGCAGATCGAAGCAATACCAACGGAGGAGCAGCTGCGGCAGGAAGAGCACAGGGCCAAAGAACGGGAGCGGAATCACGCGAATTATCTTCGCAGAAAGGAAAAGAAGCTGACATCCCAGGCGTCAGCATGACGGAGGCAGAAAATGATCGATATGATTCAATTGATGCGGAAGACATCAAAGGCCAAAGGCAACGCCAGAACTGCTGCTGTGAATAATGCTTTGGCAGATGCGACCGCTCTGTATGAGCGGCTTTCCCGGGACGATGAACTGGAGGGCGAGTCCAACTCCATCGTTAACCAGAAAAAGCTGCTGGAAGGCTATGCGGAGGAAAACGGCTTCAAAAACATCCGTCACTATACGGATGACGGCTTCACCGGCGGTGACTTCGAACGCCCCGGATGGCAGCAACTGGTGGCGGATGTTGAGGCCGGCATCCAATGGACCTCTACCATGAACATTGCCGCCACCTGGAACACTGAGCTTGCCGAAATCCGCGGTGTCATGGTCGGCGAAGAAGCCCTGGCTCTGGAGCTGGACGGCTGGTACGGCGTTGCCATGAATATTCACCGCAGCCCCTGGGGCGGCCGCAACTTCGAGTATTTTGCCGAAGATCCGCTGCTGTCCGGCAAGATCGCTGCTGCAGAAGTCGTGGGTGTTCAGTCCAAGGGTGTTACCGCCTTTATCAAGCACTTCGCTGTGAACCATCAGGATACCGACCGCGGCCCTGGCCTTCCCGGCATGGTGCTGCCCGGTTCTTCCGATTACGGCCTGATTACCTTTGTTGACGAGCAGACCATTCGTGAAGTCTATACCAAGTCCTTCCAGATCGCTGTGGAGGAAGGCGGCGCCATGGGCCTGATCAATACCAAAGAAGACGCGCTGAACGCTGCCAATGCATTGACGGTCACCGTCTGTGAAGAGGGCACTGTTCTGCTGAAAAACGAAAACAACGCTCTTCCGCTTTCCGGCGGGGAGACCATCAGCGTTTTCGGAAAAAACTCCGTCAACCTGGTGTACGGTGGCTCAGGCTCCGCTTCCTCTGACCGCACGGGTGCGAAAACAATCTATGAGAGTCTGGATGCCGCAGGCTTCAAGTACAACAAGACGCTGAAGGCCTTCTATGAGGATGACAGCAAGTCCGGGAGCGGACGTGCCAGCAATCCCAGCATGGAATCCGGCGTTCCGACCGGCATTGAGATCGGCGAGACACCCGTGAGCAGCTATACGGATGATGTGATTGCCAGCTTCGATCAAAGCGATGTAGCTGTGGTGATCTTTTCCCGCATTTCCGGCGAGGGCTGGGATCTTCCCCGCACCTCCAAGGACAAGAAAGGAAACGCCCTCTCCGGTGCCATGAGCGCGGACGATCATTATCTGGAATTGAACCAGGATGAGCAGGATATGCTGAAGCTGGCCTGTGAGCATTTTGACAAGGTCATCGTTCTGATCAACAGCTCCAATGCCATGGAGCTGGGTTTCCTGGACAGCCGGGACGATGGCGATGAGACCAACATCGGCTATGACTTCGCCTCACATATTGATGCGGCATTATGGATCGGAGGTGTGGGCAACTACGGCATTATGGCGCTGGGGAGCATCCTCAACGGCAATGTGAATCCATCCGGACGTTTGGTCGATACTTACGTCCGCGATCTGTCCAAGGATCCTACCTGGCAGAACTTTTCAGTCAATCTCGGCTCCACAGACAAAAAGGCGGACGGTGGCACCGGCAACAGTTATTATGTTGACAGTACAGACCGCAAGACCGGTTCCTACTTTGGCAAATATACCGGCTACTTCTATGTGGAATATGAAGAGGGCATCTATGTCGGCTACCGGTACTATGAAACAGCCGCGTATGAGGGCTTTATCGACTTCGAGGAGCAGGTCGTGTATCCGTTTGGTTATGGCCTGAGCTATACGACATTCAGTCAGAGCTTTGACAGTCTGGAGAAGAAAAGCGATACTTCGGGAGATATCTATTACGAAGCCAAAGTAACCGTGACCAACACTGGCAATGTGGCAGGCAAGGATGTAGTGCAGCTTTACTACACCGCTCCGTACACTCCCGGGGGAATCGAAAAGGCCTATGTCGTGCTTGGCGCTTATGACAAGACGCAGATACTGCAGCCCGGTGCAAGTCAGACACTGACCCTGACAATCTATGAGCAGGACATCCGTGAGCTGTATCTGGTTCCGTTCCGCTATACGGTGGAGGAAGGCGGCACCAAGGGAATTATGAGCTCTTTCAACCGTATCGGAACCACCTGGGCAGGCGGCAGCTATGCACTCTGTACTGCGGTCCTGCGGAATGAATGGGGATTTGACGGTATGGTCATCTCCGACTTTAACGCCAATACCACCTATATGTATGCGGATATGATGATCCGTGCCGGCGGCGATCTGAACCTGTGTCAGGATGGCTTGCCTTCCACGTCTGCGGAGAAGCTGACTGCAACACAGGCATCCGTGATTCGTACAGCTGCGAAGAACATTCTCTATGTGATCAACAACTCCAGCGCGATGAACGGAGACTATACCTATGGCCTGGCACCGTGGGAAACTGTGATGTATATCGCGGACGGAGTGATTGCGGTTCTGCTGCTTCTGTGGGGATTCCTCTCGTTCAGAAAGGCCGGAAGAAATCGGGCTGCGGCAAAATAAACAGCTGTGAGATTCTGCTTAACATGGGGTGTGATGAAAATGGTAATATGTCATTACGTGATTCCCTCAGATTCCAGTATTCTGCTTAGCCGACAGATATTCCAGTTAAGCAGGATCTCGCGCCGCTTTTCTGATACGGATCTGACCATTCAGAAGGAAGGACGCAGCATCCCGGGTGCCAGTCTGATCGGGTTGATCAGTCTGATGATACAGGGCGGGGACACGCTGACCATTACCGCTTCGGGAAAGCAGGAAATGAAAGCCGTTGCATAGGTCGAATCATTTTTTGAAGAATCCCTTCATGGGTTCTTGACCGGATAAAGATGCTTTCCTTTCCCAGATTGGCCAAAGACCGCGGGCACGCATAAAAGAGAAAGGTGCTTCCGACGATGGAAAAGAAAACAGGTATACAGACTGTGATCCTTATCTGAAGGCGGGAAGCAATGCGGTCAAGGTCATAGCCCGCAATGCTGATCAGCCCAATCACGGTGGTATTCCGAGACGGGCATATACCGTCCCGTGCGGCACTGGACCGGTCCGAAGGAACATATCGAGCTGAACGGCGTGAAAATCCGGACATTGTCCATTGCGCCTGCAAAAATAGCGGTGGATATAAAAACCGCGGGTACCGGAATCGTCACCGTTCAGATCATGGACGGGGAGTGTGAGCTTGCGCAGGTTTCCGGGGAGCAGCGCAGCTTCACCATTGAGCTGTCAAATGCTGTAAGCTGGTCTCCGGAACAGCCGAAGCTGTATAGCTGCCGAATTACTTTCCGCCAGGACGAGGCGGAAGAACGCTTTGGCATTCGCACCCTCAGCTGGGGGAAAAACGGCCTGCTGATCAACGGAAAGCGTGTAATTCTTCGCGGTGCCTGCATCCATCATGACAATTGCGGATGAAAAGCCCTCCCGGTCAGCTGCTGATCCGCAGCGACTGAGAGGGCTTTTGCCTGATATTTTACCTTTTGGTGCGGAAGAGCCTTGCTATATTGTTGAATTTCTCCTTGACAAAAGAACTTCCGATCGGAAAGCCCTTTGGTCGCGCCCGCAGGCGCGAAATCTTTGACTTGTGATTTAAGTGCAGCTAAATTACACGCCGTTGACGATGTGCTCCGGGCGCCGGCCCGCCAGCAAATCCAGGATCTGCCGCGAGCAGGCCTCGGCCATGATGTCCCGGGTCTGCAGGGTGTTGGTGCCCATGTGCGGCATCAGCACCGCCTGCTTCAGCGCCAGGATCCGGGGCGAGATATGCGGCTCATCCGCGTACACATCCAGTCCGGCGCCGGAAAGCCGGCCGCTCTCCAAAGCCTCGCACAGGGCGTCCTCGTCCACCACCGGACCGCGGGCCGTGTTGATCAGCACCGCGCCGGGCTTCATCATGGCGATGCGCTCCCGATCCATCAGGCCCCGCGTCTCCGGCGTCAGCGGGCAGTGCAGGCTGACCACATCGGACCGGGTCAGCACCTCCTCCAGGGAGACAGGCTCCATGACCGAAGGATCCGCACCCCGGCGGCTGTAGCCGATCACCCGCATCCCGAAGGCCCTGGCCATCTCTGCCATGCGGCTGCCGATGCGTCCGGCGCCGATAATCCCCAGGGTCATGCCCCGCAGGCTGCGGCCCATGTTCCGGCCCAGCCCGAAGATCGTCTCCGGCGGCTCCTCCCGCAGATGGGTGTTCAGCTCCCCGATCCGACGACACACCGCCAGCATCAGCCCGAAGGCCAGCTCCGCCGTGGCTTCCGTCACGGTTTCGGGGATGTTGGTCACCGGGATCCCCCGGGCGGCTGCAGCGGCGATATCCACGCTGTCATAGCCCGCGCCATAATTGGCGATCAGCTTCAGCCGTGTGGCCGTGCGGATCATTTCCGCATCCACCGCTTTGGCTGCCACGAGGGCATCGCATGCCGGGAGCAGCCGCAGCAGCTCCTCCCGGGGATACTCTTCCAGGCTCGGCGGCATCAGGATCTGATGTCCCGCTTCCTTCAGGATCCGGAACCCCTCCGGCGGAACGCCATAATTCACCAGGATCGTTGCCATGGGCTGCCTCCTCATTCGTGCACGGTATCGATATCCTCAAAGTCGGGATCCGCCGGGGGCATGTGCTCACAGACCATCAGATAAGCATCTTCCCCGTTGTCCTCATAATACTTCTTGCGCTTGCCCACACTCACAAAGCCCAGGGACTTGTACAGGCTCTGGGCCCGCTCGTTGCTGACCCGCACCTCCAGGGTCGCGTAGGCCGCGCCCAGGTTGCTCAGGTACTGCATCAGGCCCTCCGTCAGCTTGCGGCCATAGCCCTGCCCGCGCAGTGCTTCAGCGATGGCAATGTTGGTGATGTGGCTCTCGTCCAGGATCACCCAGGCGCCCGCGTAGCCGATGACCGCGCCATCCAGCTCGGCAACGAGGTAGCGGGCCACCGCGTTGGTCGTCAGCTCCGATTCAAAGGACGCCCTGCTCCAGGGACGGGCAAAGGTCGCCGCCTCAATGGCGGTCACGGCATCCAGATCCGCTGCCGTCATCCGGCGGATGATACACTCAGCCATGCTGTGCCGCCTCCACCAGCTTCTTGTTGCGCTCCGCGTTGGGCGCCCGCAGGTACATGGGCATCAGGCTGCGGTAGTCCAGCTCCTCCACAGCTGCGGCACCCAGCATGGCGACCGCCCCGGGCCGCAGATAGGCCAGATGGGCCGGCGCAAACACCGCGGCGTCTCCCAGCAGCTCCGCCAGCCGCTTCCGGTGCACGGGCATCCCATCCCCCAGGAAGAGGAAGCGGTCGCCGACGGACTGCAGCTCCGCCACATAGTCCTCCAGCTTCGCGGGATGATCCTCCATCAGCCGCTCATGGGTCAGGGAGCCGTCAAAGGCTGCGCCGTACACCTGCCCCGCCCGGGCATCCTGGATGGGACACACGATCCCCGCAAATTCACCCACGCCGTGGGCCATAGCCTCCAGGGCATCCACCGCCACGCAGGGCTTGCCGCAGCCGTGGGCCAGCCCCTTCACGGTGCTCACACCCAGCCGGACGCCGGTAAAGGAGCCGGGGCCCGTCACCACTGCCAGCCGGTCCAGGTCCTGCAGGGTCAGTCCGGAGGCCGTCAGGGCCGCGTCCACCATGGGCAGCAGGTTCACGGAATGGGTCAGCTTGTTCTGCGCCGCGCATTCATAGCGGACGGTATCCTCCGCCAGCACAGCCACGCCGCAAACGGGACCGGACGTATCGATTGCCAAAAGCTTCATTGCAGGTTCTCCTCTGTCATGCGGAAGCCGCCCACGGGCTCCAGGGTGATCTCCCGCTCTTCCTCTCCCGTGGGCGTGATCCGGATCGCCAGATACCGCTCAGGGATCGCCTCCGGGCACTGGGTCGGCCATTCCACCACGGCCACGCCGTCGCCGCCCAGATATTCCTCCATGCCCATCTCCCACAGCTCCTCGCTGCTCTGCAGACGGTACCAGTCGAAGTGGTACAGGGGAACGCGGCCGCTTTCATACACATTCAGGATGGTAAAGCTGGGGCTGGTCACGGTTTCCGTCACACCCAGTCCCCGGGCGATGCCGCGGGTCAGTTCGCTCTTGCCCGCGCCAAGATCGCCCAATAAAAGAAGCACATCCCCCGGATGCAGCTTCTGCGCCAGGCGTTCGCCCAGGGCGCGGGTCTCAAGCGGGGAATGTGTCTTCATGGATATCGCTCCTTCGGAAGGCCGCGGCTCAGCGCCCCTTCTTCACATGCAGCACCGGGGACAGCGGCTTGTAGATCAGGTAGGTCAGCAGGCACAGTACCACACCCTTCAGCAGGTTGAAGGGCAGGGTCGTGGTCAGCAGCAGGGTCGTCATCCCCGCGTCGGCGGAGGCGCCCAGCGCGCCGGCAATAGCGGCCAGGTCCATATGGTACGCGCTCATATAGAAGGGGAACAGCATCAGGCCGTTCACGAGCAGGGCCACCGCGGCCATGGCCACGGTGCCGCATACCATGCCGATCAGGGCGCTCCTGCGGCTCTTGTTCCGGCCATAGATCAGCGCGGCGGGCAGCACGAAGGCGGCCGTCATGATGAAGTCCGCCAGATCGCCGATGCCCACGGAGGTGCCCATGCCCTTGATGATCAGGTGGATCACATCCTTGATGGCCAGGGTGATCAGAGCAGGCACCGGCCCCATGGAAAACGCGGCCAGCAGCACCGGCAGGTTGGAAAAGTCCAGCTTGTAAATGTTGCCGAAGATCGGGATCTCCAGCACCAGGAACAGCACGGCGGACAGGGCCGCCAGGATCGCGATCCGGGTCATGTACTGGACGGGCAGCTTGGTTTGGGAACGATCAGACATAGCAATGCCTCCTTCAAAATACGCAAGCCCCTGGCAGCCTTCATCAGCTTATCAGGGGCGGATCTTTCGCATGAAAATGCGTATTTCCGGCTCTTCTCTCATCCAGACTCTACTGTCGGCTCCGGAATCTCACCGGATCGGCCAAACCAAGGTTTGGTTCGCGGGCTGTACCGCCGGTAGGGAATTTCACCCTGCCCCGAAGAAGCACCAAGCAGCTATGCAATTGGGAAACCGGAAGTAGTGTAGCATAGACCGTTCCCGATGTCAAGCGCCGCTTCATTGACAGAAGCGCACGAAATCGTTATAATGTATTTGTATCCTTGCAACCATTTCTCCAAAGGAGTTTATTGTTATGGCGAAAACCATTCTGAAATGCGCCGGCATCGTCCTGGCGCTGTGCCTGGTGGCACTGCTGGTCACCGCGCCGCTGCCGGTGGCGGGAGCGGAGGGGCTGGATACCGTTCCCGTCTATGAGCCGGTCACGCTGGCCGCCACTGAAGTTACGCCCCTCTCCTATGAGGACAAGGCTCCCTATGAGCCCCATGCCTCTGGCTATCTGGCGGACGACGCGGGCTATCTGGACGACACCCTTTCCGTACGCATTGAAAGCTTCCGCTGCTATGATACGGATATGCGGGTGGCCTGGGTCGCCATCGCCGATCCCAGCCAGCTGCGCTCTGCCTCCGTAGCCACCTTCCCCAGCAAGAAGACCATGAACGCCATCAAGCTGGCCAAGCGGGAAAAGGCCGTGATCGCCATGAACGGAGATTACATCGTCTACATGAACACGGGCTATTCCGCCCGCAATGGTGAGGTGCTCCGTTCCCGCGAGAAGGATAAGGACGCCCACGATTTCGATGTCCTGATGATCGATGATACCGGCACCTTTACCATTATCCAATCCATGAACGCGGACAACATTGCCGCCTACAACGAGACCCACACCCTGGTGCACGCCTACACCTTCGGCCCCGGCCTGGTGGTGGATGGCGTGAAGACCACGGACATCAATGCCCGCTCCAAGCCCAACATCCGGGCCCAGCGTATGGCCATCGCCCAGATGCCCGACGGCACCTATGCCATGGTTTCCACCGACGGCCCCGATGACAAGAACTCCACCGGCCTGACCCTTTACGAGTTTGCCGATGTGCTGGAGGCCCTGGGTGTGCAGAACGCCTACAACCTGGACGGCGGCTCCTCCTCTTGGCTGGTGCTGGGCAGCACCCGTCTGAACGGCAACCACGGCAGCAAGCATCGCGATGTGGCGGACATTCTGTTCTTCGTCACCGCCAGCCCAGAGGAGGCGGAATAATGCAGGAGGAATCCGTTGTTCTGCTCACGCTGGGCAGCTTTCAGATCACTGCCTACAGTATGCTGATGGCAGGCGCCGGCCTGCTGGCGATCCTGCTCACCCTGATCGTGGGGAAAAAGCGCATCGGTACGGAACGCGCGCTGAGCGTGGGACTCTGTGGCCTGTCGGGGGCCGTGATCGGCGGTCACCTGGTCTATTGTCTCACGAATATCGGTTCTGTTCTGGCGGACTATGAGAGCGGCATTGCCCTGCTCTGGCGGCTGAACCTGGGCGGCTATACGCTGTATGGCGCTATCCTCGGAGGCATCGCCGCGATCTGCCTGTATGGACTCATCACACGGCAGGAGCTGCTGCCCTTGCTGGATGCCGCGGCACCGGGCACCCTGCTGGCGGTGGCTATCGGCCGCGGCGCGGAATACTTCACCAACCAGGGACTGGGCGAATGGTTGGATGAGGAGGTCGAGGCGCTGCTCCGTTTTCCCTTCGCCGTTGCCATCCGCTATGATGAGGACTATGTGGAGTGGCGTGTGCCCGTCTTCATTTATGAGGCGGCCGCCGCGCTGATCATCCTGCTGGTGCTGCTCCTGCTGCTGCGCAAAAAGCAGGTACCCGGCCGCATCGCGGGGACAGCGCTCACGCTTTTGGGCTTGACTCAAATCTTCCTGGAGCAGCTCCGCCAGGACGACTTCATCCGCTTCGGCTTTGTGCGCTTCAGTCAGCTGGCCGCCCTGGCCACGGTGCTGTTCGTGCTGTGCGTCCGGCTGTACCGCAGCTTCCGCGTCGGCGGCTGGAAGCCCACGCTGACCCTGCGCAGCCTTCTGTTCCTGCTGGGCGTAGGCCTCACCATCCTGGTGGAGTTCGGTCTGGAAAAGCCGCAGGTCATGCCCTTCCTGCGCATCTGCCTGCTGGTGACCGGCGCTGTGCTGTGCTGCTATATGATGGACGGCGCCTCCCATGACTACCGCATGGACGGCAAGCGCTACCACATCGCGCTGATGGCGCTGCTTTCCGTCCTCTTCATGGTCCTCACGGTGGTCACGGTCATCCTGCTGGACCGTTCCCTGGACTGGGAGAACCAGCTGCTGCTGGCGGTCATGGCCGCCTCCATGATCATGATGGCCTTCGTCACCCAGCACCGCACGGATGAGGATCGGGTGAACCCTGAGGCACGGGAATGATGTTTTCAGTCAGCCCTGTGATGCTTTGAGCGCATTCGTATTTCCATTTCTCTTTGATTCTGCTAAGATTCACCTTGCCGATAAGGCAGAAAGGAGCTTGACCATGAGCGATATTGAAAAGCTGTTGAAGGATGTTGTATACGGAGGCGTCGGCGCTGTCGCGTCTGCCCTCGAGACCACCGGTGAGCTGGCCAAGACCTTTGTGGAAAAGGGCCAGGCCACTGTCCGGCAGGGACAGGAAAAGGCCGAGGAGCTGAAGCAGTCCATCCGGGAAGCCTGCAAGCAGGAGACCGGCATCGACCTGAACACCCTGACCCGTGCCCAGCGTGACGAGCTTCTGCGCCAGCTGCAGGCCATGGCAGAGGCCGAGGATGCCGC
>R14__coassemble_1600_pt1 | contig 11000 bp, 5 predicted proteins | sample R14__metabat2_high_PE_026 | metagenome-assembled genome bin R14 | reverse complement strand
ACCAGGGTGCCGTCCTCATTGCCCGCGGCGGGATGCACCACCATGCCGCAGGGCTTGATGACCACCGCCAGGTCGTCGTCCTCATAGAGGATATCCAGGGGCAGATCCTCCGGCTGGGGCATGGCAGGCTTCGGCGCGGGCACCGTCAGGGTGATCACACAGCCCACAGCTGCCTTCGCCCCGGCCTTGCGCTCCGTTTTTCCGCCGGCGTCGCACTGCCCGTCCTCCATCAGCTGCGCCACCCGGCTGCGCGTCAATCCGGTCTTCTCCGCCAGCAGCACATCCAGCCGCCGTCCATCCGCGGTGATGGTATAGATGGTGGGTTCGTTCATCGTTTCTTACCCAATCGCTTCGCAGATCTCCGCCGCGGTCTGCAGCCAGTCCTGATCGATGCTCTCGATATCGCCCCGGTCACAGGCGGAGGCGATCGCGGGATCGATGGGCAGGCGGGCCAGCAGGGGGATGGCGTGGGCAGCGGCCACCTGTTCCGTGCGGCCCTCGCCGAAGGGATACAGCTTTTTGCCGCAGTCCGGGCAGGCCATCCAGCTCATGTTTTCCACCAGGCCCAGCACGGGGATGTCCATCAGCTTGGCCATGTTCATTGCTTTTTCCACGATCATGCCCACCAGCTCCTGGGGGCTGGTGACGATGATGATGCCGTCCACGGGCAGGGACTGGAACACGGTCAGGGGCACATCGCCGGTTCCCGGAGGCATATCCACAAACATGTAATCCACATCGCCCCAAACCACATCGGTCCAGAACTGCTTGACCGTACCGGCGATGAGGCTTCCGCGCCAGATGACCGGGTCGGTGTCGTTATCCAGCAGGCTGTTGATGGACATCAGCCCGATGCCGGTGCGGCTCATTACGGGGAGGATGCCCTCCTCGCAGCCCTCGGCGCGCTGCCTGCAGCCGAACATCCGGGGTACGCTGGGGCCGGTGATATCCGCGTCCAGCACAGCGGTCTTATGGCCGCGTTTCCGCAGCATGCAGGCCATCAGCCCGGTCACCAGGCTCTTGCCCACGCCGCCCTTGCCGCTGACCACAGCGATGACGCGCTTCACATGGCTGCCGGGATTGGCCTGGGCCAGCAGACTCTCCGGCGTCGCCTGGGCGCACTTGCTCCCGCAGGAGGAGCAATCATGATTGCATTCTGACATGGTTTTCAACTCCAGTTATGAATCGGACTTTTTTGTAAAGTGACGGGCGCGGTAAAAACTCCCTCAGTCGCTCCGCGACAGCTCCCTCGGGGAGGGAGCCTTTTGGATACTTGGCTCTGGTAACCTGAAGGCTCCCTCCCCGAGGGAGCTGTCAGCGCAGCTGACTGAGGGAGTTCCCGCCGCAGCGATTGAGAGGGCTTATTGGAACGTCCTCACCGGCAGGATGAGGTACAGGTAGCTGTCGCCTTCCTCGGGCTGAATGACGCAGGGGCTCACGGCGCTGTTGAAGCACATGAACAGGCGCTCGTCACTCATATTGCGGATGACGTCGGTGATGTACTTGGCATTGAAGGAGATGCTGATGGGATCGCCGTCCAGCTGGGCGTCCATTTCTTCCAATACATCGCCCAGATCGGCATTGGAGGTGATGGACAGGCTGCCCTCCTTGAAGGACATGCGGATCAGGTTGTTCTTGCCGGCCATGGCCATCAGGCTGGCGCGGTCGATGGCGTTCTGCACCGTGGCGCGGTCCACGCTCGCGGTGGTCTTGAAAGCAGTGGGCAGGATCTTGCGGTAATCGATGAATTCACCGGCCAGCAGCACAGAGCTCAGGCGGGTGCTGCCGAAGGTGGCCTGCACCTGGTTCTTGGCCATCAGCAGAGCGCAGGGCTCCTCGCTGTCCGCAAGGATCTTGCTCAGCTCGGTCATCACGCGGCCGGGCAGCACAAAACGCATCAGCTCCTTGCCCTCGGGCAGCTCGTTGCCCTTGTCCAGCTTCTGCATGGCCAGACGGAAGCCATCCAAAGCCACCATGCGGGTCTCCGTGGCGGAGAGCTCCAGCAGGCAGCCGGTCAGGATCTGGCGGCTCTCATCGGTGGCGATGGAGAATACCACATGGCTGATCATGTCCCGCAGCTTGTTCTGGGGAAGCTCCACCGGATAGCCGGTGGTGATCTCATTCATTTCGGGGTACTCCATGGCGTTCATGCAGCTCATGTTGGAACGGGAGCTGCCGCACTTGATGGAGGCGGAGCGGCCATCCTTTACCTGGATGGTCACGTTGCCGCCGGGCAGACGGGCGCACAGGTCCGTAAACAGCTTGCCGGGCAGCACGATGCGTCCGTTCTCCTCCACGGAGGCGGTGATCACGTGCTCGATGGTCAGGGTACCGTCGGAGCAGGTGAGGGTAATGTGGTCATCCTCGGCGTCGATGAGTACGCCCTCCAGGATTTGTTTGGCCGGCCTGGCGGAAAGCGCCCGGGTCACGGTGCGCAGACCATCCAGCAGGTCCTGACTGTTGACAGTAAACAGCATGCGGCACATCCTTTCCGTCTGTGAGGCCAACGCCCCAAAGACATGGGTTGATAGTAGATATATTTAAGATAGTTGTAGCAGTAGGGGGTGTGGAACCTGTGGAAAAGGCAACGACCGCCCCAAAATCGGGCTTTTGGCTTGTGGAACGGATGTTGAGAAAAACCGGGGTTTTGGGCAACCCTGTGGAAAACTCCGGCCGCCCCTCCAAAACCCGGTTCCGGAGGGTGCCGTCCCGTGCCCAAAATCGGGACAAGCCGCCAAGCCGGAAGCAGAGCGACCGTGGTTTTCAGAGGCGGAATCCGGTCTGTTTTGGGTCTGTGGAAAAGTTTTCCACATTTTCCACAGTTTCATCCCCCACAATCTGTGGATAACTCAAAATCCCATCGTTTTGGGCTTTGCCGGTTTTGGGGCCAAAACAATCCACAGGATTTGGAAGATTTTTTCCACATGAGACTCCCTCAGTCAGCTGCGCTGACAGCTCCCTCGGGGAGGGAGCCTTTTGGATACTTAGGTCTGGTAACTCAAAGGCTCCCTCTCCGAGGGAGCTCCCGCGAAGCGGGTGAGGGAGTTCCTGCGGTCATTCCTCATAGTCCTGCAGGCTGACGCTCATCATGCTGCTGACGCCCTGCTCCTGCATGCTCACGCCGTACAGGCTGTCGCAGCGCTCCATGGTGCCCTTGCGGTGGGTGACCACGATGAACTGGGTGTCCTTGCTGTACTCCAGCAGATAATCCGCGTAGTAGCCGATGTTGGCGTCGTCCAGGGCGGCTTCGATCTCATCCAGGATGCAGAAGGGCGTGGGCTTCAGCTTCAGCATGGCGAACAGGATGGCGATGGCGCACAGGGCGCGCTCGCCGCCGCTGAGCAGGGACAGCAGCTGCAGCTTCTTTCCCGGCGGCTGGGCGTTGATCTCAATGCCGCAGTTCAGCGGGTCGTTGGGATCGGTCAGCTTCAATTCGGCATGGCCGCCGCCGAACAGCCGGGTGAAGGTCTCGGAGAAGTACACCTGCAGCTTGCTGAAGCTGTCGGTGAAGTTGGTGCGCATGTTCTCCAGCAGATCGCTGATCAGCTTGCGCAGGTCGGCTTCGGCCTTGCGGATGTCCTCCTGCTCCCGGGTCAGCTCGTCGTAGCGCTCCTTGGTGGCGGCGTACTCCTCCACCGCGTTCACGTTCACATTGCCCAAGGCACGGATGCGGGCATTCAGCTCCGCGGCCCGCTTCTCCGATTCGGCCACCTTGAAGTCCGGCACGCGGAACTCCTCGGCGCCGGCATAGGTCAGCTCCCAGGTGTTCCAGATGCGGTCCTGCAGGGTGCGCAGATCATTGTCGCAGCGGGCGCGCTGCAGCTCCACCCGGTGGTGACGGTCACTGTCCCGGGTAAAGGTCTCATGCAGCGCTTCCATATCATTCAGCACCGTGCGCAGGGTCTCCTGGAAGGTGCCGCGGCGGCTCTCCAGCTGACTGGTGCTCTGGTTCTGCCGGTTCAGGTCGGCCTGATGCTGCGCGATCTGCGCGGAGATGCTCTCAGCCTCCCGCGTGTCTTCGGCATCGGCCTCGTCCATCTGCCGCAGCTGCTCCTCCCTCAGGGCACAGGCCTGCTCCAGCGCGGCGCGGTCCTGCTCATTGCGGGTGGAATCATGCTCCATGACCTCCAGCGTGTGCCGCAGATCGTTGAGCTGCAGGGTGCGGGTCATCACCAGATCGGCGGCCGCGCGGTTGTCCTCCCTGGCCCGGAAGAGTACCGTCTGCAGGCGGTCGGTCTCCTGCTCCATGGCGGACTGGTCGGTTTCCTCGTCCTCATGCTGCTGCGTGACCAGGGAAAGATCCCGGTCAATCTCGGCAATGGAGTCAGACAGCTGGGTCATGGCCTCGGCGGTGGCCTCCATGCGCTCGCGATGGGCGGTCAGGGCCTGCTCCGCGTTGTCCGTGCGCTCGTTTTCACGGGTCACGGCGATCTCCTGCTGATGCAGCTCCCGCAGGGCGTCATTGGTCTTTTCCCGCAGGGCCAGGCATTCGTTCTGCCCCTGGGCCAGCTTCTGCTTCATGGCGTCCAGCCGGGTCTTGCCCTCCCGCAGGGTCTGGGCGAGTTCCTTCACCTCGCGCTCCCGGGAGAACAGGTTCACCATCCGGGACTGGGCGGAGCCGCCGGTCATGGATCCGCCGGAGTGCATCACATCGCCCTGCAGCGTCACCAGGCGGAAGCTGTGCCCGCCGGCCCGCATGATGGCGATGCCGTGGTCCAGGTTGTCCGCGATGACGGTGCGGCCCAGCAGGTTTTCCACGATCTCCCGGTATTCCGGGGCAAAGCTGACCAGCTCGCTGGCCACGCCCAGGCAGCCGGGCATGGAAAGCACCCGGCGCTCGTTGCTGTTCAGCAGCTTGGAGCGGATGGCGGACTGAGGCAGGAAGGTGGCCCGGCCAAAGCGGTTCTGCCGCAGATAATCGATCAGCTGCTTGGCGGTCTCCTCGGTATCGGTCACGATGTTCTGCTGCGCGGCGCCCAGCACCATGTCCAGGGCGGTCTCATACTGCTCCGGCACACTGATCAGCTGGGCCACCACGCCCTTCACGCCGCGGATGCCCCGGTCCTTGCCGTACTGCACAGCCCGGCGCACGGTCTGGTTGAAGCCGTCCATCTCCCGGGTCATATCGTCCAGCAGCTTCCACCGTGCCTGGGTGGACTGCAGCTGGGCGGAGAGCTGCTCCGCGTTGGTACGCAGGGCGGACTGCCGGGTCTCGGCCTCCTGCTGCGCGGCGCGGGCGTCCTCCAGCGCCTGGCTGCATTCTTTCTGACGCTGCTTTTCCTCTTCCAGCAGCGCCTGGGCGTCGGTCACTGCCTGGCTCAGGCGCTCCTCCTCCTGACGCATGTCGGCGGTGGTGCCCTCCAGGCTGTGGAGGCGCTCCTCCATCTGGCCGCGCATGGTCTTCAGGCGGGTCTGGTCATTGCGCACGGCGGACAGCCGGTTCATGGCGTCCAGCACGGCGTTCTTGTGCTCCTGCAGGGCATTGTCCGCGGCTTCCTCGGCCTGCTGGGCCAGCTGCGCGGCGCCCCGGGCGGTCTCCAGCGCCACCTCGCCCTCGGTGACCAGCCTGCGCTGCGCCTCCATATCCTCTTCGGTGGAGAAACGCAGCTGCTCCAATTGCTTCACGCGGGCGACGGCGGTCTCCTGCTCCCCCTGCAGCCGGCCCCGGTTCTCCGCCCGGGCGCTCTGCCGGGACTGGAGCGTGGTCAGGCCGCTCTGGGCCGCGTGGAGATCGTTCGATATGGTCAGCAGTCCGTTCCGCGCCGCGGTGATCTTTTCCTCCAGGTCGGCGATCTGCTCCTGGCACTCATCCCGGCGGGCGGTCTTTTCCTGCAGCGTGGCTTCGCAGTCATCCAGCACCGTCTGCAGGTTCATCAGCTCGGTGTCCAGGTCGGCCAGCCGCTGCTTGTACTGGTCGCTTCTGATCAGAAACAGGTTCAGATCGAGGCCCTTCAGCTCGGAGGACAGCTCGAGATATTCCCTGGCGTCCCGGCTCTGCCGTTCCAGGGGGCCCAGCCGGTGCTTCAGCTCCTCCAGGATATCATCGATGCGGGCAGCGTTTTCCAGCGTCCGCTCCAGCTTGCGGTCGGCCTCTTCCTTGCGGGCCCTGTATTTCACAATGCCGGCGGCCTCTTCAAACACCTGGCGCCGGTCCTCGCTCTTGCGGGAAAGGATATCGTCGATGCGGCCCTGCCCGATGATGGAATAGCCCTCCCGGCCGATGCCGGTATCCCGGAACAGATCCACAATGTCCTTCAGGCGGCAGGCGGTGCGGTTCAGATAATATTCGCCGTCGCCGTTGCGGTACACCCGGCGGGTGACCACCACCTCGGCAAAGTCCGATTTCAGCCCCCGGTCCTCGTTATCGAAGACCAGCGACACCTCGCAGTAGCCCAGGGGCTTGCGCTTCTGGGTGCCGTTGAAGATGACGTCGGACATGCTGGCGCCGCGCAGGGTCTTGGCACTCTGCTCTCCCAACACCCAGCGCACGGCGTCGCCGATATTGCTCTTGCCGGATCCGTTGGGCCCGACGATGCCGGTGATGCCGTCATTGAAGATGATTTCCGTCCGCTGGGCAAAGGACTTGAAACCATACAGCTCCAGTTTCTTAAGATGCATTCCATCCTCCGATGGCTTTCATGGGCTTCCGGCGCCGCATATGTATACAACGCCATCTCTCATTATAACATAAGAAACGGAATTGTGCAAATGCTTATCGAAAAAGGCGGAAGGGGGATGATCACAATGGAATTGTATTTTCCGGGAGAATGGGCTATAATAGGAACATCATGGGAAGGGAGATGATATTGCATGACGGCGGAGTCCATGAAACAGGCAACAGAAGCCTTTGCGGAGGCCTGCAGACAAATCTATGGCAGCAAGCTGCACAGCATTGTGTTGTTCGGCTCCTGTGCCCGGGGTGACTTTGAAAAAGACAGCGATATTGACATTATGGTCTTGTTGGATGTTTCCCATCAGGAGGCTGCCACTGTGCAATGGGAACTGCTCACGGTGGCGAATCAGCTTGACCTGACCTATGATGTGGTGCTCAGTCCGGTCATCCAAAGCTATGAGACCTTCCAAAGCTATCTGCCGGCATCCGGGTTCTTCAAATCGGTTGAGGAAGAAGGAATTAAAATTGCCTGATATTCGGATCGATTATAGCAGGTACCGATTCTCCCGTGCAAAAGAAGTATTGGAAGTAGCACATGAACTGCTTGAAAATGACCATTTGCGGGATGCAAACAACCGGGCATACTATGCCATTTTTCATGCACTTCGTGCAGTATTGGCGCTGGATGGATTCGATTCAAAAAAGCATACGGGAGTTATCGCGGAATTCAGACGGTTGTATATCAAAACAGGCATTTTCTCCGAAGAAATGTCTGATATGATCGGAAAGGCTTTCATTATCCGCAATGCATCCGATTACGATGATATGTTTATTGCGGTACGTTCGGATACATGTATTCAGGTGCAGAATGCGGACCAGGTGATTGATACAATCGGTCATTGGCTTACGGACTATTATACACAACACGAACGGATTGGTGATTGAAAAGTTAAAAATCGACTACGCCGATGTTCCCTGAGCCACAAACAAAAACAAAGGATGCTCCGCTTTGACGCAGGGCATCCTTTACTATTGAAGTCTGATATTAAAGCGCGGCCAATACAGCAGGACGAAGCTCCGTGTCTACACCGAACATTTTTTTGATGCCTCTGATGGCATCTGCAAATGTCTGGATCTCCACTTCATTTCTCATATCTTCCAAGACTTTACACATCTCATGCAAATCATTCATCTCCCTGACAGACGATCATCCTTCATAAAAATTGTATCACACTAAAGTATTGTTTTCAAGAAGATAAAAATGATTTATACATAGACTGCCGTGTTCATCGGTAAAAACGGTCCAAATACAAGGTTGAAAACGGTCCAAGTTCACTGGTAAAAACGGTCCAAATACAAGGTTGAAGCTTGAAAAGCTCCGGAAAATATGGTAAAGTGGAGGTGAAAAAAAGGAGGCACAGAGCATGAAAAGCTATTTGCCGAGAATTGCCGATACAGTGCTGAAGGAGCGGCTGGAATCCAAGGGAGCGGTACTGATCGAAGGACCCAAGTGGTGCGGAAAGACCACTACGGCACGGCAGCAGGCGAAAAGCGTGATCGAAATGGACCGCCCGGAAATGACAGCGCAGTATCAACAAATGGCCCAGCTGAATCCTTCGCTGCTGCTGCGGGGAGATGTGCCGCACCTGATTGACGAATGGCAGATCGCGAAGAATCTGTGGAACGCAGTCCGTTATGAGGTAGACCATCGGGACGCGTTCGGTCAGTTTATTCTGACAGGCTCCGCGGTGCCGCCCTCCTTTGAGGAGAGTATGCACAGCGGTACGGGACGGATCACAAGGATGCAGATGCGTCCCATGAGCCTGTATGAATCCGGAGATTCTTCCGGAGAGGTATCCCTGAAGGATCTGTTTGACGGTAAAGAAATCGCCGCGGCAGATGAACACCGGCTGGAGGAGCTGGCCTTTGTGATCTGCCGCGGAGGCTGGCCCAAGGCACTGGGTCAGAATGAACGGGTAGCGCTTCGCCAGGCCATTGATTATTACGACGCGGTGACAAGTGTGGACATTTCCAGGGTAGACGGAGTCGAACGGGATCAGGAGCGGGCCCGTCGGCTGCTCCGCTCCTATGCCAGAAATATTGCGTCCCAGGCATCCATGGAAACGATCCGTCAGGATGTGTTGGCCAATGATGAGGATTCCTTCAGCCAGGATACGCTGTATTCCTATTTGAATGTGCTGCGCAGGCTGTTTGTGCTGGAGGATGTTCCGGCATGGAATCCCAATCTCCGCTCAAGGACTGCCATCCGAAGCACCGATACACGCTATTTTACGGATCCGTCCATTGCCACAGCGGCATTGGGCATCGGCCCGAATGATCTGATAGGGGATCTGAATACCATGGGCCTGATTTTTGAAAATCTGTGTGTGCGGGATCTGCGGATCTACGCGGAGCTGCTGGACGGTCATGTGTACCATTACAGGGATAAGACCGAGCTGGAATGTGACGCGGTGGTCCACCTGCGTAACGGAGCCTATGGCCTGATTGAAATCAAGCTGGGTGGGGATCAACTGATCGAAGAAGGAGCAGGTACACTGAAAAAGCTGGCAGAGCGGATCGACACCGGCAGGATGAAAGCACCTTCTTTCATGATGGTGCTTTGTGGTGTGGCTCCCTTTGCATATCAACGTCATGATGGTGTATATGTAGTGCCTGTATTTACACTGAAGCCATGAAACAATGATTTTGTGGATGTTCCCTGAGCCACAGACAAAAACAAAGGATGCTCCGCTTTGACGCAGGGCATCTTTTGTTTTGACTCTCTTAAACGTCACACTTTCGTAATTTTTTTGAAAAAAATTTTTCATGAGTTTTCCACACAACAGGTCCGGAATTTCAAACAGGTTGTGGTGGGTTTTCCCCAGAAGCACAACAAATTGTGGAAAAGTTATACACACGGGTGTTGAATTGTTTATAACCCCAAACCCTTGATATTTTGGGCATTTCGTGCTATGATGACCCTGTTGATAAATTTTCTCCGTTTTTCCACAGCGGAGATATCCACAGATTTTACGAAGTATTCCACAAGTGCTGTGGATTGTAACAGTTCGTCACAAATGGGGGGACGGGTATGGACATCAATGAGCTCTGGGCGCGGACCTGCTCGCTGCTGCTGAATGAGCTTTCGGAAATCACCTTCAATTCCTTTATCAAGAATAATCTGAAGCCGGAGAAGCTGGACAAGGATGTATTGGTGCTCAGCATCAGCATGGAGCCGCTGCAGCAGATGATCACCTCCCGGTACGCGCTGCAGATCGAGCATTGCCTGAGCCAGGCGGCCGGCCATGCCATGAAGGTGCGCATCCTGACCCAGGCCCAGCTGCAGGCGGAGGAGGCCCCCGCCAAGGTGGACAGCCTGACCGAGGCCGCGGTGCCGCTGGATCCCAAGTATACCTTCGACACCTTCATCGTGGGCAGCAACAACCGGCTGGCCCACGCGGCGGCGCTGGCGGTGGCCGAGGCGCCCGCGGAGGCCTACAATCCGCTGTTCATCTATGGCGGCGTGGGCCTGGGCAAGACCCATCTGATGCATGCCATCGGACACTATGTGCAGCAGCAGTATCCGGACAAGCGGCTGCTGTACATCTCCAGCGAGACCTTCACCAATGAGCTGATCAACGCCATCCGCGACAAGCGCAACGCCGAGTTCCGGGCCCGCTTCCGCAATGTGGACATCCTGATGGTGGATGATATCCAGTTCATCGCCGGGCGGGACAGCACCCAGGAGGAGTTCTTCCACACCTTCAACGCGCTGCACTCCGCCGGCAAGCAGATCATCCTCACCAGTGATAAGCCGCCGCAGGAGATCGCACGCCTGGAGGAGCGGCTGGCCAGCCGCTTTGCCTGGGGCATGACGGCGGATATCTCCAAGCCGGATATCGAGACCCGCATCGCCATCCTGCGGGAAAAGGCCTCGCAGATGAACGTCAACATCCCCAACGAGGTGCTGGAGCTGATCGCGGCCAACATCATCTCCAATGTGCGTGAGCTGGAGGGCGCCCTGGTGCGGCTGGTGGGCTATTCCCAGATGATGAATCAGCCCATCACCATGCCCCTGTGCCAGGCGGCGCTGAAGGACACCCTGGAGAAGAAGAAGACCCGGGCCATCACCGTGCAGGTGATCATGAAGACGGTGGCGGACTACTTCAGCATCCAGACGGACGACATCACCTCCGCCAGCCGCCGCCGGGAGATCGCCCTGCCCCGGCAGATCGCGGTGTATCTTACCCGGGACCTGACCGACATGTCCCTGCCCCAGATCGGCACGGCCTTCGGCGGACGCGACCACTCCACCATCCTGCACTCCTGCACGGAGATCGAGCGCCGCATGAAGGAGTACCCCGATCTCACCCGGCAGGTCACGGAT
>R14__coassemble_1539_pt1 | contig 11403 bp, 9 predicted proteins | sample R14__metabat2_high_PE_026 | metagenome-assembled genome bin R14 | reverse complement strand
ATGCCGGTTATCGTTGCATTTTTTGCAATTTTTACGATTTTTGTAACGATAACCCAGGAATAACACAAAAATCAGAACGCTTGTTGGTTAGCCAGGAAATCCATCAGGTTGACATGCAGAATGCCGTTGCGTTTCTGGAGCAGATAGTCGGTAGTGACCACGTATTTGGGGTAGTTATCCCGGATAGCCTCCAATGCGCGGTATTCCCGGTCCTCGGTTTCACGGCTCAGCAGAATGGTATAGGCAACCTGAATATAAGCATAGTTCAAAGAAGGGCCGCGCAGGATGAAATCACACTCCAGCTTGCCGATGCGTCCGATACTGATGGCATAATCCATGCTTCTGGCATAGACATAGACTATATTTTCCAACGTTGGCCCATAATTGATGCGGTTATCCGTATTCAGCGCATAGTAGAAGCTGAGGTCAGCCAGGTAATATTTCTTTTCACCGGACAGGGAGCGTCTGGATTTCATATCAAAACGGTCGCAGACATAAAGAATTTTTGCATCCATCAGGATCTGAATGTATCGGTTCAGCGTGGAACGACTGACAGACAGGCCGTTTTTCCGCAAGGCTTCATGCAGGCTGCTGATGCCGGTGGTGGCCCCAAAGTTGTTGATAATGTAATTGCGCACGGCCTCAAAGCTTTCCCGATCCTTGATCTTTGCCCGACGGCGGATATCCTTCTCAAAGATCTCGTCAATGACGCCGCGAACGTAGGTACGTTTGGCGGAAAGATCGTCGATCTGGATCGTTCTCGGAAAACCGCCTTCCAGAATATAGCTGTTCAACTCCAGTGCGGCGTTGGGGTCGATCGGCTTATGATAGAATTTCTTGATCTGCTCATATTCATCAAAGCTGAGAGGAAACATTTCAAACTCCAGATACCGGCCGGTCAGCTTGGTAGCCAGCTCTCCGCTGAGCAGATAAGAATTGGATCCGGTGATAAAAACAGAGAAGCCGCCGTCTGTACGGAAACCGTTGATGACCTCCTCAAAGCCTGTAACATTCTGGATCTCATCCACAAACAGATAAATCATTCCCCGGGCATCCGCCTTTTGCTCGATCAGCTTCTCCAGCTGCTCGGGCGTACGAATGCTGCGATAGCCACGCTTGTCCAGATCAAGGTAAACAATATTGCTTTCCGGAATGCCCTGCTCCAGTAATTCTTCTGCAATGGTCTCCATCAAACTGGACTTTCCGCACCGACGGACGCCGGTAATGACTTTGATCAAATCGTCAGCATGATAAAAAGGACGGATCCTCCGAAGATATTTCTCGCGTCTGTACAGCTTCATCGGTATGCCTCCCTTCCCGGAAAGTATATCACACTTTTTTCGTTAAATGCCGGTTATCGTTGCATTTTTTGCAATTTTTACGATTTTTGTAACGATAACCCCGGAATAACGCAAAATGCCCCCGGTCCGCAGCGGATCGGGGGCGTGTTGTATTTACTTCTTTTCCTCACCGAGGTCGATGGCCGGGAAGCGCTTTTTCAGCCAGGCCTGGGGGTAGTGCTTATCGAAGAAGCGGCCCAGGGCGGAGGGCGGCAGGCCCTTGACGCGGTTGCTCTGGCGCAGCAGCGCGCCGTAGGTCAGGAACAGGTTGACGGCCATGAAGGCCACCAGCACCCAGAAGATGGGTTCGCCCACAGCGAAGGGCACCCGGGAGAAGACGGCAATGAGCAGGGGATAGACCAGCTTCATCAGCGCCAGACCGCCCAGGCCCCAACCCAGCATGAAGATGACCGTGGTGCGGCCCATGATGTTCAGGGGACGGTCGTGGTAATCCCAGATGACCTCGTGGAAGACCTTCTCGGCCACCAGGCTCATGGTAAATTCCATCACGCCGCCCACCAGGCAGGCCGGCAGGTACAGCTGCCACCAGGTGAGCAGATCGTTGAAGGGGCCCAGGATGACGGCGAACACCGCCGCGCCGTAGCCGTAGATGGGGCTGAAGGGGCCGATGACGGTGCCGGTGCGGGATTCCCTGCGGTGGTGCAGCACCAGCAGCAGGAGCTCCTCCCAGAAGGTGCCCACCACGCAGGCGAGCAGGAACAGCAGAAACACCAGGCGGAAGCCGTGGCCGGTCAGAAAGGGCTGCGTCATGGCTTGAACATCTCCGTTTGCTTGAAAGATTACGCCTTGCGGACAGTGAAGGCGGCGGCGTGCTCCGTGCCTTCGGGGGAAACGAAGGTCATGCGGTACAGCTTGCCGGGATAGCACTTCTCCATGCGGGCGTCGTTGATCTCAATGGTCTCACAGCGGAAGGCCAGCTCCGCGGGATAGGTCAGGACGCAGCTGCCCAGACGGAGGACGCCGGGCTGCTCCTGCACAGGCTCGGGGCGGGACATCAGGACCCAGGTCACGGGCTGGGCCTTGTCCAGGGCGATGGTATCGGAAAGCTTCACCGTGGTGCCGAAATCCATGGTGCGGCGGATGGAACGGATGCCGGCCTCCCTGGGATAGGCATGGGCCAGCTCCAGGCTCACCTACTCCGCGGAGGCGGAGACGTCGGAAGCGGCGTACTGCCGTCCGGCGGCCTGCTCGTATTCGCCGATCAGGGGCACGTTGTGGTTTCGTGACCGGATGTGCCACAGGGTATAGCGCTCGTCGGAGAAGGTCTGCCGGGTGTAGACCGCGTTGCCGGCGTCCACCAGGATGGGCTCGCCGTCCGCGAAGACGATGAAGCTGCCCACGTCGTTGTGGTTGTGGCTCTCATCGTTATGGCCACCCTTGATGACGGCATACAGGCCGTCGTGACTGCGGCTCCACACCTGCAGCTTGTCATAATCCACCCGGGCCGGGGGCTGAGGATCCTCCACCTCCGGCAGCTGGGTGAAGATGGCGTCCATGGTGCGGTTCATCTGCGCGGTATCCGGAGGCACGATGATGCCGCCCATCCGGGCACCCAGCTGGGCCAGCTCCGGCTGATGGGTGCGGACACCGTAGATATAGATGCGTTCGCCGTCCAGCATGGGCCGGGCGTCGCAGTCGGCAAAGTTGAAGTGCCAGCCCTTGCCGATGTAGCTCATCAGCGGGAAGGAGCCGATGCGGCGCACCTTCTCGTTGTCGTAGTAGTCGATGCGGCCGCCGGACAGGGTGCGCAGGCACTCCAGGCAGTCCAGCAGCGCGCCGCCGGCCATGTTCCAGTAGCCGATGCCCTCATCCAGGCCGCCGTCCTCCGGCATCCAGGCCAGCCAGCGGTCCAGCATGCCTGTCGCGCGGCTGATCAGCTGGGCCAGGCGGATGTCATCCTTCATGACCGCCGCCGCGGCATTCAGCACGCTGGAGACGATCCAGGGCGTCCAGTTGTTCAGCTTCTGACCGAAGAAGCCCATCCAGCCGTAATCCTCCCGATCCATGAAGCGGGAGAAGATGCGGCTCTCCAGCTCCTTCTCCAGGCGGACGTTGATGCGGGTGTCCACCGCGTCCAGCAGGTCGCCCAGCAGGCGGCGGATCAGGGCGATGGCCACGGAGGTCTGGGCGGCGAACAGGTCGATATACTGGTTGTAGGTGTCCGGCAGACCGTGACGGCCCAGCTCTGCCCCGTGGAAGTCGCCGTTGTGGGCGCTCAGGCCCCAGTAGCTTTCCTCACAGGTGCACCACAGGCCGTTGATAACGGAATCCAGCCGGGCGTCGCTGTGCTCCAGGCATTCGCCCACGGCGCTGGCGATCATGGTGCGGCGGCGGGCGAAGTAGGGATCCTCAAAGGCCTTGCGGCTGCCGCTGCGCACGAACGCCAGGAACTGGGTGGCCAGCAGCATGGGATAGCCCTTCTCAACCTCCCGGTCGCACCACTCCAGGATGACCTGCTTCTTGACTTCGGGCAGCTTGTCCCAGCCCTCCCCGGGCATGGGCCAGGCCAGACGCTTTTCATAGGGCTCCAATAAGGGGAGCACCTTCCGGTAATCATTCAACGCTTCAAACATGGCGAACGACCTCTTTTCATTTTCATGGGAACGGAATCGCTGCCTTCATTATAGAAAACCGGCCCCGATGTGTCAAGAGAATTTACGCTTGCAATCCGCCGTGCGCAATGGTATCCTAAGAGACGGAATCCCGATGAAAGAGGACGAAATACCGATGAAGATGAAGCTTCTGCCGCTGTTGCTGCTTTTGCTGCTGCTGCCGGCGCAGGCCCTGGGCGCCAAGCTGACGGACTTTTCCGTGACTCCGGCTTCCGCGGAGCAGGCGGACGATCTCTCCGCGGTCAGCTGGTATAAGGACAGCAAGGGCAATTACGACCTGTTCCTGCCCTCCTCCGCGGACCCGACGCAGCTGAAGGTCTGGTTCAGCGGACCGGACACGCTGACCCTGAACGGCACCACCGTCACGCCCGGCACCGTGACCGACTGCCTGGTACCCGGCGGCACGGTGACCCTCAAAAACGGCAGCAAGAGCTATACGCTGCATGTGTACCAGTCCGCCAACCTGCCCGCGGTGTACATCACCCTGGCCTCCGGCTCCCTGACTTATATCGAGGGCAAAAAGGGCCGGGAGGAGACCGGGCAGATCCTGATCACGGACGCGGAGGGCAAGGTGCTGACCGAGCAGCCCCTGACCCAGATGAAATGCCGGGGCAACTCCTCCTTCACCTTTACCAAAAAGAACTACCAGATCAAGCTGGAGAGCGGCAAGAACCTCTTCGGCATGGGCAAGAGCAAGACCTGGATCCTGACCGGCAACTACCGGGACAAGTCCTATCTGCGCAACAGGATCACCTACGCCATGGCGAGCTACGCGGGCATGGCCTATACCCCGGAGAACTGCTTTGTGGACCTGTATGTGAACGGCGAATACCACGGCCTGTATATGTTCAGCGAGAAGAACCGGGTGGACAACAGCCGGGTGGCCATCGCGGATCTGGAAAAAGCCACCCAGGCGGTGAACGAGACCCCACTGGAGGAAACAAAGCGCCTGGGCAGCGCCTCCGCCAAGGCCGGCCAGGGAAAATATTATGATATCGCCAACGATCCGGAGGACATTACCGGCGGATACCTGATGGAGCTGGAGTCCTACAAGGTGCGCTATGCCTCTTCCACCTCCGCCTATATGACGAAAAAAGGCATGGTGATCTCCTTCCATACGCCGGAGTACCTGAGCGAAAACCAGTTCAATTACATCACCGGCCTGCTGCAGTCCTTCGAGAATGCCATCTTTGCGGCGGACGGCGTGGATCCCGATACCGGAATGCACTATACGGAGATCGCCGACCTGACCAGCCTGGTGCGCAAGTATATGATCGAGGAGATCAGCAAGAACTACGACGGCAACAACTCCAGCAACTATTTCTACAAGCCCGCGGACGAGGCCGGCACCCTGCTGTATGCCGGGCCCTGCTGGGACTATGACAGTGCCTATGGCTCCTACGCCCAGAAGCACAGCAAGAGCATCCTGGAGCCGGAGGGCTGGTACATCAATTCCGCCAAGGGCAAATACTGGTGGCCGGCCATGTATAAGCACACGGATTTCCAGGAGGCGGTGAAGGCGACCTGGCAGTCCACCTTCCGCCGGGCCATGAGTATCCTGCTGGGGGAGGAAAAGGATCCGCTGGGCCGCATCCTGTCCATTGATGAATACGCGGATGAGATCAGGGCCTCCGCCGCCATGGACTTCCTCCGCTGGCCCAGGAGCAAGAACCCCTCCACGGTGGCCCAGACCGGCGCGACCCTGGACGAAAACCTGACCTTCCTGAAGAACTTCATCTCCCAGCGCAGGGACTGGCTGGACAAGCAGTGGGGCGAATGACCATGCGGGTGCTGGATATCGATCTGGACTTTTTTCTGGCGGACTGCTGCCCCCTGGCGGAGCCTGGGGAGCGGCCCGTCCTGGCGGGGCACGAGCCCTGGCCGGAGGAGACCGTGGCGCGCTTCCTGGAGGAGCAGTGCGGCCTGGACGCCGCGCATCCCCTGCCGGGCGCGGTCGTTGAGACCCACGACCGGGCGCTGGTGTTCTGGGAGGAGCGCATCCGGGAGGGACAGCTGACGGCGCCCTTCCATGTGACCCACGTGGACGCCCACAGCGACCTGGGCATCGGCTATCCCGGGCCGAACTTCGTGCTCTTCAATGTGCTGTCCATGCTGCCGGAGCAGCGGCTGGACTATCGGCGCTTCTACGAACAGCACAAGCTGGACGAGGCCAACTATCTGCTGTTTGCCCTGGCCATGCGGCGCGTTGCCTCCCTGGACAATGTGCGCAATCCCCGCTCCAGGAAGGATATCCCGCCGCAGCTGCTGGACGAAAACGGCGACATCCGGCTGCGGAGCCTGACCTCGCAGATGTTTGAAAGCCGCAACGGCCCCGAGCCGGTGATCCCCTTCCATGTCTATCCCGACTGGACTGCCTTCCGGGCCGAAGCGCCCTACGATTACGTGACCCTGGCCATCTCCCCGCGCTACGCCCCCAAAGAGGCGGACGCGCTGGCGGAGGTGATCGGGAGATATATGACCTTCGTTTCCTGAGGAGAAACCGGAAGGGAGCTGCCGCTATGACATAGCCGATCACGCTGATCCTGTTTATGGGCCAGAGCAATATGGCCGGGCGCGGAGTCACCTGCGAGCGCTGGCCCCAGACCGCCCCGGCATTGGAAGAGGGCACCGCCTGGGAATACCGTGCCGTCAGCGCGCCGGGGCAGCTGTTCCCGCTGGCGGAGCCCTTCGGAAGGGACGAGAACCGTGTGGGCGGCATCAACGATGTCACCCGGGACGGACATCCCATGAAGTCCGGCTCCCTGGTCTCCGCCTTCTGCCGCACCTGGCACCGGTATACGGGGGAAACCATCGTGGGCGTATCCGCCTCCAAGGGCGGCAGCAGCCTGGCGGAATGGCTCCCGGGCGCCGCGTCGGGCTATCTGGAGGACACCCTGCGGCGGGTGCGCGGCGCGGAGGCATACCTCTCCGCCCAGGGCATCCCCATCGCCCGGCGGCTGGTGCTGTTCTGCCAGGGCGAGACCGACGGCGACCTGGGCACCGCGCCGGAGGACTATATCGCGCAGTTCCGACAGCTGTGGTCGGTGCTGTCCCCGGTGATGCCGGAAATGGCCATGATCCAAACCGGCCGCTGCAATCTGCCCGGCGCGTACCATCGCTACGATGCCATCGCCGAAGCCCAGGAGGCGCTGTGCCGCACCGTGCCCGGCGTCCGCATGGCCTCCCGCCTGCTGCCCACCTTCCTGGACCAGGGCCTGATGAAGGATGCCTTCCACTACTACCAGCACGCTTACAACCTGGTGGGCGAGGACGCGGCGGAAAGGATCGCGGGCCCTCTCAGTCAGCTTCGCTGATTGCTTCCGGAGGCTTCCAGCAACCAGTTCGGGAGATATTTCACCTGGATGCCGTTATAATTTCCCGGCGTCAACCGGTCTCCGGTCAGGATCAGCTTCTCATAGTTATCCCGGATCTGTATAAGCGGCAGCATTTCCCGTTCAAAGGTCTCCTGGGCAGTCATATCGGCGGTTACCTGAATGTAGGTATACGCCCCGTTTTTTTCGGCGACGAAATTCACCTCGGTATTGCCCAGCTTGCCGATCGTGACCCTGTAGCTTCGGCGGAGCAGCTCAAGGTAAACCACATTCTCCAGGGTAAAGCCCAGGTCGTACTTTTTGCGCGGCAGCATATGGTTGCGCAGGCCCGGATCGACAATATAATACTTCCGATTCGTCTTCAGCAGTTGCTTCCTGATAATGTCAAAGCGCTCCGCCGGATAAAAGATGAATGCCTCCGTCAGCGCTTCCACATAATCATCCACGGTATTTGCCGATATTTTTCTTCCGGCGGAAACAAGATAATCCGCAACGCTTCGGACAGAGACCGGGCTGCCTGCCACGCTGGCCAGATATCTGGCGATCGTTTTCAGCAGCGTGATATCCTTGATCTTTCTTTGATCCGGATCATGATCCTTTCTGCTCTGGCGGTCTTCGATATCCTTCACGATCACGGTATTGTAGATCCCTTCCAGATACGTGCTGACTTTCTCCGGCGTCCGGTCCATGACGGCAATATAGGGAAGGCCGCCGACCTGAAGGTATTCCGCCAGCCCCGCTTCCGCCCCGAGGCCGGTCACCTCCAGGAATTCTCCGAAGGACAACGGAAGCATCCGGATCTCGACATACCGACCGGTCAACAGCGTGGCCAGGTCGCCCGAAAGCAGATAAGCGTTGGAGCCCGTCAGATACAGGTCCACATCCGGCTTGACGTACAGGCTGTCCACTGCTTTTTCAAAGGACGGCACCTTCTGGATCTCATCCAGAAAGATATACACCTTCTCTCCGGGGATCAGGCGCTCCTTCAGATAGGCATACAGCTTTCTGTAATCCAGAAGCTCCTCATACTCCAGCTCTTCAAAGTTAACGGAGACGATCTGCCTTTCCGCAACGCCGTGGGCCTTCAGCCATGCCTGATACTGCAGCAGCAGCGTGGATTTCCCGCAGCGGCGGATGCCGGTCACCACCTTGATGACCTGCTCATCCTTCCAGCGGATCAGGCGCTCCAGATACGCTTTCCTTTCAACCACAGCAAGCAACCTCCTTTTCCCGGATGCTTCCGATTATAGAACATTTCTTCCGAAAATTCAATAAAAATTCCAAACCCGGAATATTTTTGGTAAAATACACAGAAAAATTCCGAAACCGGAATATTTTTTTCTTTCCTCTCCCATATAAAAGCAACCGTGACAGTCCTCAGGCCGTCACGGTTGCTTTGTTTCGATCAGGTTATCTCACATGCCCCGCAGGTCCTTCCGCAGCACGCGCACGAACATCACGGAGGCCAGGATCAGGGTCAGGTAGTCGGCTACGGGCTGGGCGTAGATGATGCCGTTCCAGCCGAAGAGGCTGCTCATCAGCAGAAGCACGCCCAGGAACACCAGGCCCTGGCGGCAGAGGGACAGGAGCAGCGCGGGGAGCGCCTTGCCGGTGGCCTGGAAGTAGTTGGTCATGATGAAGAGCAGACCCAGGAAGGGGCCGCAGAGCATCAGGGCCCGGAGCATCACCGTGCCGTTGGTCACGATCTCCTCCGTGTTCATGAACAGGGCGATCATGGGGCCGGCGAAGGCATAGACCAGGACGGACAGCACCGTGCCCAGGCAGAGCACGAAGCCTCCGCCGCCCTTCAGCACCTGACGCAGACGGGCCGCGTTCTTTGCGCCGAAGTTGTAGCCCAGGATGGGGGTCATGCCGCCGGCAAAGCCCACCTGCAGCAGGGTGACGATGCTGTTCACCTTCAGGGCGATGCCCATGGTGGCAATGGCCGTATCACCGAAGGGCAGCAGCAGGTTGTTCAGGAAGATGTTCGACACGGAGGACAGCACGTTGGTGATGCTGGCCGGCAGGCCGATGGCGAACACGCCGCCCAGGATCTCCCGGTCAAAGGCCGCTTCCTTCAAAGCGAGGGTCAGGGCCCTGCTGCGGCGCAGCACATAAAAGCCAAACACCAGGTTGCCGGCGATGTAGCCCGCCACGGTGGCCAGGGCCGCGCCGGTCACGCCCATGTGGCAGGCGAAGATCAGCACCGGGTCCAGCACCATGTTCACCACGGAACCGGCGATGCTGCCCGCCATGGACCAGCCCGCCGCGCCGTCGCAGCGCAGGATGTTCAGCAGGGTGAAGTTCATCAGCACCAGGGGCGAGGCGCACAGCAGGATGGTCACATACTGCCGGGTGGGAGTCAGGGTGTTCTCACTGGTGCCCAGAAGAGGCAGCAGCACCGGCCGTCCCAGCAGCAGCAGGATGCCCACGGCCACGCCCACCAGGATGCCTGCCCAGTAGCAGGTGGCGCAGGCCCGGCGCACCCGGTCGTGCTTCCCCTCGCCCATCAGGCGGGAGATCACGCTGCTGCCGCCGATGCCGAAGATGTTGCCCAGGCCCATCAGGATGATGAACACCGGGCTGCACAGGCTGACGGCGGCCATTTGGTTGGCGTCGTTCATCCGGCCGATGAACCAGGTATCCACCATGTTGTAGAGCAGGCTCACCAGCATGCCGGTCACCACGGGGAGGCACATTTTGGTAAAGGCCCGGGGCAGCGGCGCGCGGGCAAACAGCTCGTCTCTCTGCTCGCTCATGGCCGGTACCACTTCTCCGCGCCCTAGTTGCCCAGCATCTGCACATCGCGGATGACGGCCATGGCTTCCCGGATCACGTTGTAGATGTCATCGTCCGCCAGGATCTCCTGATAGCCGGAGCCGGCATGGCGGGCGGAGCCGCGGCGCAGCAGGATGACCTCGTTCCCCAGGCGGGTGCGGAGGGACAGCTGCAGCTCCGGGCGGATCAGATAGAAGACAGAGGCACACACGCCCGGCACCAGCATGATGATCATGGGCAGCAGGTACAGCGTGCCGTTGTTCTGGGTGGCCAGCGCCAGGCAGGCCAGCGCGGTGCCCAGGCAGGTGAAGGCCTTGACCAGCCACTGCTTGTGCACGAACACATACACGGCCACGCAGGCCAGCTCCGCCAGCAGGATCACCAGCCAGGGCAGCGTGCGCAGCACCAGCGTGGACAACAGGAACAGCGCCGCGCCCACCAGCAGTGAAAGCAGCAGCAGGCCCGGCAGATCGCCCCAGTGAGCGCAGCTGCAGCGGCTGGCCTCCATGCCGGCCACCTCCCGCAGGTCAAACTCCTGCTGGGAGACCGCGCGTCCGGTCACACCCCGTCCGGGGGCGCGGAGGATCACCCGCTGATTGGTAATTTGCAGCCGTCCCTGGGCGGAGGCGATGGGCACCATCAGGAAACGGGAGCGCAGGGTGCACAGGTCATACTGGCGGATGGGCGCCTCGCCCTCGGCGGGGGCCACCGCGTCCGGCACGATGCGCAGCTGGGACTCATAGGGATCCTGAGCCAGCGCCTCGGGACGGCTGAAGCCCAGCCGGTCCTTCAGTCCGGAGAAGAAGCCCTTCACGGCTCCCAGCGGGTCATTCCGATTCGCACCGCTTGGGACGGGCGGCTGCTGCACGGGCGGCATGGTGCCGGAAAAGCCCATGGACTGCTGCGCCCCGCTCTGCCCCATCATGGACATGCGCACGGAGGCGCTCATCTGGCAGGGACAGGTCTCCCCGGGCTGCAGCGGACGGCCGCAATAAGGGCAGGCCGTGGTGATCGTGGGCGCCGGCTGCTCCGGCCGCACCATCTGTGCCCGTCTGCGGGGCTGATAGCTGTACATCTGCTGAGGCGCAGGCTGCTGCTGCACCATGGCCGAAAGATCCGCGTTGCAGGCCGGGCAAAACCGCAGCCCATCCTGGATCTGACTGGCGCATACGGGACAAATCATGGTGATGCGACCTCCTTATCGTTGGAAGTTGTTGGGGAACTCCCTCACCCGCTTCGCGGGAGCTCCCTCAGAGAGGGAGCCCTTTGGATACTTAGCTCCAGTTACTTGAAGGCTCCCTCCCCGAGGGAGCTGTCAGC
>R14__coassemble_1460_pt1 | contig 11886 bp, 9 predicted proteins | sample R14__metabat2_high_PE_026 | metagenome-assembled genome bin R14 | reverse complement strand
AGGATATCATGGGCCTCCAGTCCCTCATAGGACGCCGTGACGGTCAGTGTACCGCCGGAGACCGTCAGCCGCGTATCCGAGTGGACGCCGTCATCTCCGCTGCTCAGGGTCAGCAAGCCGCCCGCCAGGGTGATGTCGCTCCCGGCGTGCAGGGCATCATCGGCACTGTCTACCGTGAGGGTGCCGCCCAGGACGGTCAGCGCCGTGCCGGCCTTGAGGCCCTTGGCGCTGCTGCTTTCCGACGTCTCCTGTTCAAAGTCCCGGTCCCAGCCATGAGAACGGCTGTGACTTTCAGAGACTTTGGCAGTGGCCTGCGTAGATCCTCCGCCGGAAACCACGCGGACCACACCGTCGGACACGATCAGCTCCGTCGCTGCGGTGATGCCGTCCCCGCCGGAGGTGACGGTGACCTCGCCGCCTTTGAGCCTGATCTCGCCCTTGCCGTCCTCCGTCTCCACGGAGCAGATACCGTCCTTACCGGAGGTCACCGTAACGCTTCCGCCGCTGACAGTCACGGAATCCTTGCCGCGGATGCCCTCGGCCGCGGCTTCCACCGTCAGGGTACCGCCCTGAAGCTTCAAATCCTTGGTGGTCTGGATGCCGTGGTGGGTCTGCCCGACCACGGTCAGGCTCCCCTCTCCGCGGATGGTCAGGTCCGCCTTGCTGTAGACCGCGGCAAGGTCGCCGCCGCCGGTCAGCACGGAAGCGGTATCCTCCGCCAGCTCAAGGACCACCTTGTCGGCACTGTCGACCCGGATGGCCGCGTCCTCCGCGCAGGTGATCTCCACGCCGGTCAGATACAGCGTCACCTTCTCCTCCCCCGCGTCCACGATCAGCTGACCGTCGGTCAACTGCCCGGAAACGGCATATTCGCCTCCGGCGGTAAGGGTGACCGTACCGGTCGCGTCGGAAAGCACCACCGGGATCGCTTCCGCTCCGGCGCACAGGGGCAGGCACAGCAGCAACAGGCATAAAATCAGGCGTTTCAACATCGATGCTCCTATCCGATATCAGTACAACGCAAGCCCCGGAGAAAATGTCCGGGGCTTGCGTTATTTTACTTTTTGCGGCATTTGGTGCAGTCCGGGTCGCCGCAGCCGCAGCCACAGCCGCCGCTCTTTCTGCGGGCGGTGGCGGCGCGGAAGGCCAGCACCAGGGCAGCGGCAATGACCGCCAGCAGGATCCAGTCGATCAGCTTCATGGGATCACCTCACAGGACGTGCAGCGCGACAGCATAGGTCAGCACGGCCAGCAGCCAGGCCAGCATGCATTGCCACAGCACCACGCCGACGGCCCAGCGGCTGCCCAGCTCCCGGCGGATGGAGGCGATGGCCGCCACGCAGGGCGTGTAGATCAGGCAGAACACCAGCATGGCAGCGGACTGTGCCGCGGTCAGCGCGGTGGCCAGATTACCGGCGAACAGCAGCTCCATGGTCGCTACCACGCTCTCCTTGGCCATGAAGCCGGAGATCAGGGAGGTCACCAGCCGCCAGTCACCCAGGCCGGCAGGCTTCATGATAGGCGCCACAAGGCCGGACAGCGCCGCCATGATGCTCTGGGAGGAGTCCTCCACCATGTTCAGATGCAGGTCAAAGCGCTGCAGGAACCATACACACACTGTGGCAATGAGGATGACGGAGAAGGCGCGCTGCAGGAAGTCCTTGGCCTTGTCCCACAGCAGGCGCACCACATTCTTCGGGCCGGGAATGCGGTAGTTGGGCAGCTCCATCACGAAGGGCACAGCCTCCCCCTTGAAGAGGGTGCCCTTGTACAGGAAGGCAATCAGGATGCCTGTCACAATGCCCAGCAGATACAGGCCCATCATGACCAGACCTCCCTGTTGTGGAAAGAACACGCTCACAAAGAAGGCGTAGATGGGCAGCTTGGCGGTGCAGCTCATGAAGGGAGTGAGCAGGATGGTCATGCGGCGGTCCCGCTCACTGGGCAGGGTACGGGTGGACATGACCGCCGGCACCGTGCAGCCGAAGCCGATCAGCATGGGCACGATGCTCCGCCCGGACAGGCCGATCCTGCGCAGCAGGCGGTCCATCACAAAGGCCACGCGGGCGATATAGCCGCTGTCCTCCATCATGGACAGGAAGAAGAACAGGGTGACGATGATGGGCAGGAAGCTGAGCACGCTGCCCACGCCTTCAAAGATGCCGTCGATGATCAGACTGTGGATGGCCTCATTGACGCCGGCGGCGGTCAGCGCCTGATCCGCCCATTCCGTAACCAAGCCGATGCCGTTCTCCAGCAGCTCCTGCAGCCAGGCGCCGATCACGTTGAAGGTCAGGTAGAACACCGCCAGCATGATCAGGATGAACATGGGAATCGCGGTATATTTGCCGGTCAGCACCCGGTCGATCCTTTCGCTGCGGATGCGCTCCTTGCTCTCATGGGGCTTGGTGACCGTGGCCTCGCAGACCCGCTCGATGAAGTCAAAGCGCATATCGGCGATGGCGGCGCTGCGGTCCAGGGCACGCTCCTTCTCCATCTGCAGCACGATGTGCTCAAGCATTTCGCTCTCATTGGGGTCCAGCTTCAGCTGCTCCAGCACCAGGGGATCCCCCTCGATGACCTTGGCCGCCGCAAAGCGCACCGGCAGTCCGGCCCGCTTCGCGTGATCCTCGATCAGGTGGATGACGCCATGGATGCAGCGGTGCACGGAGCCGCTGTGGTCCTCCTCGGAGCAGAGGTCCTGCTCCCTGGGCAGCTCCTGATTCTGCGCGATATGCAGCGCGTGGCGGATCAGCTCCTGCACGCCCTCGTTCTTTGCGGCGGAGATGGGCACCACGGGCACGCCCAGCATCTGCTCCATGCGGTTGATGTCGATGGCGCCGCCGTTGCCGCGCACCTCGTCCATCATATTCAGGGCCACCACCACCGGCATGTCCATCTCCAGCAGCTGCATGGTCAGGTACAGGTTGCGCTCAATGTTGGTGGCATCCACAATGTTGATGATGGCCTTGGGCTTTTCCGTCAGCACAAAGGAACGGGAGACCAGCTCCTCACTGCTGTAGGGGGACATGGAATAGATGCCCGGCAGATCGGTGACCTCGGTGTTGGGGCAGCCGCGGATGGGGCCGCTCTTGCGGTCCACGGTAACGCCCGGGAAATTGCCCACGTGCTGGTTGGCTCCGGTCAGCTGGTTGAACAGCGTGGTCTTGCCGCAGTTCTGGTTGCCCACCAGGGCATAGGTCAGCAGGGTGCCCTCCGGCAGGGGCTGGCCGTCCTCGGGGGAATGGTACCGTCCGCCCTCGCCGAGACCGGGATGGGCGGTGCGCACGATGCGCTCCACGTGCCGGTGCTCGTTGGTGCGCTCCGCGATGGGCTCGATACCGATCTGCTCCGCGTCCGCCAGGCGCAGGGTCAGCTCATAGCCATGGATCTGCAGTTCCATGGGATCGCCCATGGGGGCCAGCTTGATGACCGTGACCTCCGCGCCGGGGATCACACCCATATCCAGGAAATGCTGCCGCAGCGCCCCCACGCTGCCGACAGAGGTAATGACCGCGCTCTCTCCGGGACGGAGGGTGCGCAGGGTTGCTTGTGTGCTCATAGGTCCAGGCTCCTTGGATACTTGATATAAATTAGCGGATACTAACTTCTTGGGCATTCTACCATGGAGAAGGCTGAAAGTCAAGCAGCTTTTGAGCACAAAGAAAGCCCCTGAAGCTTCCCGGAGGAAACATGCAGCGGCTTCCTTTATTCATCTTATCGCGGACATTGATTTTACCCGGTCATCACCGACCCGGTCATGACCGAGTAAAAATCGAGCACCGTCAATCCATCGTGATTACTTATCCAGCGTAACGACGGTATAGCCGCAGTCCCTGCAGACCTCGGCCGTGCCGCCGGGGTAGGCTACCCCTTCGGCAAACAGATGCGCGCTCTGTACGCCTTCCACGTTGTACAGGTACAGCTTCATGTTCAGGTTGTCAAAGGTAGCCAGGGCGGCCACGCTGTCGCTGCTCTGGACCTCCGCGATCACGTCCTTCCAGTCAGCCCAGGCATCATCCAGCCAGATCCAGCTCTCCTGCTCGCCGATGTTGCCCACCTTCCAGGAGAGGTTGCCGTCGGTGGAGTTGGTATACAACGCGGTCAACGCAGCTGCGCCCTCCTCACCGCTGCCGGTGGTAAAGGGAACGGTATAGCACGGGCCGTCGGTGGTGGTCACCTGCTGCAGCTCCACTACGCTGATGTAGGAGCCCGCGGACACCACATATCCCTTGTTCAGGGAGATCCTGTGATAGCCGGCGTATTGGAAGGTCTCGGTCACGGTATCCAGCAGCATGCCGTCCGTAGGATCGTCGGCGTCCGCGTCCAGCAGATAGACCGCCACCGTCACCTCCGTATTCAGGTCCGCGGTCATCACGCTGACATCGCTCAGCACGGTGTCATAGCTGATGCCGAAGGCGTTGGCCAGGTAGACGGGCCGATCCATATGGACGGAGGAGACCGCCGAGGCCGGCATCAGGTCGTAGGCATAGATCTGCGTGCCGCCGGCCAGGTTCTTGCTGCTCTGGAATTCAAAGGTCTCGGCGGAGAGGATGCTCTGATCGTAATAGGAAAGATAGAAATAGCCGTCGATGCCGTACTCCTCGCCCCAGCTGTTGCGGACGATCCAGGCACCGGGCGCCGGAGGCTGATGGTCCGGCAGGAAGTTCTCCACGGCGTAGTTGTCATCCCAGCCCACAATGGTCACCGCGTGGTCCGCGATGGTGTAAACGGTATCGGTATACTGGGCGCTGGTCTCCACATTGTAGAAGCTTTCTTTTTTGGCTTCCGCGTATCCGTCGGCAAACGCTTCAAACTGTTCGTAATCAATGCCCAGGAGCTCCGCCGCCTTTTTGGATTCGGTCGCTTCCATCATGGAAACCGCCTGCGTGTAGGCCGCTTCAAAGCTGGTCTCGATCAGCTCATCCAGCACCTCATCGGTCAGATCAGACGGCAGCATGCCGCCCATCATGCCCATGACGTACATGAAGCCCCGCTTCTCCTCCTGTGTCATGTCCTCCGCTTTCAGCAGGCCGCAGTACACCCGGCCGGTAATGTCCGCGTATTCCTCTGGCACGCCGACATTGATCAGTCCGGTCCGGATCTGTTCGGCCTTGCCCTCGGGGCTGTCCGGATCCAGATCGGTCTCCGTCGCGGCCTCCGTCTCCACAGCGATCCCCAGCTGTGCACACACGGTGATGAACTCGGCCTCCACCAGCTGGTCCAGCACCTCTTCGGTCAGCTCCTCCGGGGCGGTGCCCTTGGCGGCGATCTCATAGGCAAGGATGCTCTGGCGCTTCTGCTCCCGGGTCATCTCTCCGGGATCCAGCATACCGGCAGCCAGGCGGGCCAGGGTATCGGCCGCTTCCTCCGGCACGCCCTTGGAGATGCATTCGTTGTAGTAGGATTCACGCTTGGCGTCCGGCAGCATGGCCATCTCCGCGTGGTAGACGATGGAAACGCCGCGGCCTGCCAGCAGCTCCTGCTTGATGGCCTCGGTACCGGCCTCCAGATAGACATAATTGCCATCCGCGTCCCGCTGGGCGGGGCTGGGCAGGATGCGGGCGTTTTTGAGCTCCGCGCCCATGGCGAAACGGTCCGACTCGGAAAGGCTCCAGTCCGCGGACCTGGAGGTGGTGCCGTCATTGGCCAGGTAAGGGTACATGGATTCCAGCACCGGGCCCATGCCATTCGCCAGCACGCTGCTGGCATAGCCCAGCTGGCCGCCGGTACCATAGCGCGCCTCCGAGGGCTCCAGGGCGTCATTGGTATGCCAGATGCCTTCACCGGCCAAGGATTCCGCATAGGGATATTCTCCCTCGGCATAGTCCGTCAGCAGGGGCATATGGTTGTTGCCGAACCAGGCAAGATGCTTTTCGGAAAGATCCAGCTCGAAGCCCATCTTTTCGGCATATTCTTCCACAGTCAGGCCGATGGTGGAAAGCATGCTGGTCTCGCAGGCCGCGATGGCCGCAAAGCCCCAGCAGGTGCCCCAGGTGCTCTGGTTGCGTATCGCGGGCACCACGCCGCGGCTCCGCAGGTCGAAGGACGCCGGCAGCGTATCCGCCACGGACGCCGGCCAGACAGTGTCGTCATTATACAGATAGATGTCCTGGGAAAGGCTGCGGACGACATCGGCCGATACCTCGGCGATCTCCTCCACCAGGATCTCGCGGTCCGTACCCTCGGCCATCGATCCAGGGATCAGAGAGAGAAGCATGGCTGCGGCCAGCAGCAGGGACAGAAGCTTTTTCATGGGGCGCCACCTTTCTTTGATATACCTTACATTCAACGTAGCAGTTCTTCGAGTTGCTGTTTAAGCGTGGGAAAATCACACGTGATGGTTTCCCAAATGATTGTAAGGCGGATTCCATCATAATCGTGAACCAACCGATGTCTGAGGCCTATAATCTGACGCCAGGGAATAGAAGCATGAGCAGCCGTAAAATCCTGTGACAGGTGATTGGCAAGCTCACCAATTTGGAGAAGATTAAAAACGCAGGCTTCCTGAAGCATTGGATTTGCGTTGAAAGAATCCTATGTTTCCGCCTTGCAGTAGGTCAACGTTGAGTTGATACGTTTGAGAATCTTTTCAATGATCTGCAGATCCTTATCCTTCATAAATCACGACTCCCGTTCTTTGTATTTCCCTGTCAATTGCGGAGTCCGGGATAATGTCCGCGGTATCAATCAGGTCAACATCACACTGCAGAGAGTTTCTGACATCTTCCAACAGACCGAAGAAAGCCAAACCATGCAGTCCGCTGTCGACCATCAAGTCAACATCGCTCCGAACAGTAGCGGAGCCTTTGGCATGCGAGCCGAAAAGAGTTGCCTTACGAATATGATTCTGCCTGAAAACCGGCACAAGCAGACTGATAAGCTGATCTTTTGTATAGATGCGCTCCATAAAGCAATCCTCCTTTATATCAAAGGACTTTCAAGATGGTCGTTACTTTCTGCAGCGGCACACGGTGGCTCTTCCGGTCGGCGTTATGCTTTTCAGCGATCATCTCCGGACCCGGCCGCGTTGCAAAGCGTGTTTTCATGGCTTTATCTTACTCCGTTTTGCAAAAGGAAGCAATCATTTTCTTTATGGTTCCGCGGCCGTGGGCTGCTTTTGCTCCGGCGCCTCCCGGAAGATCTTGCGCAGCATGAACACGGCCGCGATGGTCAGCACCAGTTCAGCAAAGGGTTGGGCATAGCCCATGCCATAGAGCGGCATCAGCTTGTTGAAGAGGATGAGCGCGGGGATCTCCAGCACGATCTTCCGGGCAATGGCAAACGCCAGGGAATAGCGGCCCTTGCCGATGGCCTGGTAGACGGCTACGCCCAGGAAGTCAACGGACAGGAAGGGCACGCCCAGGCTCATGGCCCGCAGCAGCTTTTCGCCGTGCATCACGACCTCTTCATTGTCCAGGAACAGCCGGACCACATCGGCAGAGAAGACGAAGAGCGCGGCCGCCAGCACGATAGTGATCACGACAGACAGCTTCAGCACGAAAAGGATGCAGTCCTTCATGCGCTTCCGGGCACCGGAGGCGTAGTTGTAGCTGATGAACGGCATCACACCCTGGGTGATACCCATGGCCAGATACATCGGCATCATATTCACCTTGTGGGCAATGCCGATGGCGGAAACAGCGGCAGCGCCAAAGGCCGCGGCAAAGTTGTTGAGCACCAGCGTGCCGGTCACATTCAGCAGATTCTGGATCGACGCGGGCACCCCTACTCCGAAGACATCCAGCGTAAGCTGTTTGTTGAAGCCAAACCTGAGCGGGCTCAGGCAGACGATGGTATTTTTCCGGTGCAGGTACACGATCACCAGCATGTAAAGGCAGGCAACGCAGTTGGAGATAAAGGTGGCGGCGCCGGCACCGGCTGCGCCCATGCCGGCGAACTGCGGCAGGATCAGGAAAGGATCGAGCACGATGTTCAGCAGGCAGCCGCTCATGACGCCGATGCTGGCATGGAGCACCTCTCCTTCCGAGCGGACCATGTTGGAAAGCACCACATTCATGATGGCGGGCACCGCGCCGCAGGTACAGGTCCAGAAGAGGTAATCGGCCGTGGCTTGGGCGGTCGTTTCATCGGCACCCAGCAGGGACAGCACCGGCGCGCGGAAAAGGCTGTAGCCGGCGGCGATGAGCACGGCGCACAACAGCGCCAGCCAGAAGCAGAAGGAGGCGCAGCGCCTGGCGCCCTCGTAGTCCTTCCGGCCCAGGGAACGGCTCATGGAGCTGGAGGCGCCGGTGCCGAACAGGTTGGTGATGGCGTTGAAGGACAGGATCACCGTGGCGCCCAGGGAGACGCCGGCGGTCTGGACAGGATCCTGCAGCATACCCACAAAGTAGGTGTCCGCCATGTTGTAGAGGACCATGACCAGACAGCTGATGACTGAAGGGATCGCCAGGGTGGCTACTGCCTTCGGAATGGTATATCGTTCAAAGAGTGCGGCTTTCTTATCATCCATGACGGTATCTCTTTCCTCTTCCTTCAGACTGAGAACGTTTTCCGGTGAATGCGGATATAGACCAGCAGCATGACGATGCTCAGCACAGTGCTGGCAGGCGCGGCCAGACCGATCAGAAACAGATCCGTGTTCGCGAGCTTGGAAAAGAGCCAGGTGGCCGGGATCCTGCCCAGGAAGGTGGCGATCAGGTTCTGCGCCATGTTGAAGGCGGTCTTGCCGCAGCCGTTCAGCAGGGCAGACAGGTTGAAGGCGATGGCCGTCAGCACACCGTCGATGCAGTAGGCCTTCATATACAGGCCGGCCATTCCGATCACAGCTTCGTCATTGGAGAACAGGGAGGGCAGGAAGTTCGGGAACAGGACGCAGATCAGCAGACAGACCGCCTCAATGACCGTGCAGATGCCGATGGCGCAGACGACGGCGCTCCGGGCGCGGTCCATCTTCTTCGCGCCGTAGTTCTGGGCCACCACCACCGCCACCGAGGAGGAGAAGGCGGACTGCGGCATAAAGGTGAAGCCAACGATCTTGTCGCCGATGCCCATGGCCGCGCTGGCCGTAACACCCATGGAATTGATGATCGCCGTGATGAACATGAAGCTGATGTTCACCAGAACGCTCTGTACGCCCATCGGAATACCGATCCGGAAGATCCTGGAGGTGACCAGTTTGTCAAACCGGATATCCTTCCTTGTGAACGGAAAGGACATGCCTCGCCGGGTGATGAATACCAGACCAAACAGGAAGCTGACGCCCTGGGCGGTGACCGTCGCGATGGCCACACCGGCCACACCGAGGCCCAGTACACCGGTCAGCAGTACATCACCGGCAATATTGATGACGCAGGCCACTGCCACGAACACCAGCGGGCTCTTGCTGTCGCCCATGGCGCGGAGCAGCGCGCACACGATGTTGTAGCCGATGATCAGCGGAATGCCGAAGCTGCAGATACGCATATAGGCAATGGCCTAAGTCATGGCCTCGGAAGGAACGTTCAGCCAGGCAAGGAAGGTCGGAGAAAAAACAGCGGAGGCAGCGGTCAGAAGCAGACTGACCACCGCAAAATCAATGATCAGGTTGCCTACGATCTTTGCGCCCTGCCTGTGATCCCTGCTGCCGATGCATTGGCTGACCAGCACTGTGCCGCCCGCGGAAAGGCCGATGGCGAGATAGGTAAACAGCGACAGCAGCTGGGAGCCGCAGGCGACGGCGGAAACACCGGAGGAGGAGCCGCATTTACCGATGACCAGGGTATCGACCGTGCCATAAAGCGTCTGCAGCAGATTGGACAGCAGAAAAGGCAGCGTAAACCACAGTACGCCGGAAAAAATGGGACCTTCTGTCAAATCCTGTTGGTTACGGGACACAGCGGCCCCGTTGTCTTTGGCCGTGAATTTGCGCAACGTTCTCTCCTCCATCCTGTTCCGGAGCGTTCCGGCTTCAAGAGCAAAGAAGCCGGACAAAACAACAGGCATCCCAGCCTGTCATCTTATCCAGCTTACTGTTTCAGCGAACAGCTTACCCTCCGATGAACACAAAAATTATACAAAATCCGTCCGGTTTCGTCAATGCCTTCGGAAACAAAGTGAAAAGCAAAACGGCGTATGGATGAAAAAATATAGCATTGACTAACAGGGCCCACTGCCTGTATACTTTCAGTACCAACAGCTGAACAGGCATCGGCCGGGCCGCAAGGCAGCGGAAAAAATCCGCGGGACAGCAAGCAACTGCCCCGCGGATTTTTCTGTATTATCCGGAAGAAGAAAAGGGGTGGCGAAGGTTTCCAAAGGGCGACCGCAAAGCCCTTTGGTCGGCCGCGACAGCGGACGAAACGAAGAAGGAGGCACACCATGAAGGCAACCACCCGCACCGCAAAAGGGATGCGTATCGCCCTGCTGACCCTGGTGGGCAACACCCTGCTGTCCCTGGGCAAGCTGCTGGCCGGCATCCTGGGCCACTCCTCCGCCATGATCGCGGATGCCATCCATTCCGCTTCGGATGTGGGCTCCACCCTGATGGTGATGATCGCCCTGCGGATCGCGGAACGGAAGGCGGACGCGGGCCATGAGTACGGCCATGAGCGCTTTGAGAGCCTGGCGGCGCTGTTCCTGTCCCTGCTGCTGGGGGCGACCGGTCTGCTGATCGGCCGGGATGCCCTGGTCACGATATGGAACGGCACCTATGCCGCCGCGCCGCTGCCCACGCTCCTGCCCCTGGCGGCGGCGGTCCTCTCGATCCTTGCAAAGGAAGGGATGTTCCACGCGACCCGTAAGGTGGCGAAGGAGACGGCTTCCGATGTGCTGATGGCGGACGCCTGGCATCACCGGTCGGACGCGCTTTCCTCCGTGGGCAGCCTGATCGGCATTGCCGGGGCCAGGCTGGGCTTCCCGGTGCTGGATCCCCTGGCCGGGCTGGTCATCTGCGGCTTCATCCTGAAGAGTGCCTGGGACATCCTGCAGCCGGCCATTGAGCGCCTGACGGATGCTTCCTGTGACGGCTCCACGGAAGAAAGCATGCGAGAGGCCATCTCCTCGGTGGAGGGAGTGGAGCGGATCGACCTGCTGCATACCCGGCGCTTCGGCTCCAGGGTATATATGGATGTGGAGATCGCCGCGGACGGAGAACTGCGGCTGTGGGAGGCGCATGCCATCGCGGAGCGGGTGCATCTGCTGATGGAGGAACGGTTCCCGGAGGTCAAGCACTGCATGGTGCATGTGAACCCGCTGACGGAGGCTTAAGCCCGGTCGGCGGGTTTTCCTTTTTTGCCGTACAGCAGCGGCTGGGAGAGCCAGGTATTGATCCAGGAGATCATGGGCCCCATCAGCGCGGCACACAGGATGGTGCAGATACCGGGCACGCTGCCCAGCAGCCAGCCGATGACCACACAGATGACATCGGTGATGATGCGGATGAAGCGGTAGTGCAGGGGCGTCACCCGGGCCAGATACAGGGAGATGGCGTCATAGGTGGAAACGCCAAGATCCGCGGTGATATAGATGGAGCAGGCGGCGCAGCACACAAAGAAGCCCAGCGCCAGATAGACGATGCGCCCCGCCAGGGCCGGCATGCCGAACAGGGAGATCATCAGCTGCCGGCTGAAGTCCACCACATAGCCGAACAGGAACAGATTGATCAGTGTGCCCAAACCGATGTAATGCCGGTCCGTGACCAGCGCAAAGACCAGCAGCACCACGTTGATGATGACGTAGGTGGTGCCCTCATCCAGCGGGCTGACATTGTACACGCCGCTGCAGAAGCTCTGGAAGGAATCCACGCCAAAGCCCGCCATCCGGCACAGCGCCACGCCCACGGCGCAGATCAGCACCCCGAACACCGCCATGATGAGCCGGCGGCGCTCCAGAGGATCGGTGAAATATTTTTGCAGGGACTGCATGGTGATTACCTGACTTTCTGAG
>R14__coassemble_1420_pt1 | contig 12117 bp, 7 predicted proteins | sample R14__metabat2_high_PE_026 | metagenome-assembled genome bin R14 | reverse complement strand
GCTGGTGCAGTGGACGGAGGAGCAGCCCGACACCTGAATACAGCAAATGCCCCGCTTGAAGCAGGGCATTTGTTGTATTATGACTTATCCGATTTCTTTCAGCCTGGCCTCCACCTCCGCCTCCCTGGGGATGGAATCGGCGGCGCCGGGGCGGGTGACGGCCAGCGCGGCGGCCAGGGAGGCCCGGCGGAGGATGTCCGGCAGAGCATCCCCGCGGGAAAGGCCGGTCACGAAATAGCCGGTGAAGGTATCCCCGGCGGCAGTGGTGTCCACCGTCTTGACCGGGAAGGCCGCCTGGCGCAGGAACCGGTCGCCGTCCAGGCACAGACAGCCCTCGGCGCCCAGCGTGAGCAGGATGCCCGTGCGGGGATACTTTTGCCGCAGCACCCGCAGGATCTCCTCCGGCTGCGAAGCTCCATCCGCCAGGGCGGCGCCCTCCAGCTCATTCAGGATGAGCCAGCGGGCACAGGACAGAGGATAGTCATGGATCTGCGCGTTCACCGGGGAGGGATTGAACACCACATCCATGCCCCGGGCGGCGGCCTTGCGCATCATCAGCGGAGAGTTGTACAGTTCATTCTGCAGCACCAGGATATCCCCGGCGGAGAAATCCGCCAGCAGGGCATCCAGATCCTCCTATTGCAGACGCAGCGCCGGATTGTTGTATACGATGATGCTGTTCTGCCCGTGGGCATCCACCTGGATGACCGTTTCACAGCTGGCCCCTGCCCGGCGCCGCACGTGGCGGATATCCACACCCGCGTCCGTCAGGGCGTCGCACAGCATGCCGCCGTCCTCGCCCACCACCCCGGCATGGAACACCCTGCCGCCGGCCCGGGCAATGGCCACCGACTGGTTCAGCCCCTTGCCGCCGCAGAACAGCTGTTTATCCTCCGCAATCAGCGTTTCCCCCGGCGTGACCATCCGGGGCACAGCGTACACATGATCGATGTTCATGGAGCCATAGTTCAGGATCTTCATCATCATACCACCTTGCATCATAAGGGTTTCGCGCCTGCGGGCGCGACCAAAGGGCTTTCCGATCGCCCTTTGGAAACCTTCGGGGCCATCCTTTTGATAAACTTGCTTCTGCCTCAAGCATACGCCTCCCGCGGGCATAAATCAAGCGCAAAATGAAAACTGTCCTTGACGTTCCGCGTTCCGGGTGCTATATTCAACCTGGATCTATCCAATACAGAGACCCGCAGAAAGAAGGAATCACGCATGAAAAAAACGATCGCCGTGCTTGGAGCCGCCGCCGTGCTGACGGCTGGTGCTGCCTGCGCCGAGGGTGCGCCCACCTTTACCAAGATCACGGATTACCTGTTCGAGACCACCTACACCGATTACGAGGGCGCTTACGAGGACGCCGTCGCCTACTACCGCAAGTACAATCCCAAGCTGGGCGGCTGCTCCTCCGTGCAGAACGGCACGATCCGCGGCCGCAACTATGACTGGACCTACGACGAGGAGCCGGAGTTCATCGTCCATGTGCCCGCCAATGACAAGGGCCGCCATGCCAGCCTGGGCGTGGTGGCCACCAGCGCCATGACCGCCGCCGATGTGGAGAACGGTGTGGACGCTCCCTTCCTGAAGTTCCTGCCCTATTCCACACTGGATGGCATCAACGATGCCGGCCTGTGCGTCAACATCAACGTGGTGGGCTACGAGGAAATGGGCGAGTATGTCATGAAGACCGAGGACACCTCCGATGATGTGTGCCCGCTGATGGTCTGCCGTCTGCTGCTGGATAGCTGCGGCTCCATCGATGAATCCCTGGCCCTGCTGGACACCATGGATATCTTCTCCCTGGGTACCCAGGAGGAGTGCCACCTGATGATCAGCGGCCCCCAGAGCGCCGAGGACAGCACCTTCAACACCGTGGTGGTGGAGCTGATCCCCGATGAGAACAAGCACTATCAGCTGTCCATCATCGACTATAACAAAGGCGATTTCGTGGACAACAAGCCCATCATGACCAACTTCCACCTGACCGGCTTCGACGGCACCGTGGAGAGCGCCACCCGCCATCCGATGGGCTTTGAGCGCTGGCAGATCCTGTACGAGGCCTATGACCAGGGCAGCACCGTGCGCGGCATGATGGACCTGATGAAGAAGGTCTACTACACCCGCTGCTATGATCTGTACTCCGACCGCGCCTGGTACTCCGAATTTGCCTCCGGCGATCTGGACATGACCATGGTCGGTGCCGAAAAGCTGAACGGTGACGTCTCCGCCGCCGGCGCCTATGCCCAGGCCTTCCAGAACGCGGCCGACAGCTACGCCAGTCTGGATCGCAACGCCTCCACCTGGCACACCGTGCACACCTCCGTCTATGATACCGAGGCGAAGGTGCTGTACATCCTGCCCCAGGAGGCCGGCTACGCCTACCGGTTCGCGCTGGAGCAGTAAGCCCCGATCCTTCCACGCCTGATCCGTTTGCCGCGGGTCAGGCGTTTTTGTGTGCGCGGGGTTGCATTTTAGGGAACAAATATGGTTACAAAAGTGTTAAATGTTCCCTAAAGTATGGAGGATCAGGCAATAAAAAAGCCGGAACGCACGAAACGCTCCGGAAAGGTCCGTTCACCGCATGGTGATATAGCCGTTCTCATCCGGCTTGATGGGGTAGACCTCCATGAAGTCGGTGACCAGCAGCAGCATCGGGATGCCGGTCCAGCACAGGCAGGTCTCGATGAAGCCCAGGATGCGGCGCCCTTGATACCAGCGGTGACCGCCCACAAAGCCGGTGAAGAGCATCAGCCACATGTAGGTCTTCTTCTTGAAGGTATGGGGCACGCGCTTGCTGTCGTACCACTGCATGAAGGGCCAGATGGCCTTGCCGATGCCATACAGCGGCTCCTCCCGGCCGGCCTTCCGCGCTTCCGTCTGGCGCTGGAAATCCTCCTCCATCAGCAGCTCCGGCCCGGACTTCTCCTGGGTGGACTCGTAGATGGGGGCGGACTGCTTCCGCTCCTGGGCACGCGCCTTTTGCTTCTGCTTCTGCGTCTTGCTCTTTCCGGCCATGGGATAACCTCCGCACTGTTTCTTTCAAAAAGCTCCCGCCGAGGAGCGTCCCCGGCGGGAGCGAAACCTCATCTGCCCTTCGGGCACCTTCCCCTGAAGGGGAAGGTCCAGTTACTTGAGCCCAATACCTTCCCCTTTAGGGGAAGGGGGACCGCCGCAGCGGTGGATGAGGTGGGGGCTTTTATCAGTTGGCTTCCGCCTTGATCTTGGCGATCTCGCCCTGGATGGAGGCCATGTATTCCTTGTTCAGCGGATAGAACTTCATGGCGACCACGTTCAGGATCCAGCCGATGCAGGGGATGCCCAGGAAGCACACCAAGGTGCAGATCAGCACGCCGGTGGAGTAGGGATCGGCATCGGTGGGCAGGGTGGAGGTATAGCCGATGGCGGCATACACCAGAGCTACCAGGGTGGCAGCCAGGGAGGAGATCAGCTTATCCACAAAGGAGAACAGGGTGCCCATCAGACCAGGCACGTAGCGCTTGGAACGATACACCTCGTAGTCGGCGCAGTCGGCGGTCATGGGGATCACGATGTTGCCGGACAGCTGAGCGAAGCCCTTCTGGATGATGTAGGCCAGCACGAACAGCACGCCGTACAGGCTCCAGGAGGAACCGGAGAACAGGTTCAGCCAGGTGGCGGGCTTGGTCAGGGAGAAAGAGGGCAGGTTGACCACATTGCCGTGCGCGGTGGCGATGATGATGGCCAGGGCCACGGAGGTCAGCAGGGCACCCCAGGTACCCACGACCAGGCACTTCTTCTGGCCCATCTTGCGGGCAATGATGCCGATGCCGAACAGGCCGAAGATGGCGATCGGGATGCCGGTGATAGCGCCGATGGAGGAGTTGATGGCGGCATAGTTGCAGAAGATGATGCCATACAGAGCCATCAGCACGGCGGAGTTGGAGGTGCAGTTCATGGCCAGCTTATCGGAAGAAGCGGCCAGCACCAGCATCTGGATGCCGCGGTTATGGGCCAGCACGTCCGCATAGTCACGGAAGCCGATCTTCTGCACCTTGCCGGTACCGAAGTACTTCACGTTGTCCTTGCGGCTGATACCGATGATGGCCAGCACGGCCAGCACAGCCGCCAGGATGCCGATGGTGATCTGGGCTTCCTGCCACAGGTAGGGGTTGTACAGGGGGTTCAGGGACATGACGCCCTCGGCGTTGGTGGTGGCAACCTTCTCCAGAATGGGGAAGTTGGTCACAGCCTTGGAGATCCACTCAGCAGCCTGATACTTGGGATACAGGGTGCCGGACAGGTACATGGGCCAGAAAATGCTCATCAGCACGATGTTGTACACGGAGTCGAACATCGAGAAGATGGGGCGCTGGCTGGGGTCGTTGGTCATGCAGGTCTGAGCGGACTTGGTGACCACGCACTGGAAGGTGTAGCCCACGATGTACACCATGTACATCAGGATGAAGGCTACGAAACGTCCGCTCTCCGGAATGTTCGGGATGAAACGGAACATGCAGAACGTCATCACAAACAGGATGATGTTGCCGAGGATGATGAACGGGCGGTTCTTGCCGATCTTGGTATTGGTGTTGTCCACCAGCATACCGATGAACGGGTCGGTCACGCCGTCCCAGATTCTCATGATGGTAACGATGGAGCCGGCCAGCACGGCGCCCACACCAACGATACCGACCAGGAAGTAGGAAATGGATGCTACCAGCATCATGTAGGCATTCGTGGAGGTGTTATTCAGCGCGTAGAAACCGATCTCCCACAGTTTCGCGCGATGGATACCATTTTCCTCCAAAGGCTTCTTGGCCATATGGGTTCCCCCTTCTTCAATTCCGATGCACAGGTGCAAAACAGTGAACGCTCCGCCGTGCGCATCTTTGTGATAAGTTTATCATACGATGGGCCGCTTGTCCAGCACTTTTTTTGAAAAAGAAAAGCCCTCTCAGTCGCTGCGGGGAAACTCCCTCAGTCAGCTGCGCTGACAGCTCCCTCGGAGAGGGAGCCCTTTGGGAACTCAGCTCCGTAATATAAAGGCTCCCTCTCCGAGGGAGCTCCCGCGAAGCGGGTGAGGGAGTTCCTGCGCCCGCAGACGCCGGGTGAGAGGGCTCACCGCAATTTTTCTCAATCACTCCGCAAAAAACAGGGATGCTTCCGGGGCCAAAGCCGTGTATAATGGGAGCATCAAACGAGGGGAGGACGCCACAGTATGCGTCAGGTCAGTGTTCGCGAGGAGATCGTAACCATTCCCACCTACCGGGCGGGAGAACCGGAGAAGAATCCTCTGTTCATCGAGAAGCGGGCCTATCAGGGCTCCACGGGCAAGGTGTACCCTGTGCCGGTCACCGAGAAGATCAGCGAGACCAAGGAGGACGTGCAGTACCATGCCGTCATCCTGGAGAACGATTACCTGTATGTGATGATCCTGCCGGAGCTGGGCGGGCGCATCCAGCGGGCCTTTGACAAGACCAACGGCTATGATTTCGTCTACTATAACCATGTGATCAAGCCCGCGCTGGTGGGTCTGGCCGGTCCCTGGATCTCCGGCGGCATCGAGTTCAACTGGCCCCAGCATCACCGGCCCTCCACCTTCATGCCGGTGGACTATGCCTGCGCCACCCATGAGGACGGCTCCGCCACCGTGACCATCGGCGAGACCGACCGCATCAACGGCACCAAGGGCAACGCCGCCATCACCCTGTATCCCGACAAGGCCTACATCGAGATCCGCGGCCGCCTCTTCAACCCCACCGATTATCCCCAGACCTTCCTGTGGTGGGCCAACCCCGCCGTCAGCGTGAACGACCATACCTTCTCCGTGTTCCCGCCGGACGTGAACGCGGTGATGGACCACGGCAAGCGCGCCGTGTCCACCTTCCCCATTGCCACCGGAGAGTACTACAAGGCCGACTACTCCGCCGGTGTGGACATCTCCCGTTACAAGAATATCCGGGTGCCCACCTCCTACATGGCGGCCCACTCCGACTTCGACTTTGTGGGCAATTTTGATGAAGGTAAGGACGCGGGACTGCTGCATGTGGCGGATCACCACGTGAGCCCCGGCAAGAAGCAGTGGACCTGGGGCTGCGGCGACTTCGGCAGGATGTGGGACAAGAACCTGACCGACGATGACGGCCCCTACATCGAGCTGATGACCGGCGTGTACTGCGACAACCAGCCCGACTTCACCTGGCTGAAGCCCCAGGAGGAGAAGAACTTCGTCCAGTACTTCATGCCCTACAAGACCGTGGGTCGTGTGAGCAACGCCACCCGGGACGTGATCATCGGCGTGGACTTCCTGGATAAGGAAGGCGCGGTGATCGAGCGGGACCCCTTCGCCTATGGGAAGGAAGCCAACGAGCAGCTGGAGGCCGCCGCTGCCCAGGGCCGCGTGAAGGTGTATGCCTCCGGTGAGTATGCCGGCGCGAAGATCATCATCCGCTCCGCCGGGTTTGAGGTCATGCGCCGCACCGCCGACCTGTCCCCCCGCGCCGCGCTGGTGCTGACCGTGCCCGGGCTGAAGGACTATGAGGTGACCGTGACCGACGCGGAAGGCCGGGAGCTGTGCGTCTGCCGGGATTATGTTCGCGAGAATCAGCCCATTCCCGAGCCTGCCGGGGTGATGAAGGCCCCGGCCGACATCGCCACCACCGAGGAGCTGTACCTGGCCGGTCAGCACCTGGAGCAGTACCGCCACGCCACCTTCCTGCCCGCCGACTATTATCGGGAGGGCCTGCGCCGGGATCCCACCGACATCCGCCTGAACGACGCCTATGGCCTGCTGCTGCTGCGGAACGGACAGATCGCGGAGAGCGTGCCATACTTCGAGGCCGCCATCAAAAAGCAGACCTGGCGCAACCCCAACCCCTATTCCGGGGAGGCGTACTTCCATCTGGGCCTGGCAAAGGAGCTGCTGAACGAGCTGCCCGCCGCCTATGACGCCTTCTTCAAGGCCACCTGGAGCGCCGAGACCGCCGGGGCCGCCTACTACCACATGAGCTGCATCTGCGTGAAGCAGGGCAGCCTGGCCCAGGCCCTTGCCTTTGCGGAGGAGAGCCTGAACCGGGGCTGGCACAACATGAAGGCCCGCTCCCTGCTGGCCGGTATCCGGGCCCACCTGTATACCAACGGGTGCCCGCACCGCTTCCTGCAGGAGTGCAAGGCCATCGATCCCCTGTACTTCGGCATCCTGTACCGGGAGAACGATGCCGCGGCCTTTGCCCAGACCATGGGCGGCCGCGTGGAGAACTACCTGAACCTGGCCTATGAGTTCCTGGGCTGCGGCTTCTGGCAGGACGCTGCCGATGTGATGGCCTTGTGTCCGGTGAAGAGCCCCCTGACCCACTATACCGCCGCCTATGCCCTGAACCGCCTGGGTGAAGCGGAGGCCGCCGTCGCCGAGGCGCAGCTGGGTGAGGCCGCCTGCCCCGACTATTGCTTCCCCAACAGGCTGGAGGAGCAGCTGATCCTGGAGCGGGTCATCGCCCTGCTGCCCGCCGCCCCCATGGCCCACTACTATCTGGGCGAGCTGCTCTATGACAAGAAGCGGTACGCCGAGGCCACCGAGCACTGGCAGCAGACCATTGCCGGCCGTCCGGACTTTGCGCCGGCCTACCGCAACCTGTCCATTGCCTGCTTCAACCACGGGGATCGCAGCAAGGCCATCAGTGCCATCGCCGAGGCTTGCCGCCTGGCGCCCGAGGACAGCCGCCTGCTGCTGGAGCAGGATCAGCTGCTGAAGCGCCTGGGCACCCCCATTGCGGAGCGTCTGGCGATCCTGGAGGCCCATCCTCAGCTGCTGCCTGACCGCTATGCCCTGATGCTGGCCTATGTGTCCCTGCTGAACGCCGTGGGCCGCCATGAAGAGGCCCTGGACCGCATGATGGGCTACACCTTCCACGTGTGGGAAGGCGGCGAGGGTAAGGTGGCCGATGAGTACAAGGCCGCCCTGTTCGCCCTGGCGGAGCAGGCCCTGGCCGACAACAAGCCTGAGGAGGCCGCGGCATACGCCCTCCGCACCCTGACCTATCCCGACAACCTGGGCGAGGGCAAGCTGGACAACGTGCCGGACAACCGCGCCTATTATCTGCTGGGCTGCGCCGCCCGCATGCAGGGCAAGGAGGACGAGGCCCGCGCCGCCTTCCTGAAGGCCACCGAGGGCTCCCAGGTGCCCGAGCCCGTACGCTACTACAACGACCAGCCTTCCGACTACATCTATTATCAGGGCTTGGCCTGGCATGCGCTGGGTGAGGATGAAAAGGCCCGCAAGTCCTTCCATCAGCTGATCATCTTCGGTGAGCGCCACATCTTCGACAAGGTGGGCTATGACTTCTTCGCCGTGTCCATGCCCGAGCTGGAGGTCTATCAGGACAATATCCAGCAGCGCAGCGACGACTACTGCCGCCGCATGACCGCGCTGGGCCATCAGGGACTGGCACAGCTGTAACACGCCCTTTCACCCTTTTCATGAGGCTCCCCCATAGGGGGAGCCCTTGCTTTTGGTGAAATCAAAAAGCTCCCCGCGAAGGGGGAGAGAGGGCTTATGCATGTCTTGCCGCCATGATGGCCCGGTTGACCTTTTCCCGCAGGGTCAGATAGTAGGCGTCGTCCATTGGATAATGGGTGAAGGTGATGGGCTCCGTCAGGCCCTCGTGGATCAGGGCCTCCGTGAAGGCACGGCCCCGCAGGTTTTCCAGCCAGGTCAGGGCCCGCAGATCCCGCAGGGCCTCATCGGTCACCATCAGGCGGATGGATTCCTCGGGGATGCCGTCCTTTCCGGGGTACACCTGGAAGGGGTCGCCCGCCGGGACCCAGCCGTCCGCGTCGGTGGTGGCGTAGGGGTCGATGGAGTAATCCGAATACTGGGCGCTGTAGAAGTTGAAGCCCCACTGCAGGAAGCCCTCCATGCGGTACAGGTACAGCTGCACGCCCAGCGCCCGGTTCCGCGCCGAGGGCATGGCAATGAACATATTGGAGACATCCTTGTACTGGGCGCAGCAGTAGTAGGTCCACAGATCGGGCACCCCGGCCTCCAGGAAGGGCGGCAGGTGGTTGCTGGCAACGATGGGATGCTCCACCACGCCCTGCTGATAAAAGGAGAAGCTGCTCAGGGCATCCATGATCCTGCAGCCCGCCAGCAGATCCTCCACCTGATGCCTTGCCGCCCGGTAGCTGTCCAGGTTGCTCTCGTTGGGCTCATCGGAAATGTGCCACACGGTGCGGTTCGCAATGCCCTCCTCTTGCAGCACGGCGCGGATAGCGGGAAGGTAGGCCGCCAGGAACTCCCGGTATTCCGCGGAGGCGGCGTCGGTCTCCCAGCCGAAGAGGCGCCGCGGCGCTCCGTCCACGGTGACCATGATCTTCGGGGCATGCTTCGCTCCCCACTGGGTAAAGAGGTGGGCCATCTCGTAATACTGCACGCCGCAGCGTTTGCACAGGGCGATCCATCGCCGCAACAGCGTCATGTCGAAGTGGTAGCCGTCCGCGTCCTTCATTATGCCCACCAGCTGGGTGGTCAGGCGCTCTCCGCCCACACGGGTATCCAGCGGCGGCGTGTGGATGGGTGTCAGCAGCATATTGATGCCATGCTCCACGGCGCAGCGCATGAACCGCTCGATGATCTGCCAGTGGGTCTCACTGAACACCGGCACGTGATAATATTCCGCCAGGCAGTCGCAGTAAAACCACCTGGTATGCATCAGCGTCTGGGGCGGCAGCTCTCCCGGCAGCACGGTGACCTCCCGGGTGCAGGCGGCCAGCGCCTCCCCCTGGATGTTCCTCATGGTGACCGTTACCGGATAAACGCCCGGCCGGTCCGCCGTCATGTCCACCCACAGGCTCTCCTCCCGGTCCCCGCGTACCCACAGGCCTCCCTGCTGCGGATCGGTCAGCAGGTCCGGATACAGCCCCGGCGCCTTGCTCAGGTAGCCGTCATCGCTGTCCGGATAGGTGGCCATCCGCACCGGCACCGTGCGCACCTGCCGCAGCCGTACCCGACAGCCCTCCGGTTTTTCCGCCGTAAAGAAGACCCGCTCCGCCCACACGGTATCCGGATCTCCCATATAGAACACCTGCCAGGAGGCCCGCTCCCGCTGGAATACACTCAATGGGAGCTCCCTTTGCGGAGCGCTTCCCGCCATCAACTTTTCCAGAGAGGATCCCATGCGCAGCGTTGCCATTGTGATCATCCTTTCATGATGCTTGCTGCTTCCATTATACCGTTTTCTGTGCGCCTGTCAAACCGAAGGTTGCAAAAGCCCGGCGAATGCATTATAATGTCGGCAGAAAATAATCCCCTTTGCACAAGGAGGCTGCCTGGTATGCAATACGGACATTTTGATGACGCTGCCCGGGAATATGTGATCGAGACCCCGAAAACGCCCTACCCCTGGATCAATTATCTGGGCAATGAGCGGTTCTTCGGCCTGATCAGCAATACCGCCGGCGGCTACTGCTTCTATCGCGACGCCCGCCTGCGCCGCATCACCCGCTACCGCTACAACAACATCCCCGTGGACGACGGCGGCCGCTACTTCTACATCAACGACAACGGCACCGTGTGGTGCCCCGGCTGGAAGCCCGTGAAGACAGAGCTGGACAGCTACTCCTGCCGCCACGGCATGGGCTATACCATCATCACCGGCAGCAAGAATGGCCTGGAGTGCAGCCAGAAGAGCTTTGTGCCGCTGGGCCTGGACGCCGAGGTGCACCAGATCACCCTGACCAACCATAGCGACGCCGCGAAGTCCTTCACCCTGACCAGCTTTGTGGAGTTCTGCCTGTGGAATGCCCAGGACGATATGCTGAACTTCCAGCGCAACTTCTCCACCGGTGAGGTGGAGGTGGAGGACGGCGTCATCTACCACAAGACCGAGTACCGTGAGCGCCGCAACCATTACAGCTTCTACGCGGTGAATGAGCCCGTCTCCGGCTTCGATACGGACATGGAATCCTTCCTGGGCCTGTACAACGGCTTTGACGCGCCCCGGGCCGTGCTTACCGGCGAAATGGGCAACACCGTTGCCTCCGGCTGGCAGCCCATGGCAGCGCATCAGCTGAAGCTGACTTTAGCCCCCGGCGAGGAGAAAAAGCTGAACTTCGTGCTGGGCTATGTGGAGCTCCCCCGGGAGGAGAAGTTCGTGGCGCCCGGCGTCATCAACAAGGCGCCCGCCAAGGCATTGCTGAAAAAGCTGACCACCGACGCCCAGATCGACGAGGCCTTCGCCGCCCTGCGCACCTACTGGGACGGCCTGCTCTCCGTCTATTCCCTGAAGACCCCGGATGAGAAGCTGGGCCGCATGGTCAATATCTGGAACCCCTACCAGTGCATGGTCACCTTCAACATGAGCCGCTCCGCCTCCATGTTCGAAAGCGGCATCGGCCGCGGCATGGGCTTCCGTGATTCCTCCCAGGATCTGCTGGGCTTTGTGCACCAGATCCCCGGCCGCGCCCGGGAGCGCATCCTGGATATCGCCGCCACCCAGTTCCGCGACGGCGGCTGCTATCACCAGTTCCAACCCCTGACCAAGAAGGGCAACAACGACATCGGCGGCGGCTTCGGGGATGATCCCCTGTGGCTGATCGCCGGCACCGCGGCCTACATCAAGGAGACCGGCGACTTTGCCATCCTGGATGAGCCCACACCCTACGACTGCAACCCCGACGACTGCGGCACCCTGCTGGAACACCTGATCGTCAGCTTCTACCATGTGGTGAAGAATCGCGGCCCCCACGGCCTGCCGCTGATCGGCCGCGCCGACTGGAACGACTGCCTGAACCTGAACTGCTTCTCCGATACCCCCGACGAGAGCTTCCAGACCTTCTCCAACCCCAACGCCCCGGACGACCGGGTGGCCGAGTCCGTGCTGATCGCCGGCATGTTCGTGGCCATCGGCCCGGACCTGGTGGCCATCCTGCGGGAGAAGGGCATGCAAAAGGAGGCCGACGCCGCCCAGGCGGAGATCGACAGCATGCGCCGGGCCGTCCTCACGGATGGCTGGGACGGCGAGTGGTTCGTCCGCGCCTATGACGCCATGGGCCGCAAGGTGGGCAGCCACGAGTGCGAGGACGGCAAGATCTTCATCGAGAGCCAGGGCTACTGCGTGATGGCCGGCATCGGTG
>R14__coassemble_1323_pt1 | contig 12597 bp, 9 predicted proteins | sample R14__metabat2_high_PE_026 | metagenome-assembled genome bin R14 | reverse complement strand
CTGTCCCTCCCGCAAAACATTTTTGTAGTAGGGCACGAACCGGCTGTACTTGACGAAATTCTCTTCCGTTTTCACAGTAATTGATACGGTGATATCATATTTCAGACTCAGCTTGCTGTTGATATCCGCCACGGCATGACGATATTTCCGCAGTTCTTCCTCGGGTACGCTGACGCTCATCAGGATATCCACATCCGATTCGTCATCAAAATCGCCTCTGGCATAGGAGCCATATAACCAGCATGACTTCACAGGCATCTGCTGTCTGCACATTTCAAAAGCCTCACGCACAAGCCCTTTTACCTGTTCCTGCGATAACATCCTCTCACCTCCGCATCCAAGATCCCTTTTACCAAAGTATATGGCCTTTTTTGCCGAATGTCAACCATCCTGTTTCCCACATAAAAGACGGCCCCCCCATTCAGGAGCTGCCGTCCGTTCGTTTCAGTTTGAAGCTTCATCCCAGGCCTGCCAGGATTCTTCCTCCAGCAGGGCTTCCATGCGGGCGTCGGTCACCTGGTTCAGCTGCTCCAGCACCGACTCCGCGTCCTTTTCGCGCACCAGAATGCTGAAGGTCACGGCGGTGGTGAACTCGGAGGAGACCAGCTGCACCGGCAGGCTTTTCATGGCGTGCTGCACCCTGTCCCAGAGGTTATAGGATACCTCGCACAGGTAGCGCTGGCTGGGCTCCATGGTGACCACCTGGGCTGCCTTCAGGCCGATGACACAGCCTTGGGTATAGGCCCGGACCAGGCCGCCTGCCCCCAGCAGCACGCCGCCGAAGTAGCGGGTGACCACCACGCAGCAGTTGACCACGCCCTGGGCCTTGATGACCTCCATGATGGGCATGCCGGCCGTGCCGCCGGGCTCTCCGTCATCGGAATAGCGCATGATGCCCATGTTCTGTCCGATGACGTAGGCGTAGCAGTTGTGGCTGGCATCCTTGTGCTTGGTGCGGATCTGCTGCAGGAAGGCCAGCGCCTCCGCCTCGGTCTCACAGGGACAGGCATAGCCGATGAACCGGCTCTTGTTCACAATGAACTCATCCGAGGCGGAACGGCGCAGCGTCTTATAGGCAGCGCTCACTGCAGCACCAGGCGGACAAAGCCCTTCTTGCCCTTGCGCAGCATGATGCCTTCCGTGCCGATCTGTTCGGCGGTCACGGCAGCATTCACATCCGTCACCTTGTCCTCGCCCAGCACCACGGCACCGGCCTCGATCTGCTTGCGGGCCTCGCTGTTGCTCTTGGTCAGACCGGCCTTGGTCAGCAGGGTCACGATACGGGTATCGGAGGCCAGCTGCTCCGCCGTCACCACAAAGCTGGGCACATGGGCGCTGTCTGCACCACCGGCAAACAGGGCCGCCGCGGCATCCGCCGCCTTCTGGGCCTCCGCCTCGCCATGCACCAGCTTGGTCACCTCATAGGCCAGCACCTTCTTGGCCTCGTTGATCTCGCTGCCCTGCAGGGCACCCAGGCGGCGCACCTCATCCATGGGCAGGAAGGTCAGCAGGCCCAGGCACTTCTCCACGTCCTTGTCATCCACATTGCGCCAGTACTGGTAGAAGTCATAGGGAGAGCACTTCTCGGCGTCCAGCCACAGGGCGCCCTTCTCAGTCTTGCCCATCTTGCGGCCGTCATGGGTCAGCAGCAGCTGGAAGGTGCAGGCAAAAGCTTTTTCCTGGTCCTTGCGGCGGATCAGATCGGCGCCATGGATCATGTTGCTCCACTGGTCGTTGCCGCCCATCTGCAGCCGGCAGCCGTAACGATGGAACAGCTCCAGGAAGTCATAGCTCTGCATCAGCATGTAGGTGAATTCCAGGAAGGACAGGCCGTTGTCCGTAGCCATGCGGGCCTTGTAGCACTCCGCCTTGATCATCTCATTCACGGAGAAGATGGAGCCGATATCCCGCATGAATTCAATAAAGTTCAGATGGCGCAGCCAGTCGCCGTTGTTGGCGATCAGCGCTTTGCCCTCGGAGAAATCCAGGAAGCGGCTCATCTGCTGCTTGATGTGGGCCACATTGTTGTCGATGGTCTCGGTGGTCATCATCTTGCGCATATCGGTCTTGCCGGAGGGATCGCCGATCATGGCGGTACCGCCGCCCATCAGGGCAATGGGGCGATGGCCGGCGCGCTGCATATGGGCCATGGCCATGATCGGAATGTAGTGGCCGATGTGCAGGGAATCCGCGGTGGGGTCGAAGCCCACATAGAAGGTCGTGGGATTCTTCAGCTGCTCGTACAGCTCATCCTCATAGGAAACCTGCGCGATGAAGCCGCGCTCCTTCAGGATATCCAGAATATGCTCCATGTTCTTATTCCTCCATCATTCTTGGTTTACTTCTTCAGTGCTTCTTCCATGATGTGGCGAAGCGTGGTCATGCCGGTGTGGATCTGCTCGATGCTGCTGTTGGAGAAGTTCAGGCGGAAGGTGTTGGGATGACCGCCCTGCGCGTAGAAGTGGGTGCCGGGCACATAGGCCACATGGTTCTCCACGGCCTTGGCCAGCAGCGGCAGGCAGTCGATGCCCTCCGGCAGCTCCACCCAGATGAACAGGCCGCCCTCGGGACGGGTATACTTCGTGCCCGCGGGGAACTTGTCCAGCTCCTCCATCATGGCGTCCATCTGCTGCTTGTAGCTCACGCAGATCTCCTGGATATGCGGGGCCAGCATGCCCTTCTCCAGATACTTGGCCACAATGGCCTGGGTCAGGTTTGCTGTGTGCAGGTCGCTGCTCTGCTTGCCCATGGTGCACTTGCGCACGATGCCCGCGTCGCCGGCGATATAGCCCACGCGCATACCGGGGGAGATCACCTTGGAGAAGCTGCCCAGGAACACCACCCAGCCATCCTTGTCATAGCTCTTGATGCTGGGCAGGGGCGTGCCGCGGTAGCGCAGGTCGCGGTAGGGATCGTCCTCCGCCACCACCACGCCGTACTTGGCGGCCAGCTCAGCAATGGGCTTGCGGCGATCCGCGGCCAGGGTCTTGCCGGTGGGGTTCTGGAAGTTGGGGATCACATACAGCAGCTTGGGGTGATGCTCCTTCATGGCCTCCTCCAGCTTGTCCAGCAGCAGACCGTTCTCGTCGCTGTCCACGGGCACCAGCTTGGCCTGATAGAACTTCATGCACTGCATGTTGCCCAGGAAGGTGGGATTCTCCACCAGGATGGCGTCGCCGGGATCAATCAGCGCCTTGCACAGCAGGTCCATGGCCTGGGTGGAGCCGGTCACCGGCAGGATGGCAGGGATCTCGCAGCCGATCTGCTGCTCTGCCCAGGGCTTGAGCACCTTCAGGAACGGGGCATAGCCCTCCGTGGCGCCATACTGCAGGATGGCTTTGCCGTCCTCTGCCAGCGCTTCCTGCGCCAATTGAGACACCACATCATCCGGCAGGGCGCTGGGGGCGGGATTGCCGCCGGCAAAAGAGATCATGCCGGGCTGGGCGATCATTTTGAAGATCTCACGGATTGCGCTGCCGCTCATGCCGTCAAAGCGGTGAGCGTACTGAATGGAATCCACCTTCATAAGTAAACCTCCCTTTCATAGAAAAACCTTCCCGATGCCATTGCATCAGGAAGGTGATGAAGATCACGGTACCACTTCCATGTTCGGCCTCCCGGGAGGCCCTCAGCGGGGATAAGCATCCCCATGCGCTGTAACCGGCGCGCCGGTTCCCGCCTACACAGAAAGTTCCTTCAGCGGACAGCTCGGGGCTGTACTTCTCCTGCGGCCTGCTGCTTCCTTGCACCAACCGGAAGCTCTCTTCCCAGCGGACAGCCGAGGATACTCGTCCCCTCATCGCGTTTGATTGCATTATACATGCATTCCGTTTTTTGTCAAGAGATTTTTCAGGCCAGCGTGTTCCGCAGCACGCCAATGCCCTCGATCTCCACCTCCACGGTGTCTCCGGCCTTCAGCCAGCGGCGCTCGTTTTCGGGACGGCCCAGGATCACCCCGGAAGGCGTACCGGTGTAGATCACATCACCGGGCACCAGGGTCATCACCTGGCTGATATGGCTCACGATCTGGGCCACGCTGAAGATCATATCGGAGGTATTGCCGTCCTGCATGGTCTGGCCGTTCACCCGGGTGCACAGATGCAGCGCGGCGGGATCCAGCTCGTCCGCGGTCACGATATACGGTCCGATGGGGGCGAAGCCGTCGCAGGCCTTGCCCATCAGCCACTGGCTGGTGGCCGTCTGCAGGTCACGGGCGCTGAAGTCATTGCCCACGGTATAGCCGAAGACGCACGCTGCGGCCTCCTCCGGCGTTACACGGCTGGCTTCCTTGCCGATGACCGCCACCAGCTCCACCTCATAGTCAAACTGTTCGGCGCATGCCGGCAGGGTGATCACGCCCTCGTGACTGTTGAGCGAATTGCGGAACTTGCAGAACAGCGGCGGGAACTTTGCGTCGTTGAGCATATTGGTTTCCTTCTGGTGGGCCTGATAGTTCAGACCCACGCAGAGGATCTTCTCCGGATCCGTTACCGCGGGAGCGAAGGTGATCTCCCCCTCCTCCAGCACGGGCGCGGGCAGCCTGCGATAGGCCGCCTCCAGGGCCGCGGGGGCCAGGCCGCTCTCGATGATCTCCTCCAGAGTCGCAGGCAGCAGCTTGCCGCTGTCATCCACCGCGGCCTCCAGGTCGATGTGCTTTCCGTCCAGCACCAGGCCGGTGCGGATCATATCATTCTGCCAGAACTTGAAAAGCTTCATAATCGTTCTTCCTTTCTTCAGGCTTCCGCGTGGAGCGTAATGACGCATTCCACCGGACGGACGCCGTCATCGGCAGTCACCACAGCCCGGAAGGTGCCCGTCTGCCGGGGCGTCCAGCACAGGGTCAGAGGCTCCGTCTCCAGCGTGGCTCCGTCAGGCAATGCTTCCCCACGGATGCACACGCTTTGCAGCGCAGCCATGGCATCCGGTACGCCCTTCGTCTCGGCGGCGGGATTCCGCAGCGTCAGGGGCAGACGCAGCGTCTCTCCTACCCGCATGGTCTGCTCCTCCACCGGCGCAAAGAAGGGCCGGTATACCGTCACCGGCAGCGGATAACGCCGACCGTTGATCGTCCATTCCGCCGGCGCATATCGGTAACCGGAGGCAGCGTCCGCCACGGTCGGCTCCGTGTACAGGCTGTCCGCGGGCGTACCGGGTTCGGGGGCGTCCACGCGTACCGTCACGGTTTGGGCCAGTCCGCGGATATTGCTGCAGGCCGTGGCCATCCAGGGGGTATCCGGCACGTATTCATAGCCGGTGGGCCGCTTGCAGCGCTGCTCCACCAGCACCGCGGGAGCGTCCTCCGGCTGCCAGCCTTCAAAGCTCGCGTTGTGGCAGTCGTCCAGCACCAGGGGCCAGCGGGTGTCCGCCTGCTCCAGGCAGAACGTCACGTCCTTCACCTGCAGGCCATCCACGTGCCGGGCATACATTCCCCAGGCGGGCAGGATGCCAAAATTGGAGGGTTCCGGATATACCTCTGGCATTTCCGGCACGTTGCATGGATCCTCCTGCCATGCGCCGTTCTTCCGGGAGACCCTGGGCAGCAGCGCCGCCTGCTTGGCAAAGAAGGTATTCACCAGCCAGGGCGGGCTCTGCAGTGCGGGCGCCGTCCCATGCTGGGTATAGCTCCAGTCGGTATCGATCTGCCGCTGCTCCACCGCATCCCGCAGGTGCAGTCCGCCACGCCAGGTCATGTGCAGCTGCTCCAGGATCACGTTCCGGATGGGGCTGTCCATCAGTCCCGCCAGCAGGATGGGATAGCGGGGATCCACGTCCTCCGCCGTGATATTCACCATGCACAGGTTCCAGGCACCGGCCGGGCGCTCAAAGCCCACCGCGTTGCCGTCCACCGCGTCCAGCACGGGCAGCGGTACCTGCTTGCCGTCCGGCAGCACCGCGTTTTCCCGGGTGGTATAAGCCGGATAGCGGTTCTTCACCGGATACTCCGTCCAGGCCGCGTCCCGGGGCAGGATCCAGTTGGTCTGGGTGCGGCGCACGTTGTGCGTCGGCCGCACCGGATCCCCCGTACTGTTTCCGGTCACCGGGAAGCGGCCCCGGTTGCCGGTACGGATGAAGATGGGCGAAGAGGACATGTTCCGCATCCGCCCGTTCACAAACACGATATCATGGATATCGCTGCCGTCCACCGCCTCCATGGCAAAGCCGCGGGAGCGGTCAAACAGCACGCCGTCGATGGTCACCTAATGGTAGCCGCAGGTGGATTCCGTGCCGAACTTCACCCGGGCGGTGGGGCCGCAGCGGTCCGTGGCCACCAGCTTGTCCGTGGTGAAGGTCCCCGCGATCACCGAGCCGGCATCATAGCCGCTGACGACGCAGTCCCGCACCAGGCAATCCTCGGTGGGATGGAAGAAGCCCGCGCCGAAGGAGGCCTTGAACACGATGGCGTCATCCGTCAGGGAGTTGAACACGCCCCGGCGCACCGTGACCCGGGCGCCGCAGTCCACATCCAGGGCGTCCCGGATGGTATCCACGATGACGTCCTCGATGAGCACATCATCCGAGCCCTCGGTGATGATGGCAAAGTGGCCGCAGTTCAGCACCCGCGGGCCGCAGATGCCCACCCTTTGGCAGCGCACCAGGCTGATGCCCTTGTTGCCCCACCAGGTCTTCATCTGTTCCGTGCGGTGCTCCGGATCCTCCGGGTCAAAGCCCGTCAGGACAAAGATCACCCGGCCCTGCTCATCCAGCTGGCTGCCGCTGATCATGCCCTCGCCCTCGATCAGGATATCCTCCGCGTCATGGGCGTAGATCAGGCTGTTGGCAAAGTAGCTGTGGCCGTTGTCCTGCAGGCCGCAGTACAGATTGATCTCCGGCTGCAGGTAATTGCCCGGCGTGCCGTCCTCCGCATAGTCCTCGGCGGTGGTATAGGGCTTGCCGTCCGGGCCGATGACGTCCGTCCGGGCCGCCTGCAGGCAGCTGCCTTTCGTCAGCCGCAGGGTCACATGGCTCTTCAGCTCAACGGTATAGCAGCGGAAGGTACCTTCGGGGATGACGACCGTGCCGCCGCCCAACGCGTTCATGGCATCGATGGCCGCGTTGATGGCCCGGGTGTTGGTGATGGCATGGGAGGTCACGCCGTCCCAGGCCACCGCGCCGTAATCCGTGATGCTGACCACATGGGCCTCATGACGCAGCTGCTCCCGGGTCACATCCGTTCCATGGCCCAGTCGGATGCCCCGGTAGCTGTCAAGGCCGGACAGGTCAATCTTCCTGTCCGGCCGAAGGGATTCCCATTCCTGAAAGTTCATACTCATTCCTATCCTGTCAGCAGAAAAAGTTTGCCCCGAAGGTTTCCAAAGGGCGATCGGAAAGCCCTTTGGTCGCGCCCTCAGGCGCGAAACCTTTTTACTTACAGCAGATCCTTGCCGGTCAGCAGCTTGTAGGCCTGCAGATACTTGGCAATGGTCTTGTCCACGATCTCCTGAGGCAGCGTCCAGTTGTTGTCGGGGTTGGCCTTCAGCCAGTCACGGGCAAACTGCTTATCGAAGGAGGGCTGGGCATGACCGGGCTCATACTCGTCCGCGGGCCAGAAGCGGCTGCTGTCGGGAGTCAGCATCTCATCGCCCAGCACCATGTTGCCGTCCTCATCCAGGCCGAACTCAAACTTGGTATCGGCAATGATGATGCCGCGGCTCAGGGCATAGTCGGCGCACTTCTTATACAGCGCGATGGTGTAGTCCCGCAGCTTGGCGGCGTACTCCTCGCCCTTGCCCGGGAAGCGCTTCTCCAGATAGGCCACGCTCTGTTCGTAGGAGATGTTCTCGTCATGGTCGCCGATCTCCGCCTTGGTGGAAGGGGTGTAGATGGGTTCGGGCAGCTTGTCAGCTTCCTTCAGGCCCTCGGGCAGGCGGATACCGCATACGGTGCCGTTCTTCTGGTAGCTGGCCCAGCCGCTGCCGGTGATATAACCACGCACGATGCACTCCACGGGCAGCATCTGCAGCTTGCGGCACTTCATGCTGTTGCCGTCATAGGCAGGCGTACGGAACTCCTCGGGCATGTCGTTCACATTCACGGACAGCATATGGTTCGGGATGATGTCGCGGGTCATGTCGAACCAGAACTTGCTGATCTGGGTCAGCACGGTGCCCTTCTTGGTGACCGTATTGTGCAGGATCACATCAAAGCAGCTGATGCGGTCGGTGGCGACCATAATCAGGCTGTCGCCGTTATCATAAATCTCGCGGACCTTGCCTTCCTTGATAGGCTTCATCATGATTCTCAACCTCTGTCTTCTCAGATTGCCGCCCTTTGCGCAGCAGCAAAAGCATGACACAAAAGCAATCCAAAATCAAGGGGGTAACTGTGTTTTTTGAAGGAAAAGATTCCAAATCCCGGCCGATGCCGATCTGCATGGTAAAGTATCCGGTTGACGCAGTTGGCACAACAAAATATAATGTGGTTGTTTTTTCAGTTTAACGGCTATGAAGATATCATCATCCGGAACCACGATGGTCCGGGGAAAAAGGAGAAGCAGAAAATGGATAAGATCTGGCAGGAAATGCTGGCGGCGGCCCGGGCGGTACAGCGGCCACGGTCGGTCTCGCGGTTTGTGGAGGCGGGTGGCGTGGCCGCGGCGATCGAAAGCGGCAGCGGAAGGATCTACACCGGCGTGTGCGTGGATACTGCCTGCACGCTGGGGATCTGTGCGGAGCGCAATGCCATCTTCCATATGCTGACGGAGGGCGAGCAGGAAATCCGCCGGGTGGTGGCGGTCATGGCGGACGGCCGGGTGGGGGCGCCCTGCGGTGCCTGTCGGGAGCTGATGGTCCAGCTGATGCCGGACAGCTATCGCGGGATCAGGATCCTGATGGATGAAAAAACGGAGCGTGTGGTGACGCTGGGAGCGCTGACCCCCGAATGGTGGGTGTGAACCCGAAAAATGGGCCCATCCGGAGCAATACCGGAGGGGCCCGTTTTGCTTGAAGGCAAAGCTTACAGGATATGCACGCACTGCGGCGCGAAGGACAAAGTGGTGGTTTCACCGGGCTGCCAGACGGTCTTGCCCACGGGGCAGTTGTCGTTGATCTTGACCAGCGTCTCGCCCACGCGGATGTGATAGTACTGGTAGGAGCCCATGAACACGGAGAGCTCCACCTTGCCGGGCAGGCCGCCCTTGCCCAGCTCCACCGCCTCGGGGCGCAGCACGATCTTGCAGGCGTCGCCGGGGTGGAAAGCCTTGTCAGAGGTGACCTGAACCGGCGTGCCGTACACATCCACCGTGACCAGACCACCGTCGCAGCCCTTTACGGTGCCGGGCAGGAAGTTGCACTCACCGATGAAGTCCGCCACAAACTCGTTGGCAGGGTGATAGTAGATCTCCATGGGGCTGCCCATCTGCTCGATGACGCCCTTCTTCATGATGATGATCTGGTCGGAGATGGACATGGCCTCGCTCTGGTCATGGGTCACGTACACGGCGGTGATGCCCAGCTGCTGCTGAATGCGGCGGATCTCCGTGCGCATCTGCACGCGCAGCTTGGCGTCCAGGTTGGACAGGGGCTCATCGAACAGCAGCACGCCGGGCTCCACCACCAGGGCGCGGGCCAGGGCCACACGCTGCTGCTGGCCGCCGGACAGCTGGTTGGTCATGCGCAGCTCCATGCTCTCCAGCTCCACCAGCTTCAGGATATCCATCACGCGGCGCCGGATCTCGTCCTTGGGCACCTTGCGCAGCTTCAGACCGTAGGCTACGTTGTCATACACGTTCATATGGGGGAACAGGGCGTAGGACTGGAACACCATGGCGGTATCGCGCTTGTTGGGGGTCAGCTCGTTGATGGCCTGATCCCCAAGCCAGATCTCGCCCTCGTCGGGGGATTCAAAGCCGGCGATCATGCGCAGTGTGGTGGTCTTGCCGCAGCCGGAGGGGCCCAGCAGGGTGATAAAGCTGCCGGGGGCAATGTCCAGGTTGCAGTCCTTCACGGCATAGAAATCCTCATGGGTCTTGGGATCCTGATAGATCTTGGAAATATGCTCCAGGCGGACGGCCTTGGGCTCTTTGACGATCTTGCTCATGGTGGTTGCCTCCTTACAGTGTCTTTCCCTGCTTTTCCAGGGTACGGGTCTCCCGCTCAAACCGGCGGGCCAGGCGCTTCTGCTTGCGGTCGGTATCGAAGAAGCGGAGCACGGCGTTCATCAGCAGCACCACGCCATAGGTGATGAGGATCAGGATGGTGGCATAGGCGCAGGCCTCGCCGTACTTGCCCTTCTCGGCAAACTCATTGATGCGGACCGTGATGAGCAGGAACTTGGGCGTCACCAGCAGGATGATGGCGGAAATGGCGGTGATGGAGCGCACGAAGGTGGTCACCAGGCCGGACAGAAAGCTGTCCTTGATCAGGGGCAGGGTGACCGAGGTGAAGACCTTGCCGGAGCCGGCGCCCATATCGTAGGCGGATTCCTCGATGGACTTGTCGATCTGCCGCAGGGCGGAGATGCCGCTGCGGGTGCCGGTGGGCAGGGAGCGGACGATGAACACGATGACCAGGATCGCGCCGGTGCCGTACAATCCCTGCATAAAACCGGTGTGGAACAAACCGGAGGCATAGCCGCGGATGTAGCCGATGCCCAGCACGGTACCGGGAACGGCCATGGCCAGGATGGACACGAACTCGATGAAGCCCTTCAGCTTGAACTTGCGCTTGACCACCAGATAGCTGATGATCATGGACAGCAGGGCGGTGATGGGCGTGGCGATCAGGGACAGCTTGATGGAGTCCACATAGGCCTTCAGACCGTCATACTTGAACACATACTCGAAGTGATCCCACACCAGGGTGTAGTTGCGGCCCCAGAGCTTGAACAGCGCACCGAAGGGAACGCTGACGTACAGCAGCACCACAAACAGGCTGACCAGGGAGCAGAGCACAGTGAGCGGGATGCGCACGGAACGGTCCTCGATCAGCATACGGGCCCGGCTGGCCTTGCCGGTGAGGGTCTGGGCGGTCTTCTTCTCCAGATAGTACTTCTGGATGAGGAACAGCACCAGGGTGAGCATCAGCAGGATGACGGCCATGGCGGAGGCGCCGGCCTTATCGTAGGTGCCGCCGGTGACCTGCAGGTAGATGGTGGTGGCCAGCGTGTCATAGCTGCCGCCGATCATCATGGGGTTGGCAAAGTCAGCCACGGACTCGATAAAGGTGACCAGGAAGGCATTGCCCAGGCCCGGCAGCAGCAGCGGCAGGGTGACCGAGGTGAACACCTTGAAGCGGGAGGCGCCCATATCCCGGCTGGCTTCCTCCAGGGAGGGATCGATGTTCTTCAACAGGCCGGTGAGCATCATGTAGCAGACCGGGAAGAAGGTGAGGATCTGGACGATGGCGATGCCCTTCAGACCGTAGATGTCGTTATCATAGATGCCCAGCAGCGTGCGGGTGACCAGACCGGCCTTGCCAAAGAGCAGGATCATGCTCAGGGACAGCACGAAGGGCGGAGAGACCACGGGCAGCATGGACACCACCTTGAACAGGCCACGGACGAACCGGCTGCGCAGCTTGACATAGACCTCCACATAGGCAAACAGCAAGCCCAGCAGCACGGAACCGAAGCCCACGATCAGGCCCAGCACCAGCGTATTGCTGAAGGCGGTGCGGAAGGTGCGCATATTCCAGACACGGCCGAATACGGACAGGGTGAAGCCGGTATCGGCGCCCCATACGGCGTCCACCAGCAGCATGCACAGGGGATACAGGATAAACAGGCAAAGGAAGATGGTCAGGATGACGATGGCAACGATCAGGGTGGGATCCGCAAAGAATTTCTTGCGGTCCAGCTCCCGACTCTTGCGCTTGGCACTGGTCATGGACACGGGATCTCCTCCTTTTTGCGAAAACGGCAGAAGGGCTTTGCGGTCGGGTATCTTTCATAAGACATGAGAAGCGCAGCCCCCGAGGGTTTCCAAAGGGCGATCGGAAAGCCCTTTGGTCGCGCCCGCAGGCGCGAGATCTATAGATACACGCCCGGAAAGCTCTTCCGCTTTTATGGAAAAAAGAGGGGGACAGCCGGGAGCCGGCCGTCCCCCTGAGGGTGGAACAAATTACTCGGTCTTGAAGCGGCCGTCAGCGGCATCGCCCAGCGCGTTGAAGAAATCGGTCACATACTGGGTGGTGTTGGCCTTGGCGTCAGCAAAGTCATAATCGATCACGTTGTCGGGATCCAGGCCCATGTCATAAGCCTGCTGGGGCTGGGTGGCGTTGTCGATGACCAGGAACTGATAGGACTCGTTCTCCTTGGCCAGGTTCACGCACTCGGGAGACAGGGCGTACTCGATCCACAGCTTGGCGGCGTTCTCGTGCTTGCAGCCATTGAAGATGGCGGTGGCGCCGATCTCGAAGGAGGTGCCGGAGGCGGGGATGATCAGGGCGATGTTGTCATAGCCCATCAGGATCTGGGTGATGCCGTCATGCAGGAAGCCGATGCCGATGGTGCACTCACCGATGCCGACCTTCTTGGAGGGGCCGGAACCGGACTTGGTGTACTGGGCGATGTTCTTGTCCAGCTCCACGAAATAAGCCATGGCCTCATCGTGGCCCTTCATCTGCACCATGGTGTTGATGATCAGCTTGGCGGTGCCGGCGG
>R14__coassemble_1272_pt1 | contig 13047 bp, 8 predicted proteins | sample R14__metabat2_high_PE_026 | metagenome-assembled genome bin R14 | reverse complement strand
TCACATAGCCCAGCCGCTTGGAGGTGGACACAGAGGTGGCCTTGGGCGTAGCGGTCGCTTTGTCAGTGGCCGCGGGCGCGGCGGTCGCTTTGGCGGTGGCGGAGGTGCCGCTGATCTCCTCAACATACTGCACGCTGACCCAGCCGTACTTGCCGTCGTAAAGCACATAGTACCAGGCGGGGCCGTTGGAGGTATCGATGGCGTAGTAGGGGAGCTCCTCACCGGAGTGAATAGAGGTGATCTTGTCGGTCTTGGTGCTGGGGCCGGAGCGCATGTTCACCTGGGCGGTGGTCTTCACATAGCCCAGCCGCTTGGAGGTGGACACAGAGGTGGCCTTGGGCGTAGCGGTGGCGTTCGGCTCCGTTTCGCTGAAATACCTGCCGCAGACCCAACCGTAGGTCTTCTTGTAGAGCACATAGTACCAGGTCACGCTGCCGGATTCCTTCCGGGAAAAGAAGGGGATGGCCTCATCCTGTTCGGTGATCTCTGCCAGCTGCTCGGAATCGGTGGAGGCCTTGGAGCGCAGATTGCAGCTGGTCGACGTCAGGTAGACAGAGCCCATCTCTTCCGGCGCGGGCAGTTCGGTGGGCAGCGCGGTGCTGAAATAATCGCCGCTGACCCAGCCTTCCTTGCTGCCGGTATCGATATAGTACCAGGTCACCTTGCTCACCTTGACGGAGGCATACCAGGGATAGACGGTCCCCGCCTTGCCGGTGGTGCCCAGGGAGGCGCTGTCCAGGGAAGCGGCAGCCCGCAGATTGACCTTGGCGGTGGCACTGCTCACATAGCCGCGGATCTCTTCCTTTGCGGCGGGGGAAGGAGCCGGAGTGGGCCTGGGTGTGGCGGTAGCGGAGGAGGATGTGCCGGGATCATCAAAGCAGGAGCCGCTGACCCAGCCATAGATACCGTTATACTCAATATAATACCAGGTGTGGCCGTTTGCCTTCTGGCTGGTATAGTAAGGTACCTTTGACCCCGCGGGGACCAGGCCCACCGCGTCCGTGTCCGTGCCGGTGCCTGAACGGATATTCACTGCGCTGGTGTTTCCGGTCAGATAGCCCTGGACCATACTGCCGGCAACCGATATTTTTTGCGGCATAAAAACCAGCAGGCAGAGAAACAGGATCCCAGCCAACAGCGACGCGGCCGCGTGCCATCCGTTCCGTTTCAACATTCGTCATTCCTCCCCATGGGGTCGATCATTCCCGCAAAGGCTGCAGGGAAATATCTATGAATACAAGCTTAGTATATTACGAAAGTGTGAAGCAGTCAAGACTTTTTGCAACAAAACGGACATAAAAAAGACGCGGAAGCCGAAGCTTCCACGTCTTTGGGAATCAGTCAGAAACAGATATCAGTAGCTCAGACCAAAGCCCAGCTCATAGTAGTTGCCGGCGGCATCCTTGTAGGCGTAGGCCTTGCCGTTCTCGTCCTTCAGGCTGTCGGGCATGTACTGGTCCTTGTCATAGCCGGGCACGTCGTTGGGGCTCACGCACACGCCGTCGGAATCGACCACCAGCACGGCGTCATTGCGGGGCAGGGTCACGGGCAGCTTGCCCACGGGGGCGAACTTGCCGGTGATGACGTCCACCATGGGCTGCAGGTTGGTGTTGTAGCCGGCCAGCAGGGCATCGCTGTGGGCTTCCAGGTTGCCGGGCAGCCAGGCCAGGGAGATGTTCAGCACGGACACGACCTTGCCGCCGCGGGCACGGATAGCGTCCGCCATAGCGATGGCGCGCTGGATGCCGGCCACGGTGGTCTCGGTGTGGGTGGCGGAGGTGGGACGGCCGGGCTTGTCCACGGTGCATACGGTCTTGCCGTCGCACAGGTCCAGCTCCAGGTAGCCCTGGGTGGCGGAGAAGTAGCTGCCGGAGGTGGGGGTCACGGTCAGGAAGGCGATGTCGGCCGCGTCGGGATCCTCGGTCAGGTCGAACACGTCCTTCAGGGCTTCACGCATGGCGGCGGTGGCCTTCTGCCCGGCCTCGGCGGTCTGGGCAAAGGCCTCGGCGTACACCTTCTTGCCGGCCAGCTTGTCGGCGGTCAGGGGCAGCAGGCCCTCATTCTTCAGCAGGGTCACGCTCTGGTGATGCACCAGGTCGGCCTCGGCCCAGTCGGCGGGAGTGGCCACGACCTTCTCGGCCTCGGCGGGATCGCGGTAGGGATCGTCGAACAGGCCCAGCTTGAACATCTCGGCCATGGTGCGGGCCACGGCACGGTCCACGCTCTCATCCGTCAGCACCAGGTCCTCCTTGCGGAAGCCTTCCGGCACGGGATGGGTGTCGTACCAGTCGTTGGTGGCGCGCTCATAGGCCTTCATGGCGGACTCATTGGCAAAGCAGCCGCCGATGACATCCACGCCGCTCTGGTTGACGGCAAAGCCGATGCGCTCGGGCTCGTCCAGGACCTCCACGCCCCAGCACATGCCCTGGATGATGCCGGTATCGGAGTTGATGTAGCCGGTAAAGCCCATCTGCTGCCGCAGCAGGTTCTGGATGAACACCCGGTTGTAGGCAAAGCCATAGGGCACCAGGGGCAGGGGCTGGCCGTTGTTGTCGGTCTGTTCGCCGCTCTTTTCCTTGCTGGGCTTGGAGTAGTAGGGCATGATGGATTCGGGATGATGCTTCACCGCTTCCTTGAAGGGCGGCAGATGATACTTCTGCAGGCTGCCGGGGGTCTGGTACACGTTCCACTGGCCGGCGGCATAGTGGGGATCGAAGCCGTTCTCACGGGCACCGCCGCCGGGAAAGTGCTTCACGGTGGTGGCCACGCCGTCCGTGGTCACGCCGTCCTCGCTGCCCTGCAGACCGGGTACCAGGCGGGAGAAGATATCGGCGGTCAGCTTGGGATCCTCACCGAAGGTGGTGGAGGAGCGCTGCCAGCGGGGATCGCTCATGACGTCCGCCATGTACATATAGCCCTTGCGCAGGCCCTGGGCGTTCCAGTCCCGGCGCACGGTATCGGCAAAGCGGTCGATGATGCCCAGGTCTCCGGTGCCGCGCACGGCCGCGGAGATGCCCAGGGTGCCGGGCCAGGAGGGCATGATGGGGGCGGCACCGCCGCCTTCCAGGGCCGCGCCGTTCTCGTTGCGGTCATTGGAGGCCACCTCCACGGGCACAAAGTGCTCGCAGGTCTCGGCCACGTACTGCAGCTGGTTCAGGTAATCCGCCATATCGGTGGGGGTGGGGGATTCACGCAGGATGGTGTGGCGGGAGAAGTCCTGGGTCAGCTGCTCGGTGGTGCCCTTCAGCCATTGCTTCTGGCCGCGGCGCTCGTTCTCAAAGGCAGCCTCATCCAGGATGCCGCTCTCATCGGTCTTTTCCTCATGCTTGCCCACAAAGGGGTTGGGGTACTTGGGGCCCATGCGCCAGTCGCTGATGAACAGCTGGGCCAGCTTCTCCTTCAAAGTCAGGGTCTTGGTATAGGCCCGGGCACGCTCTTCGGGGGACAGGCGCCAGTCGTTGACGGGGGTCACCTTGCCGGTGCCGTCAATGTCCTTGAAGTACAGGCCATCCTGCTCGATCACCTTGCGGGCAACGGTGCTGATGGCGGGGCCGTTGGGGTTTTCAAAACGACGGTAGAGTTCACTGGCCTTCTTTCCCATGGGAAAAGACCTCCTTTATTGCTTTCTTTGCATCCAGTATAGCATAATGTTGTAAAATATGCAATCCTTTCCCATATCGTCTTTCCTGCTTTTTTCCTGTTTCCGGCAGGAAAGCGGCGGCGCTCTGTGGAAGAAAAGCAGAAAAAGACCTCATCTGCCCTTCGGGCACCTTCCCCTAAAGGGGAAGGCTGGTTACTTTAACCAAGTAGTCCAAAGGCTCCCTCTCCGAGGGAGCTGTCAGCGAAGCTGACTGAGGGAGTTCTCCATGTATAAAAGCAGCAAAACCGGAGAGGAGCGTAGGATGATGAACGTACTGGTGCTTGGAGGCAGCGGCTTCGTCAGCAGCCATGTGAGCAGACTGGCAGTGGCCCGGGGCTGGAAGGTATGGACCGTGACCCGGGGCAGCCGGCCCCTGCCGGAGGGGGTGACCGCGCTGACCGCGGACCGCAATGACATGAACGCCATGCAAAAGGCCCTGACCGCGCTGCCGGAAAAAGTGGACGCGGTGCTGGAATGCATCTGCTACAACGCGGAGCAGGCGCGGCAGGACATGGCGCTGTTTGCGGGGCGGACGAACCGGCTGATCGTGATCTCCACGGACTCGGTGTACCATCCGCACTACAAAAAATGCCCCCAGGATGAGCAGGGGGAGCGCTACCTGACCGACGGCGGCTACGGTGCGCTGAAGCGGGAGATGGAGCTGGCGCTGATGGAGGAGTGCCCGGCGGACCTGCATTATACCCTCTTCCGGCCGGGGCACATCTTCGGACCGGGCTCCGAACTGGGGTGCTATCCGGAGCAGTCCCGGCAGAAGGATCTGCTGGCGGAGCTGCGGGCCGGCAAGCCCATGCGGCTGGTGGGCGGCGGCACTTACCTGATCCATCCCATCTATGTGGAGGACCTGGCCCGGGTGATGCTGGACGCTGTCGGCAACGAAAAGACCCGGGACCAGCTGTACTGCATCGGCGGGCCGGACATCTTCCCCAACTTCCACTATTACACGGTGCTGGGGCAGCTGCTGGGCGTGCCGGTGACCTTTGAGACGATCCCCGAGGAGGGCTACCTGGAGGCCCATCCCGCCGCCAGCGGGCATCTCTGCCAGCGGGCCTATGACCTGCGCAAGCTGGCCGCCACCGGCATCCGGTTGCCGGACACACCCCTGCGGGAGGGACTGAAGCGGCAGATGGACGCGCTCCTTGCCCAAGGACGGTAAACGCCCCCGGCTGCTTCAGAAAAGCTCCCTCAAAGCGCGTCGATCGCGGATTGCATGCGTTCCCAGCAGGCGGGGTCCAGGTCCCGGGGCTCCAGGCGTCCGGTCTGGGCAGCCAGGCGCAGGGCACGGAGAGGGGCCACCTTGCCCGGGCGGCAATGGGCCTCCTGCGCCAGACGGCGGCGGGTGGTCTTCAGCAGCCAATAGCGCAGATCCCGCTGCCGGGCGTCCCACAGGGGCGGCAGGAAGGCCAGCCGAGCGGGCTGATGCTTCCGCAATCGCAGGCAGACCGAGCAGGAGCCGCAGGACATTGTTCGTCCCCCGAAGGCCGCGGCCAGGGCACGGGAAAGGCAGCGTCCGCCCAGAAAGATCCCGAGCAGGCGGCGTTCCTCCCGCCAGGCCGCCTTGTCCTGTCTGCCGGCATGTTCCCGGCGGATGCGCTCCAGGTCTCCCGGGGTGATCAGCTGGATGCAGGCGGAGGGCTGACCGTCGCGCCCGGCGCGTCCGGCCTGCTGCACATAGTCCGTTACATCCGCGGTCAGGGCGGCATGGATCACATAGCGGATATCCGGGATATCCACACCCATGCCGAAGGCGGAGGTGGCCGCCAGCACGGGGATCCGGCCGGCGGCAAAATCATCCTGGATGCGGCTGCGCTCCTCGGTGGGCAGGCCCGCGTGATAGGCCACCGCGCCATAGTCCCGCAGCAGCCGGGCAGTCTCCACGGTGCCGGCCCGGGTGCGGCAGAAAAGGATGCCCTTCTCCCCCTGCCGCGCGGCCACATAGCGCTTCAGCCACTGCTCCGGCTTGGCGGTAAGGATCGCGTGATAATGCAGGTTGGGGCGGTTCAGCGGCTGCACCACGGTCTTCGGATGCCGCAGGCCCAGCTGCTCCGTCAGCTCCCGGCGCATGGCCTCATCCGCCGTGGCCGTAAAGGCGCACACGATGGGCCGCACCGGCAGCGACGCCAGGGCGGGACCGATTTGGGCGTAGGCCGGGCGGAAGTCCCTGCCCCATTGCAGCACGCAGTGGGCCTCGTCCACCACCGCCAGCACCGGCGGATGCTCCCTCAGCAGCTGCCGGAAGCGCTCGTTCTCCAGCCGCTCCGGGGAAACATACACCAGGCGGTATTTGCCCTGCCCCAGCTCCGTCAGCGTCCGCTCCATCTGCTCCGGCGTCATGCGGCTGTCCACGGACACGGCGGGGATGCCCCGGGCCGTCAGCTGGGTCACCTGGTCATGCATCAGCGCCAGCAGCGGCGAGATGACCAGCGTCATGCCCGGCAGCACCATAGCCGGCAGCTGGTAGCACAGGGACTTGCCGCCGCCGGTGGGCAGGATACAAAGAAGGTCCCGGCGCGCCAGGAGGGTTTGGACCGCCTGGCGCTGGCCGGGACGCAGCTTTTGCTTACCGAAGGTCTCACGCAGGCACCGCAGCGCCCGCGCCCACAGCATCGGATGCAGCATCAGAAGTGACCGCCTCCGCCGCCATGGGAGCCGCCGCCGGAGGAGACATGCACCGCGGAGCCGCGGCCGCCGCCGCCTCCTCCACCGCCGCCGGAACCGCCGGAGCTGGGCGGGGGATCCTTGATCCGGGTCACGGTCCGCCGGAGGAAGCGCTCCTGATCCACGGTCAGCTCCACACCGGACTGGGTGGCGCGGTCAAAGTGATAGGTGCTGCTCTTCAGGCTGTAGCGGCCCATGACTGCCAGGATCAGGGCCAGCGCCGCGCCGGCACCTGCCAGCAGGGACACCAGCAGCTCCGTCAGGGTCAGGGCGTTGTACAATCCGGACAGGCGCTCGCCGGTCTCGGAATCATAGCGGAAGGTGCCTTCCTCGATGCCCTCCTGCAGGATGATCTCCATTCTGCCCAGGCAGACGATGGCGGCCTGCGCGTAGTTGCCGTCCTGCATCTCCTCAATGACGGCCTCCTGCACCTTGTCCCGGCGGCGGTCGTTCAGGTAGTCGATCATCACGCCGGAGGTGGAGATGTGGTAGTACCGGTTGCCCATGTCGATCATGAACAGGAAGCCGGAGGCATCGCTGCCCAGGCCGTAGCCGTTGTCCTCAAAGTAGCGGTCGGCATAGTCCTGCAGCGCGCTGTCACTCATGGAGGAAAGGCGGGTGGTCAGCACCACCGCGTCGATCTGATAGGTATTGCGGATGCGGGTGATGATGGTCTCCATCTGCCCGATCTCCGCGTCCGTAAACAGGCCCGCGTCATCGATGACCATGGGCAAGTCCGCCAGGGCGGAAGCGCTCAGGCACACCGTGCAGAGCAGGAGCAGGATCGCCAGAAGCTTTTTCATCTCTCTCCTCCTCCTTACCACAGGAACCGGCCGCCCAGCATCAGCAGCCCGGCCACCACAACGCCCAGGCCCGCCGCCCACAGGGCCAGCTTTTTTTTGTTCACCGGCAGCCGGCCGCAGGTCTTGCCGGACTGCGCGTTCATCATGAAATAGAAGGTCTTGCCGGGCTCGGCCGCGCGGTAGGTCAGCACCCAGGCCGGCAGCAGCACATAGCGCAGCTTTGACTGATGGGAGGTCATCTGTCCCTTGCCGTTCAGGCTGTCATAGGGGCTGTCCTTCTTCATCAGCCTGGTCACGTAGCCCTGGGCCTCGTTGAACATATCCTGCTCGGTGACCGCTTCCTCGATGTCCCGCTTCTCGGCCAGGAAGCCGCTGAGGTAGCTCATCTCGAAGGGCACGGCGTCCTTCAGCTCATAGGGATGGATGCCGTCGCTCAGCTGGCGGTCGGCCTTCGAAAGGGCCTTGCGCACCATGCTGCGGAAGCCCACCCGGCCCTCCCGGTGCACGGCATAGTACTCCGTGGTGGTGATGGTCTCCCGGGGCATGCGCACCACGTGGACCCGGGTGCCCTCGCCGTCAAAGGTGGCCTCGCCGTCGATATCCCCCAGCCAGTAGGGGTAATACACGCCGCTGAAGCTCTCCATCTGATCCTCGGTGAAGAAGCGCCGGTCCACAAAGCGGTGCTTGCTCATATATTGGGCGAAGGCCTTGCGGGCTTCCTCCCTGCTCAGCTTGAAGGGGATGACCGCGTCCGGATGGAAGGAGCCGCTGAGGCGGTCCGTGAGCACCACCGGGTTATGGCAATAGTAGCAGCGGGTGGCGGCGGTGGTATCGTCGGTCACGATCTCCGCGCCGCAGGACTGGCAGTGGTAGCTGCGCAGCTGGGCGTCAAAGGCCGCTTCCCTTGCCTTTCCGGCGGAGAGCTCCTCCACGTCCTGCTGGGTGAACCGCTTGCCGCAGTAGGGGCAGGCGTAGTCCTGGCCGGTGGGATCGAATTCCAGATACCCGCCGCAGCCGGGACATTTGAAGGTCAGGATCTGTGCCATGAACAACCACTCCTTGGTTCCAGAGGCTTTTCTTGCTTCATGATAGCACAGTTTCCTGTCCATCGCAAGGCAAAAATCCTCCGCTTACTGGTCGCTCAGCTGCAGGCCCCTCGGCAGCACGGAGGTGCCGTAGTCCGTCATGGTCACGGAGCCGGTCACGGACAGGGCGTGTTCCTCCTCCCCGCGGGTGGTCACGGTCAGCATCGCGGCGCCGCTGATCTGGGTCAGGCGGCCCTCGGCGTCCAGCTGCACCTCCAGGTCCAGCTGCTCCAGCCGCAGCCCGGCCGCGCAGTACAGGATGCCCTCGGTGACGGTGCCGTAGTGCTCGATCCTGGCGTAGGGAGAGGGTTCCATATAGTGATAATCAATATACTTGGTCAGACTGCCGAAGGACTGCAGCAGCAGGGTCAGCACACTGTCAACGGCCTCGGGAACGTGCTCCGCGGTCAGGTGCAGCGTCCAAGTGTCCTCCTCCCGCGTCAGGGCACCCTCCGGCAGGGCGGCCTCCAGCTGGGACGCAACGCCCCGGCACAGGCTGACCAGCGCGTCCGTTTCCACCGAGCGCCGCAGCACCGTGCTGCGGAAGGTGGTAGCCGGATCATAATCCACCGTCGTGGAGTGCAGCCTGCGGGCCGTCTTCCCTTCCTCATCCACCAGGAAGGCATAGCCGGTCTCCCGCTCGGTGCCGTCCTCCTGGGGCGTACGCAGCAACACCTGGCGGTAAACCATCGCGCCGCGCTGAATATGGGACACGTCCGCCTGCTTGAAGGTCACGCCGTCCAGCGCGAATTCGGCGTTTCCGGCGATGGTCACGTTGTCCGTGCCGAAAAGCAGTCCGGAGCCGGCGTTCACCATGCCGGCCAGCACGTCCTCCGCGCCGGCGGGCAGCACCGTTCCCAGCAGGAGCAGCAGGCTGAGAAGCAGCGCACAAAGCTTGTTACGTTTCATGGAAGATCCCTCCTTCATCTGCATTATATTCAACGGGCTGAAGCTGTCAATCCTTGCATGATCCCAAGAAAAAAACAGCGCCTCCATCCAAGGAAGACGCTGCTTTGGGTGCTCATCAGTTGCCGCCGAAGCCGCCGCCACCGCCGCCGAAGCTGCCGCCGTTTCCGCCGCCGCCGCTCCAGCTGCCGGAGCCGCTGCCACCGGTGCGGCTGCCGCGCCTGGTACCGCCGGTGCCGCCGCCGCCGATGGACATATTGGACATCATGGAAGCGAACAGGCCGGCCGCGGTGGTCTCCGTCTCCACCTTGGCGTAGACGGTATCATCGGCGGTGATGCCGGAGGTGACCTCGGCGTAGTTGTCGTTGTATTCACCCAGGGTGACCTCGGTCTCCACCATGGTGCCGTCCTCCTGCTGCAGGTAGACGAAGGCCTGGTTGTTGTCCGTGAAGCTGATGCCGTCACGGCTGACCAGCAGGGCGTTCTCCGCCAGCACCTGGGGAATGGTCACCGTGGCCTGCATGCCGGGGTAGACGTCGTTCTCCACCTCCAGGTCGATATTGGCGGTGTAGACAGCCACGGTACGGGTGGTCATGCCCACATGGTTGATGCTGGTGATGGTGGCCGGGTAGGTCGCCCCGGAGGCCGTCAGCGTCACCGTGCAGGAATCGCCCACGTTGATCTTGTTGATGTTGTACTCATCCGTGGAGATGTACATACGGATGTGGTTGAAGTCCGCCAGCTGCACCAATTGGGCCCCGGCCTGCACCTCATCGCCCTCTTCCACAAAGAAGACGTTCACCTTGCCGTCGAAATCCGCCTTGATGCGCTCGCCGTTGCTCAGGGACATCAGGGTGTCGCCTTCCTTCACGGCGTCGCCCTCCTGCACATACAGCTTCTTCACCTTGGCGGAAGCGGAGGCGGTATAGGTCTGGGAATGGATCAGCTGGACAGAGGTATCAAAGCTCAGGCTGTCCGTCAGGTTGCCGGTGGATACCCGGTAGCCCTGGTACACCACGGTATATTTGGCCCGCAGCACCTGGTAGCCCAGATAAGCGGCGCCGGCCAGAAGCACGATCAGCAGCAGGATCAGGATCACCCGCCGTACGGGGTGCTTCTTTTTGACTTTCTTTTCGGGGATAGCGGTCATGCAGCATTCTCCTTTGTTTTTCATGCTGATGGAGGTTTACGCACACAGCATAAAGGGCAGATGTGAAATTTGTGTGAAGCATGGATGAAACCCTGAAACCGGTTTGCGCCGCTTGACGGCAAAGCGGGAAGCGTGTACAATGAAACCAACGGACATAAGCATCCTTTTCCGGATGGAGGTATATGAAAATGGATATTCAGAAGCTGCTTTCCCAAATGACCCTGGCGCAGAAGGCTGCCCAGATGACCCAGTTTGCCGCGACCATGATGGAGGCGGACGGCGTGGCGCTGACCGGCCCCATGGCGTCTATGGGCGTGACGCAGGAGGACCTGAACACCTGCGGCTCCATGCTGAACATGGGCACCCCGGAGTCCCGGGTGAAGCTCCAACAGCGCCATATGGAGAACGACCCCAACCACATCCCGCTGGTGCTGATGCAGGACGTGATCCACGGCTTCCGCACCATCTATCCCATTCCGCTGGGCATGGCTGCCTCCTTTGATCCGGAGCTGATGGAGGAATGCGCCGCCATGGCTGCCCGGGAGGCCGCTCCCTGCGGTGTGGATGTGACCTTTGCGCCCATGGTGGATATGAGCCGGGACGCCCGCTGGGGCCGCGTGATGGAGGCCAGCGGTGAGGATCCCCTGCTGGGGTGCCGCATGGCCGCGGCCCAGGTGAAGGGCTTCACCAAAGAGGGCCTGGGCTCCTGCGTGAAGCATTATGCCGGTTACGGCGCCGCCGAGGCCGGACGCGATTACAACACCGTGGACATGAGCGAGGCCCGGCTGCGGGAGCATTACCTCCCCGCCTACAAGGCCGCCCTGGACGCCGGAGCGCGCCTGATCATGCCCTCCTTCAACGCGCTGAACGGCGTGCCCTCCGTGGCCAACAAGCTGCTGATGCGCAGGATCCTGCGGGAGGAGTGGGGCTTCGACGGCGTGGTGGTCAGCGACTACAGCGCCGTGGTGGAGCTGCTGAAGCACGGCGTGGCTGAGGATGAGGCCCAGGCGGCGCAGCTGGCCCTGGAGGCGGGCTGCGATCTGGAGATGATGTCCTCCTGCTATGTGCACAGCCTGCAGAAGCTGCTGGACGAGGGCCGTGTCACCATGGCGCAGATCGACGAGTGCGTGGAGCGCATCCTCCGCTTGAAGGAGGAGCTGGGCCTGTTCGATCATCCCGAAGGCAAGGCCGACCGCGCGAAGTACGACGCGCTGGAGCTGTGCCCGGAGCACCGCGCCCTGGCCCGCAAGGCCGCGGAGCAGTCTGCCGTGCTGCTGAAGAACGACGGCCTGCTGCCCCTGTCCGACAGCGTGAAGAAGGTGGCGGTCATCGGTCCGTTTGCGGATGACGGTCAGCTGCTGGGCTCCTGGGCCATCAACGGCAAGGAGGAGGAGGCCGTGACCATCCTGCAGGGCCTCCGGAACCGTCTTCCCCAGGCGGAGATCCGTGCCTGCATGGGCTGCCCGGCCGACCTGGTCACCGGCGACACCGCCCACGTGGAGGAGGCCGCCGCGCTGGCTGCCTGGGCCGATCAGACCATCCTGGTGCTGGGCGAGCGGGGCAGCCATTCCGGCGAGTCCAACAGCCGTGCCAAACTGGAGCTGTCCGACGCCCAGCTGGCCCTGGCGGAGGCAGTCCTCAAGGCCTGCCCCGACACCGCCGTGCTGCTGATGACCGGCCGTCCCCTGGCGATCCCCGAGGTGGACGCCTGGGCCCGGGCCATCCTGTGCATGTGGCAGCCCGGTACCGAAGGCGGCACCGCCGCGGCCCGGCTGCTCTATGGCGATGTGAGCCCCATGGGCCATCTGCCCATGACCTTCCCCCGCACCACCGGCCAGGAGCCCATCTCCTATGATGTATACAGCACCGGCCGCGCCGTGCCGGATCCCCTCCACAGTGAAGCCAACCTGTTCCAGTCCCATTATCTGGATGTGCCCGTGGCCCCGCTGTATCCCTTCGGCTACGGCCTGACCTACACGGATTTCACCCTGAAGGACGCCGCCTTGTCCGCCGATACCCTGACGAAGGACGGCTCCCTGACCGCCTCCGTCACCCTGTGCAACACCGGCAAGCGGGAAGGCACCGCCCTGGTGCAGCTCTACACCCACGATCTGGCCGGCTCCATGGTGCGCCCCGTGCGCGAGCTGAAGGAGTTCAGCAAGGTGACCCTGCAGCCCGGCGAGGAGACCCGGGTGTCCTTCACCATCACCGAGGACATGCTGCGCTTCCAGACCCTGGACCACGGCTTCGCCAGCGAGCCCGGCGTCTTCGAGGCCCTCCTTGCCCTGGACGCCCAGTCCGGCGAACGCTGCACGTTCAGATTGGTGTAAAGGAAACTCCCTCAGTCGCTTCGCGACAGCTCCCTCGGAGAGGGAGCCTTTTTAGTAACTTGACCTTCCCCTTTAGGGGAAGGTGCCCGAAGGGCAGATGAGGTCCTCCATCAGGCTCCCCCTTTGGGGGAGCTGTCGCCGCGGCGACTGAGAGGGCTTTCCGGGAGCTGTCAGCGCAGCTGACTGAGGGAGTGCTCCTATCCCTCCGATCCGGCGGAATACCTCCCGTTAACCTTTTGTTCTGACTGTGTATTCTTCTTCAAGGCTGTTGTATTCTGTACATGCAGCAAGGAACTGCTGCGGAACACAGAACATCCGGATCCAAAGGGTCCGAGAGATAAAGAAAGATTTTGAAGGAGGATTTCCCACATGATCGCTACCGCCATTGCCGAGACCGCTGCCGCCACCACCACTTCCACTTCCGCTTCCTTTAGCTTCAGCCTGGGTGGACCCGTGC
>R14__coassemble_1247_pt1 | contig 13264 bp, 7 predicted proteins | sample R14__metabat2_high_PE_026 | metagenome-assembled genome bin R14 | reverse complement strand
GGACGCCCCGTCACCGGTCCCGGCAACCGCACCCTGAAGTGCCTGTCCGAGCTGCTGCGCGGCAAGCAGGGCCGTTTCCGCCAGAACCTGCTGGGCAAGCGCGTGGACTACTCCGGCCGTTCCGTTATTGTCGTTGGTCCCGAGCTGAAGCTGCACCAGTGCGGCCTGCCCAAGAACATGGCCCTGGAGCTGTTCAAGCCCTTCGTCATGTCCCGGCTGGTGTCCCTGGGCAAGAGCAAGAATATCAAGAGCGCCAAGCGCCAGGTGGACAAGGCCTCCAATGAGATCTGGGACATCCTGGAGGATGTCATCCGTGACCATCCTGTGCTGCTGAACCGCGCACCTACCCTGCACCGTCTGGGCATTCAGGCCTTCGAGCCCGTGCTGGTGGAGGGCAAGGCCATCAAGCTGCATCCCCTGGCCTGCACCGCCTTCAACGCCGACTTCGACGGCGACCAGATGGCCGTGCACGTACCGCTGAGCATGGAAGCCCAGGCCGAAGCCCGTTTCCTGATGCTGGCCCATAACAACATCCTGAAGCCCTCTGACGGCAAGCCCGTCATCAGCCCCTCTCAGGATATGGTTATCGGCTGCTATTACCTGACCATCATCAATGAGAACGGCAAGGGTGCCGGCCGCATCTTCCGCGATCAGGACGAGGCCATGATGGCCTACTCCCTGAACCAGATCACCCTGCAGAGCCCCATCAAGGTGCGCATCACCCGCAGCTTTGATGGCGAGACCGATTCCCGCCTGATCCAGACCACCCTGGGCCGCCTGATCTTCAATGAGGCCATTCCCCAGGATATGGGCTTCAAGCCCCGCACCTGCCTGGACGATATGTTCAAGCTGGAGTGCGCCGACTGGAGCGATCCCAAGCCCATTGGCAAGAAGGAACTGTCCAGCATTGTGGACATGTGCTTCTACAGCCAGAAGGAGCACAAGACCGCCCTGGTGCTGGACAAGATCAAGGCGCTGGGTTACAAGTACTCCACCGTGGGTGCCATCACCGTGTCCGTGGCTGACATCAAGGTGCCCGAGTGCAAGGCCACCATGCTGGCCGAGGCCGATGCCAAGGTCGCCAAGATCAACAATGCCTATCGCCGCGGTATCATGAGTGAGGACGAGCGCTACAGCCGCGTCATCGATCTGTGGAATGACACCACCCACACCCTGCGCGATCAGATCCTGCCGAACCTGGATCGCTTCAACCCCATCCGTATGATGACCGACTCCGGCGCCCGCGGTTCTTCCGCGCAGGTGTCCCAGCTGGCCGGTATGCGCGGTCTGATGGCTTCTCCCTCCGGTAAGACTGTAGAGCTGCCCATTCGCGCAAACTTCCGTGAAGGCCTGAACGTGCTGGAGTTCTTCCTGTCCTCCCACGGCTCCCGTAAGTCCCTGTCCGATACCGCTCTGCGTACCGCTGACTCCGGTTACCTGACCCGCCGTCTGGTGGACGTTTCCCAGGAGCTGATCGTCCGCGAGGAAGATTGCTTTGCCTCCCGCGGCGAAAAGGTCCGCGGCATCACGGTGGAGGAGCTGATGAGCGGCAAGCAGTCCATCGAACCGCTGGAGGATCGTCTCCGCGGCCGGACCGCTGCCGAGGACATCGTAAGCCCCGAGACCGGCGAGGTCATCGTGCACATGAATGAGCCCATCGACCACCGCAAGGCCCAGGCCTGCGTGAAGGCCGGTGTCAAGCGTGCCATGGTCCGCTCCGTGCTGACCTGCCGCTGCGAAAACGGTGTGTGCGCCGCCTGCTATGGTCAGAACATGGCCCATGGCGGCAAGGTGGATATCGGCGAGGCTGTCGGTATCATCGCCGCACAGGCTATCGGCGAACCCGGTACCCAGCTGACCATGCGTACCTTCCATACCGGCGGTATCGCTTCCGGTGAGGATATTACCCAGGGTCTTCCCCGCGTGGAGGAGCTGTTTGAGGCCCGCAAGCCCAAGCATGAGGCGACCCTGACCGAGGTCAGCGGCCGCGTGGAGATCACCGAGCAGAAGAACCGCCGCGTGGTGCAGGTCACCAACGACGACAATCCTTCCGATACCCGCGCCTACCCCATCAACTATGGCAGCCGCCTGAAGGTCCAGGCCGGCGACCATGTGGAGGCCGGCGACGAGCTGGTGGAGGGCGCCATCAATCCTCATGACCTGATGCGCATCAAGGGCGTGAAGGCCGTGCAGGACTACCTGCTGCGTGAGGTGCTGTCCACCTACCGTCTGCAGGGCGTTGCCGTGGCTGACAAGCACATTGAGATCATCATTCACCAGATGCTGCGCAAGGTCCGCATCGAGGATGCCGGTGACACGCCCCTGCTGCCAGGTTCCATGGTGGATATCTTCCAGTTCGAGAAGGCCAACCGCGAAGCCATCATGGAGGGCAAGGATCCTGCCAGTGCAAAGCGTATCCTGCTGGGCATCACCAAGGCTTCCCTGGCCACCGACAGCTTCCTGTCCGCCGCCTCCTTCCAGGAGACCACCCGCGTGCTGACCGAGGCCGCTATCAAGGGCAAGGTCGACCCGCTGCTGGGCATCAAGGAGAACGTAATCATCGGCAAGCTGATCCCTGCCGGTACCGGCATGCAGCGCTACCGTAACATCGAGATCCGCGAGAACAACGATTATTGATCGCAGCGCGCAGGCGCTTCCAACGATCACACCGGGTGGGAGCTTCCGTCAGCGGAGGCTCCCACTTTTCTTTGAATCGCAGAGTGGAGTAAATTTATGAAGCATGATAACATTGTCCTGATCGGCATGCCGGGCTGCGGCAAGAGCACCGTGGGCGTGGTCCTGGCCAAGACGCTGAACATGGATTTCATCGACAGCGATATCGTCATCCAGAAGCATGAGGGAAAAAAGCTTTCCGAGATCATTGAGGCCGTGGGAGACGACGGCTTCCGCGAGGTGGAGAACCGCGTGAACGCGGAGCTGGATTGCCATCATTCCATCATCGCCACCGGCGGCAGTGTGATCTACGGCCGGGAGGCCATGGAGCATCTGAAGCAGATCGGCACCGTGGTCTATCTGCAGCTGAGCTACCAGAAGGTGAAGGAGCGCCTGGGCGATCTGCATGCCCGCGGCGTGACCATCAAGCCCGGCTGGACTCTGCAGGACCTCTACAACGAGCGCTGCCCCCAATATGAGCAGTGGGCCGATATCGTCATGCATGAGGACGGCCTGCGCCTGCGTGAGGTGGTCGCGGCCCTGCAGAAGAAGCTGGAAGAAGAGAATTAAACCAAAGGGATACCCGAGGGTTTCCAAAGGGCGATCGGAAAGCCCTTTGGTCGCGCCTGCAGGCGCGAACCCCTTTGTTTCAACAGATAAAAGGAGTGTACCTATGGCTCAGACCTATGATGCGAGCAATATCCAGGTATTGGAAGGCCTGGAAGCGGTTCGCATGCGCCCCGGTATGTATATCGGCACCACCTCCTCCCGCGGCCTGCATCATCTGCTGTGGGAGATCGTGGACAACGCCATCGACGAAGCCAGCAACGGCTACGCCCAGCATGTGGAGGTCACGCTCCACCATGACGGCTCCGCTTCCGTCTATGATGACGGGCGCGGCGTCCCGGTGGATACCCATCCCACCCTGGGCATTTCCGGCCTGGAGGTCATCTATACCCGTCTGCATGCCGGCGGCAAATTTTCCGGGGAAAATTATGAGTATTCCGGCGGCCTGCACGGCGTGGGCGCCTCCGTGGTGAACGCGCTCAGCCGCTGGCTCACTGTGGATGTATACCGCGATTACGGGCATTACCGCATGTCCTTCGCTTCCGTGTTCGATCCGGAAAAGGGCAAGGTGACCGCCGGCATCCCCCAGGGACCTCTGGAAAAAGTGGAAAACACCCGCAAGCACGGCACCCTGGTGCGCTTCCTGCCGGATGATACCATCTTTGAGGATACCGAGTTCAAGAATGAAACCGTGGCCCGCCGTCTGCAGGAGCTGGCCTATCTGAACAAGGGCATCTGCATCTCCCTGAAGGATGAGCGCGTCAAGGATCCCGCCCAGCGGGAGCACACCTGGTATTATGAAGGCGGCATCGCGGATTATGTGCGCTATCTGAATGTCGACAAGACGCCGCTGCACCCGGACGTGATCCTGCTGGAGGGCAAGAAAGACGGCATCATCTGCCGCGCCGCCATCCAGTATACGGACAGCTATACCGAAAGCCTGTTCAGCTATGTGAACAACATCCCCACCGGCGAGGGCGGCACCCATGAGACCGGCTTCAAGACCGCGTTCACCAAGGCCTTCAACGATTATGCACGCAAGCTGGGCGTGCTGAAGGAGAAGGGCAACAACCTTTCCGGCGAGGATTTCCGGGAGGGGCTCACCTGTGTGCTGATCGCCATGGTGAAGAACCCGCAGTTTGAGGGGCAAACCAAGGGCCGTCTGGGCAACAGCGAGGTCCGTCCCGTGGTGGAAACGCTGATCACCGAGGAGCTGACCGTCTGGCTGGAGGATCTGAAGCACCAGGAGGTCGCCCAGCAGATCGTTTCCAAGGCCGTACGCGCGGCCCAGGTAAGAGAGGCCGCCCGCAAGACCCGCGACAATGCCCGTGCCGCCAACAAGCTGGAAACCGCCCCCCTGGTGGGCAAGCTGGCCGCCTCCTCCGGCAAGAAGCCCGAGGACAACGAGCTGTTCATCGTCGAGGGTGATTCCGCAGGCGGCAGCGCCAAGCAGGGCCGCGACCGCCGGTTCCAGGCTATCCTGCCCCTGCGCGGCAAGCCCCTGAATATCGAAAAGAAGCGTCTGGACCAGGTGCTGAGCAACGAGGAATTCCGCAGCCTGATCACCGCTCTGGGGACCGGTATCGGCGAAAGCTTCACCCTCAGCAGCCTGAAGTATCACAAGGTGGTCATCCTCTCCGATGCCGACCAGGACGGCGCCCATATCCGGGCCATCCTGCTCACCTTCTTCTTCCGCTATATGCGGGAGCTGATCACCGAAGGCCACGTCTATATCGGCATGCCGCCCCTCTACCGCGTGCAGAAGGGCTCAAAAATCTGGTATGCCTACGACGACAAGGAACTGACGAAAATGACCAAGGAGGCCGGCAAGGGCTATCTGCTGCAGCGCTACAAGGGTCTCGGCGAGATGAACCCGGAGCAGCTTTGGGCCACCACCATGGATCCCTCCCAGCGCAAGCTGATGCGTGTCTCCATCGATGACGCCGCCCAGGCCGACCGTCTGGTGACCATCCTGATGGGCGACAAGGTGGAACCCCGCCGGGATTACATCTCCGAGCATGCCGACTTCAACCGTCAGGACAATTTCGAGCTTCCGCCGGAGCAGGCCGCCAAGGTAGCCGCTCATGAGAAAGCGTAAAGGAGGGAAGCACCATGCCGAAAAAGCGTGAACCGGAAAAACCGATCGTCAAGGACGACCCCAGCCGGATCATCCAGACCTCCATGGAAGATGTGATGCACAATTCCATGATCCCCTATGCCGAGCATGTCATTCTGGAGCGTGCGCTTCCCCGTGTAGAGGACGGCCTGAAGCCCGTTCAGCGCCGCATCCTGTATACCATGATGGAGCTGGGCACCACCTCCGACAAGCCCCACCGCAAGTGCGCCCGTATTGTGGGCGACTGCCTGGGCAAATATCACCCGCACGGTGACTCCTCCGTCTATGGTGCCCTGGTGCACATGGCCCAGGACTTCAACATGCGCGCACCGCTGGTGGACGGTCACGGCAACTTCGGCTCCATCGACGGCGACTCCGCCGCTGCCATGCGTTATACCGAAGCCCGCATGACCCCGCTGGCCGAGCTGATGCTCCGGGATATCGAGAAGGACACCGTCCCCTTCCGGCTGAACTTCGATGACAGCCTGAAGGAGCCGGACATGCTGCCCGCCCGCTATCCCAATCTGCTGGTCAACGGTGCCAACGGCATCGCCGTGGGTCTGGCTACCAACATTCCGCCCCATAACTTCGGCGAATCCGTCCGGGCCGTCATTGCCCAGATCGAAAATCCGGATATCACCCTGGATGAATTGATGAAGATCATCCCCGGCCCGGACTTTCCCACCGGCGGCGTGCTGGTGGACAATGAGGAGATCCGCAAGGGGTATGAGACCGGGCGAAGCAAGCTGCAGGTCCGGGCGAAGGTGCACATCGAGGATGGCAGCGCCGGGCGCAAGCTGCTGGTGATCACCGAGGTGCCCTTCTAGGTCAACAAGGCCGCTATGCTGGAGAAGATCCTGCACCTGAGCGAGGAAAAGAAGGCGCAGCTGGGCTGCATCTATGACATCCGCGACGAAAGCGACCGCGAAGGCCTTCGCGCCGTCATCGAGTTGAAGAAAGAAGCTAATCCGGAAAAGGTCCTGGCCTTCCTCTACAAATACAGTGACCTGCAGGTCACCTTCGGCGTCAACATGGTGGCCATCGCGGACGGCAAGCCCGTGCAGATGGGCCTGAAGGCCATCATCGGCTATTTCATCAAGCATCAGAAGGACGTCATCACCCGCCGCACCCGCTTTGAGCTGGATCAGGCGAAGGCCCGGGCCCATATCCTGCAGGGCCTGATGATCGCCGTGGACAACCTGGATGAGGTCATCCGGCTGATCCGCGCCAGCAAGACCCCCAAGGAGGCCAAGCAGCGCCTGATGGAGGCCTTCGAGCTGGATGACGTGCAAGCCCAGGCCATCCTGGATATGCGTCTGCAGCGCCTGACCAATCTGGAGATCCTGGCGCTCCGCAAGGAATACGAGGACCTGCTGAAGCTGATTGACCGGCTGGAGGGCATCCTGAAAAGCGAGAAGAAGCTGCTGGCGGTCATCCGCAAGGAGCTGGAGGAGATTGCCGCCGAGCACAACGATCCCCGCCGCACAGCCATTGAGGTGCCCGGCGAGGTGGTCCTCACTCCTGAGGACGAGCAGCCCATTCCGGATGAGTGCGTGATCGCCTACACCTGCGGCGGCGCCCTGAAGCGCGTCTATCCCGCCAACTACCGCAAGCAGCCGCTCCCCTCCCTGAAGGAGGATCAGAAGGAGGCCGCCCGCTTCCTCTTCAACACGCAGACAGACCACACGCTGCTGATCTTCACCGACCGGGGCAACTGCTATCCGCTTTCCGTGGGCAAGCTGACCGAATGCAAGCCCAGGGACCGCGGTCAGCAGCTTTCCGCCCTGCTGGCAGGTCTGGAGGACGGCGAGACGGCCGTTTATATGGACTGCGTCCGCATGAATGAGCTGACCGGAAAGCCGGATTATCTCTTCGTATCCCACAACGGCCAGACCAAACGGGTACAGGCCGCCGAATTCGATGTCCGCAGCAAAAAGATAGTCACCATGAACCTGAAGAACGGCGACACGCTCCGCTTTGTGCTGCCCCTGATCAACGATGGCGATATCCTGCTGGTATCCAAAGCCGGCATGGGCATCCGGTTCCCCCAGGATACAGTACCCGTCCAGGGTCGCAGCTCCGCCGGTGTGAAGGGGATCGCCCTGGAAGCCGGGGATGAGGTGATCGCCTGCGGCCTGACGGACAGCGGCAGCGAACTGGTGGTCTTCACCGACCGCGGCTACGGCAAGCGTATTCCCGCCGTGGAACTGGAAAAGCAGAACCGCGGCGGCAAGGGCGCCCGGCTGATGCCCTTCAACAAGAACGGCTCCACCGGTACCTGCCTGGCCGGCGCCGTACTCTGCGGCAAGGAGCCCGCCGAGCTGCTGCTGACGCAGAAGTCCAGCCAACCCACTGTATTGCAAAAAGATGAGATCCGCCCCCAGCGCAAAACAGACAAGGGTACGCCCTACGTCATGGCCCTGCTGGAGGACATCGTCACCGGGCTGGAAAAGCTTCCATCACCCTGATGCAATCTGGCAGGAGGGAGCGATTTCACCCATGCCGGCCTGCAATGCGTTTGCTTTCCCACTAAACCGGGGCTTGCAATTCCCTTCAAATTATGTTATAGTAACTTATGTAAGGGAGTAGTCAGCATGCTGATGCGGTGGTGCCAACATCCTGGAGCAATCCTGGTATCACCTTAAATGACGAGACTTATCCGTGGACGGGATCCATGGATGAGTCTCGTTTTTTATACCGCATCCCATGGTGCGTAAAGGAGGAACACCCTGTGGAGTGGAACCTGATGTTTTTTGTCAACAGCGTCCTGCTGGGCGTCGGTCTGGCGATGGATGCCTTCTCGGTTTCCATGGCCAACGGACTCAATGAGCCCCATATGCCCGGGCGCCGTATGAGCCTGATCGCCGGTACCTTCGGCTTCTATCAGATCGCCATGCCCCTCATCGGCTGGATCTGTGTGCACACCATCGTGCAGGCCTTCCAGGCATTTGAGAAATTCATTCCCTGGATCGCGCTGATCCTGCTTGGCTATATCGGCGGCAAGATGCTGCTGGAGGGCATCCGCAATAAGGAAGCGGAGGAGGCAGCTCCCGCGGTCAGCTTCGGCGCGCTGATGGTGCAGGGCATTGCCACCTCCATCGACGCACTTTCCGTCGGCTTCACCATCGCGGATTATGACTGGGTGATGGCCCTCACCAGCGCAGTAATCATCGGCGTGGTCACCTTCGGGATCTGCATAGGAGGCCTGGTCATCGGCAAGAAATTCGGCACCAGGCTCTCCAACAAGGCCTCCATCCTGGGCGGTATCATTCTGATTTTCATCGGTCTGGAGATCTTCATCAAGGGCGTCTTCGGGCTGTAAGGAGGAAAAGCTATGCTGCAGGCTGTTTTATTGTTTGCTCTGGGTCTGGTCCTGCTCATCAAGGGCGGCGACTGGTTTGTGGACGGCGCCACCGGCATCGCCCGGCGTTTCCACGTGCCGGAGCTGCTGATCGGCGCCACGGTGGTCTCCATCGGCACCACCATCCCGGAGGTCATGGTCTCTGCCACCTCCGCGCTGGGTGGGCATGGGGAGATCGCCTATGGTAACGCCATCGGCTCGGTCATCTGCAACACCGCGCTGATCGCCGCCATCACCATGGCAGTGAGGCCTTCCTCGGTGCCGCGCAAGGCCATTCTGACGCCGGTTGCCTTCTTCTTCGGCGCGGCTGTCCTGTATGCCGCAGTGGCCTATACCACCGGCTATTTCAGCCGCTGGATCGGTATCCTGATGCTGGTCATTTTTGTGGCTTATATCCTGCTCTGTGTCCGGGACGCCCGGCGTTCCCCCGCGCCCTCGGAGGAAGAAACCGCTCCCGAAAAGGAAGCGCCCCTGCTGCACCACCTCGGCCTGTTGGTCGTCGGCGCCGCGCTGATCGCCGTCGGTGCCAACCTGCTGGTGGATAACGGCACCATCATCGCCACGGAGCTGGGTGTTCCGGAGGCCGTCATCGCGCTGACCTTTGTGGCCCTGGGCACCTCCCTGCCGGAGCTGGTCACCGCCATCACCGCCTTGGCCAAGGGGCACAGCGATCTTTCCCTGGGCAATGTGATTGGTGCCAACCTGTTCAACCTGGTGCTGGTCAGCGGCACCGCCACCACGCTGGCTCCCTTCCAGATCCCCGTCAGCCGCACCATTGCCGGCATGAACGCTTCCCTGGTGGTCGATATTCCGGTCATGATCCTCGTCATGGCGCTGATGTGCATCCCTGCCCTCCGTAAGGAAAGGGTCTATCGTTGGCAGGGCATCCTGCTTTTGTGCATCTATGCCGCATTCTGCGTGTTCCAGTTCGTGGTTTGAGTCCTGTTTGATTATTGGATACATTGATATTTTCAAAGCCCGGCAGCCACAATCGCTGCCGGGCTTTGATTTTACCTCATGTTTTCACATCAGTGAAGGCAGTATACCGATTATTCCACGTCCTGCAGGGCAGCAAAGTTTTCCTCGCCGGTGCGGACCTTCACGACGCGCTCCACGCCGTAGACGAAGATCTTGCCGTCACCGATATGACCGGTGTACAGCGCCTTCTTGGCCGCGTCGATCACCTGCTCCACGGGAATGCTGGACACGACGACCTCGACCTTGACCTTGGGCAGCAGGGTCACGTCCATTTCAACGCCGCGGTAGCGTTCGCCGGCGCCCTTCTGGATACCGCAGCCCATGACCTGGGTCACGGTCATGCCGGTCACGCCCAGATCGTTCATGGCGGTGCGCAGCTTGTCGTAGCGGCTCAGCTTGGCAATGATGACCACCTTGTGGATGCCGGTGTTGATCTCCGGCGCCACCGTGACCGGCACAGCAGCATTGACCACCGCCGGGCTGGCTTTGCTGATATCCTCCACGCCCAGGTTGGTGTTCTCGTTCACGCCCATTTCCATGCCGGAGGCGTCCATGATGGAGAAGCCGGAGTAAGCGGAGGGCAGGCCGTGCTCTGTGGCATCCAGGCCGGTGATCTCCTCCTCCTCGGAAACGCGCAGGCCGAAGAGCGCCTTGATGAGCAGGAAGGCCAGGGTGATGGTGACCGCCGTCCAGGCCGCGGTGGCCAGCATGCCGGTCAGCTGGATGCCCAGCAGCTTGAAGCCGCCGCCGTAGAACAGGCCCTTGCCGGCGATCTGGTTGGCACCGAAGGTCACGCCATCGCCAAAGCCGCGGGCAAAGCCGGGCGCGGCATCGGTGGCAAAGAGACCGACGGCCAGGGTGCCCCACATACCGTTCATAAAGTGCACAGCCACAGCGCCGACGGGGTCATCCACGTGCAGCTTGTTATCCAGGAACCAGACGCCGAAGCACACCAGCAGGCCGGAGACCGCGCCGATGCAGATGGCGCCGGTGGCGTCGCACACGTCGCAGGGGGCGGTGATGGCCACCAGACCGGCCAGGGAAGCGTTCAGGCACATGGAGACATCGGGCTTGCCGTACTTCACCCAGGTGAAGATCATGCAGACCACGGTGGCAATGCTGGGCGCGATGGTGGTGGTCACGAACACGCTGCCCATTTCCTCCACGGAGGTGCAGGCCGCGCCGTTGAAGCCGTACCAGCCCAGCCAGAGGATGAACACGCCCAGGCAGGCGATGGGCAGGTTGTGGCCGGGGAAGGCGTTGACCTTCACGACCTTGCCCTTGGCATCGCGGGTGAACTTGCCGATACGCGGTCCGAGCATCGCCGCGCCGATCAGGGCGCAGATGCCGCCGACCATGTGGATGCAGTTGCTGCCGGCGAAATCATGGAAGCCCATCTGCGCCAGCCAGCCGCCGCCCCAGGTCCAGTGGGCCTCAATGGGGTAGATCACCGCGGAGATGATGGCGGAGTACACGCAGTAGCTCAGAAAGCGGGTGCGCTCAGCCATGGCACCGGACACGATGGTGGCGGTGGTGGCACAGAACACCAGGTTGAAGACGAAGTTGCTCCAGTCAAAGGAAGCATAATTTGTGAAGATGTCCAGACCCGGCTTGCCGATGAAGCCGATCCAGTCCTCCCCCAGGAAGAGGCCGAAGCCCAGCACAATGAACACCACCGTGCCGATGCAGAAGTCCATCAGGTTCTTCATCAGGATGTTGCCGGCGTTCTTGGCGCGGGTGAAGCCGGTCTCGCACATGGCGAAGCCCGCCTGCATCCAGAACACCAGCGCGGCACCGATCAGGAACCATACGCTGAACAGGTTGCCGTTAATGGCCTCCAGAATGCTTTCCATAGTCAGTTCCATTGTCCATTCCCCCTTGATATAAATAACAACGGCGTGGGATCGACCGATCCGCACGCCGTTGTGCTTGGAATGTGAAGTTCAGGGCTCAGCGAACGCCGAACAGCAGGTCGCCGTATACGGGATAAGGCCAGTCAGCCTTGGCGGACAGGGTCTCGGCCTCGTCGCAGGGCACACGCAGGGCAGCCATGCAGGGGATGATCTCATCCCGGATCATGGCGGCAGCGGCGGTGATGTTGCCGATCTCCTTCAGCGCCACCACCTTTTCCTCCAGGGCGGTCAGCGCCGTGTCGATCTGCTCCATCAGCGCGGAGAGCTTCTCCAGCTTGGCGGTCTCATAGCCACCCTTGTAGCCGGGCAGCACGGCCAGCTTGTCCTTGAGCTGGGCCGCCAGGGAGCCGCTGTAGCTTTCCACCGCGGGCAGGATCAGCTTGCGGGTCATGTCGATCATGGTCAGGGCTTCGATGTTCACGCTCTTGCAGTAGTTCTCCAGCATGATCTCGTAGCGGGAGCGGATCTCGCTTTCGCTCATGACCTTGTGGGCCATCAGCACGGCCATGTTCTTCTCGGAGAGCAGCTCCTCCATGGCATCGGGCGTGGTGCGCAGGTTGGCCAGGCCGCGTTTTTCGGCTTCCTTCACCCAGCTCTCATCATAGCCGTTGCCGTTGAAGATGATGCGCTTGTGGTCGATCAGGGTCTTGCGGATCAGGTAATGCACCGCGTTCTCAAAGTCATCGGCCTTCTCCAGCAGATCGGCATACTGCTTCAGGGATTCGGCCACCGCGGTGTTCAGCATGATGTTGGCGCAGGCGATGGAGTTGCTGGAGCCCAGGGAGCGGAACTCGAACTTGTTGCCCGTAAAGGCAAAGGGAGAGGTGCGGTTGCGGTCGGTGGTATCGCGGAAGAACTTGGGCAGCACGTGCACGCCCAGCTTCATCATGGTCTTCTCGGTGCCGGCGTAGGGCTCATCCTTTTCGATGGCGTCCAGCACGGCGGTCAGCTCATCGCCCAGGAACATGGAGATGATGGCAGGCGGCGCTTCGTTGGCGCCCAAACGATGATCGTTGCCTGCGGTGGCCACGGACAGGCGCAGCAGGGTCTGATAATCATCCACAGCCTGGATCACAGCCACCAGGAACAGCAGGAACTGGGCATTCTCATAGGGGGTCTCGCCGGGGGTCAGCAGGTTCACGCCGGTATCGGTGGCCATGGACCAGTTGTTGTGCTTGCCGCTGCCGTTCACGCCGGCAAAGGGCTTCTCATGCAGCAGGCACACCAGGCCATGCTTCAGGGCCACCTTCTGCATGATCTCCATGGTCAGCTGGTTGTGGTCGGTGGCGATATTGGTGGTGGCGTAGATGGGCGCCAGCTCGTGCTGGGCGGGGGCCACCTCGTTGTGCTCGGTCTTGGCCAGGATGCCCAGCTTCCACAGCTCCTCGTTCAGGTCATTCATGTAGGCCTGTACGCGGGGCTTGATCACACCGAAGTAATGGTCATCCAGCTCCTGACCCTTAGGCGGCTTGGCGCCAAACAAGGTGCGGCCGGTGTACACCAGGTCGGGGCGCTTGTTGAACATCTCCCGGTCCACCAGGAAGTACTCCTGCTCCGGGCCCACGCTGGTGCGTACGCACTTCACATCCGTGTTGCCGAACAGCCGCAGGATGCGCAGGGCCTGCTTGTTCAGGGCCTGCATGGAGCGCAGCAGGG
>R14__coassemble_1244_pt1 | contig 13295 bp, 12 predicted proteins | sample R14__metabat2_high_PE_026 | metagenome-assembled genome bin R14 | reverse complement strand
GCCGCCACTGGCGGCAGCTCTTCTTCGTCCTCGGAGAGGGAGCCTTTTGGTTACTTGTGCCAGGTAACCTTCCCTCCAGGCTTCCCCTTTGGATATTGAGCTAAAGTAACTAAGCCTTCCCCTTTAGGGGAAGGTGCCCGAAGGGCAGATGAGGTTTTCAACCACTTGCCCCAGCGCCCCCACGGCCAGCGCAAAGGCTATTCCCATCAGCGACGCACCCAAGAGCAGCGGGGCGATGAGCATCAGCACAGCGGCTGCGGCCCAAAGCGCGGGGACGTCCTTGCTGCGCAGAAGCTGCATCAGGCAGAAGGGCACCAGAGCGGTCATGGCAGCGGCGGGTAAGGCATCGCAGCAGAGCAGCCAAAGGGCCGCAAGCAGCATGCAGGCCAGCGCGGGGATCGGGCGGCGGCAGACGGCGCGGAGCTCCTCCTGACGGCGCCGGTCCTGCGCGGCAAACCAGGCGGAGGGACGCTCTCCGGGCTGCAGCTGCACCATGCCCTCGCCATCCGCGGCCTGCAGGGTGAACAGCAGCGAGTAAGCCGGGGCAGGCTGCGGACGGTTCAGCCGCAGGGCAATGTCCTCCGGCAGTACCACCTGACGTCCCTGCTCCGTAAGCAAGGTCAGCTCCTCCTCCAGCCAGGGCTGCAGCGCCTCCTGCAGCACCAGCGCCCCCAGATATACCGGGGCGCCCAGCCGGCCATCTTCCACGGGGGCCATGGCAAAGCAGAGCGGCCGCTCCGCCTTCGCCAGCAGCACGGTCAGGCGCTCCCGCTGCTGATGTCCCAAGGGACCGGGCTGCAGCCCCTGGATCCGGGCGCAATGTGAAAGCAGCTCCGGACCACCGCAGGCAAAGGCCCGAAAGCCGGGTCCGTCCGGATGGATCTGCCAGCGGATGCCGTCCTGCTCCAGGGTCTGCACCAGGGGCATATGCTGCCGCAGGGCGGTGGCATCCAGCTTCATGCTGCGGAAAAAGCGCTCCGCCGCCCGGGCTGCGGGGCCGTCGGGAAGCGTCAGCAGCGCCGCGTGGGACAGCAGGAGCATGGAGGGCCCGGCGTTGATCCGCGCCCGGTCCGTGGGCGTTTCCGGGGCCATCACTGTGATGACCTCCCGCTCCCCGGACAGCAGCACGTCGGCGGCCAGGGTCACATCCTCTACGGCAGGCTGCTTCCTGAGCAGGATCCTGTGAAGGATGAAAAGTATTGCAGGGCAAAGCAGCGCGGTCAGAAGGGCTCCCGCCCAGCCGGGGATCAGCAAAGCCAGGGCCGGCACCAGGGACAGCAGGCGGATCATCGCCGGTCGCGCTCCTTTCATGTGGATGCTTCCATTATAATACACGGTACGGGCCTTGTCCAGCAAAGAACATACGAAAAACCCACCGGACGCATCCAGTCCGATGGGTTCTTTGGATCCCTGGCTCCGACGCCTCCATGGCAAGCCATCGGACAGGGAAGGTGATTTCCCGTAGGGGAAATTACTTGGCTACGAACAGCAGATAGCCGCCATTGGCCAGGGCAGCCATCGCTTCAGCGGTGAAGGTCACGGTCACAGAACCGTCGGCGTTCACGGTAGTGTCCAGCTCTTCGCTGTACTCACCGGCAACGGCGATCGCGGTCACGTCGCTTTCGAAGGCAGCGGCCAGGGTGAAGGTCAGGGTAACGGGCTCTTCCTGCAGAGCGATCACAGCGATAGCGTCAACCACTTCGCCTTCGCCCTCGTAGGCAGCCACAACGGCAACAATACCCTCGGCGTCGACGATCACTTCCATAGCGGCGGGATTGTCCACGGTCACGGTGTCATCAATGGTGATGCTGGGCTCAGCAAAAGCCACAACGGACATCATCATGATGGCAGCCAGAACCAGAGCAAGAATCTTCTTCATTTTGTCCATCTTCTTTCCGGAAAGAATATGTATCCTTGACCGCGGAGGACCCGGATGCTGTCAACCACGGAAGAAGGCAAGCAAATGGGGCGTTCTTTCCAATATAAATTTCTGCAGGGACGATCTTTGCCGTCCTCCACAAAAATCATTATACTTCAAACATCATTAAAATGCAAGTCCTTTTCAAACGATCGTCCGGCTGAAAATGGGACAAGACGGCAATCCTTTGGCGATGCGGGACTGCCCCCTTGCAATTCCGCCGCGGCCGTTGTAGAATGAAGCCGACAACTACTCCGACAGGAGGGAAAGATCATGAAGATGCTGGAAGGACGGCAGGTCACGGTCAGGGACAGTGAGCTGCTGCGGCGGGAAGCGGACAACCGGGCCTATATGCTCCGGCTGACCCGGGAAAACCTGATGCGCAATTATCTGCTGGAGGCCGGGCTGTGGAGCGACGCGGAGCTGAATCCGGAGATCCACGGCGGCTGGGAATCCCCCACCTGTGCCCTGCGGGGGCATTTTACGGGGCATTATCTGAGCGCGGCGGCCATGATCTGGCAGGCCACCGGCGATCCGGAGATCAAGGGCCGGGCCGATGCCATGGTGGAGGACCTGGCCCGCTGCCAGAAGGAGCATGGGGACGGCTGGGCCGGTTCCATCCCGGAGAAGTATCTGCAGTGGATCGCCCGGGGCAAGGAGGTTTGGGCACCGCACTACACGGTGCACAAGACCCTGATGGGCCTGGTGGACATGGCGAAGCTGACCGGCAGCCGGCAGGCCCTGGAGGTGGCGGACCGCTGGGGCGAATGGTTCGACCGCTGGACGGCGCAGTTCACCCGGGAGCAGATGGACGATATCCTGGACTTCGAGACCGGTGGTATGCTGGAGATCTGGGCGGAGCTGTATGCCCTGACAGGCAAGGATCGCTATCTGCGCCTGATGGAGAAGTATGACCGGCCCCGCCTGTTTGAGGAGCTGCTGGCCGGGCACGATCCCCTGACCAATATGCATGCCAACACCACCGTGCCGGAGGTGATCGGCTGCGCCAGGGCCTATGAGGTGACCGGCAAAGAACGCTATCGCCGGATCGTTGAGGCGTACTGGCACTGCGCCGTGGAGGAGCGGCCCGCCTATGTGACGGGCGGCCAGACCAACGGCGAGATCTGGTCCCCGAAGGACGGCGTTTCCACCCGCCTGGGCCGGAAGACCCAGGAGCACTGCGTGGTATACAACATGATGCGGCTGGCGGACTTCCTGTTCCGCTGGACGAAGGACGTGCGCTACGCGGATTACATCGAACGCAATCTGTACAATGGCATCTTCGCCCAGGGCTACTACCGCTATCGGGGTACCAACGGCTATGTGCCGAAGCATCCGCGGACCGGACTGATCGCCTACTTCATGCCCATGCGCGGCGGCGACCACAAGGGCTGGGGCACTGAGACCACTGACTTCTACTGCTGCCACGGTACCCTGGTGCAGGCCAACGCGGCGCTGAACCGCTGCCTGTACTATCAGGACGGGCGGGACCTGTACCTCTGCCAGTACTTCGACAGCGATGTGCGGCTGGAGGTGGACGGAAAGCCCGTGACGCTGCGGCTGCGCATCGATCACCAGACCGGCTCCTTCCATCTGTCCAGCGATTCCTCCGCCCGGCAGGCCATCGGCGCGGTGACCTCGAAGGTCATCCATCACCCGGAGGGGAAGCGGGTCACCCTGGAGGTACAGTGCGAGGGCGCGGTGCCGCTGCGGGTGCACGTGCGCATTCCGGACTGGGCAGGAAAGGGCGCAAGCCATTTTGAGACGCTGTCCAGGGAAAGCTGGCGGAACGGCGAACACGAGGTGCTGGATCTGCCCATGAGCCTGCGCAGCGAACCCCTGGCCGGGGATCCCACCCGGGTGGCCTTCCTCTACGGCCCCATCGTGCTGGCCGGCCTGACCGACGCGGAGCAGACCCTGCACGCTCCGGCGGAGCATCCGGAATCCTGCCTGACCCGCGACAATGAGCGCGAGTGGGGCAGCTGGGTGAACGAGTTCCTCACCACCACGGAGGAACGGGCCATCCGCTTCATCCCGCTATACGAGGTGGGATACGAAAGGTACGCGGTGTATTTCAGGGTGAAATAAATGATGAAGGATCCATGGCGTTATCTGTGGGTATCCGGCAGTAAGACCGGAGATGACCCGAGCAGGGTGGGATTGATCCAGCTTGCGTTTCCCATGCTGCTGGAAATGATTCTGCGATCCCTGGTGAGCATGGTGGACGTGGCCTTTCTGAGCCGCGTGTCGGACAGTGTGGTGAGTGCGGTCAGTGTGGGTACACAGTTTATCGTGCTGTGCCAGATCATTACCTCCGCGGTGGCAACAGGTACGCTGGTGTGCCTGAACCAGGCCATCGGCATGCATAAGAAGGAAACGGTGAACCTTCTGGCGACCATTGCCATTGCGGCTAATTTTGTGTTTGGCCTGTTCTTTGGCGCTGTGTTCCTGTGCGGTTCTGATGTGCTGCTGCGCATGATGTCCCTGGACGCGTAGGGAATGCGCTGCGGAGCGGTGTATATGCGGATCTGCGGCGGCTGCATGGTGTTTCAGGCGGTTCAGATCGTGATCAATTCCGTCTGTCGCTCCATGGGCAAAAGAAAAGCCCCCCTGGTGATCAATCTGGTCAGTAACGGCATCAATGTGGTGGGCAACTATGTGGCGGTCTGCCATCCGGAGCTTCTGGGGCTGGAGCCGGTGGCAGGGGTTGCGGTGGCCAGCGTGGCCAGCGTGATCGGCGGATTGATCATGGGCATCATGATCCTGCGCCGGACGACGGTGCGGCCTGCGCTTCGCTACCTGAAGCCATTCCCGGGAAAGGAATTCCGCCTGGCACTGTCCATCGGCATTCCCGGCGGTATCAACAATCTTTCCTATTCCGCGGGGCAGCTGCTGACAACGGCCATCATTTCCATGACGGGCACCCTGATGGTGGCGGCGAAGGTATATGTCTCGAACCTGGTGCAGTATGTTGCGCTGGTGGGGATGGCCATGTCCCAGGCAAGCTCACTCATGATCGGCTATAAGATCGGCGAGGACAGGATGGAGGAGGTCAACGACGTCCGAAGCCTGGTCACCCGGGTGGCCATTCTTTCCAATATGGTGTTCTCGCTTGTTCTGTTCCTTTTCAGGATCCCGCTGCTTCGCCTTTTTACGGTGAATGAAGAGGTGCTGGGCATTGCGACGGGCCTGTTCCTGATCGACTTTTTCGTGGAGATCGGACGCGCAATGAACAATTCCATTGCGGGGGCGCTCCAGGCCGCCGGGGATGTCAAATATCAGATGGTGGTCAATCAGGCCAGCGCATGGCTGATCTCGGTGGGCGGATCCTATGTCCTGGGGATCCTGTTCGATATGAAACTGGTGGGCGTTTGGACCGCTTTTGCCACGGACGAGCTGATCCGCGGGCTGCTGCTGCTTCGACGCTGGCAGTCCCAGAAATGGGTCAAAGGAGCTATGGAACGGCGGAAGATCATCAACGCGTCGCGAAGACCGGAAAACGGCATGCAGGCATGACAGACAAAAACCCCGACCTTCCTCCGAATGGGGGGAGATCGGGGCGTTGCTTTTTGGGGGATACAGCTTAGCGCTGGATACGGCCGGAGCCGTCGCCGCCGGCCAGCTTCTCGACCTCGGAAACGGTCATCATGTTGTAGTCGCCCTCGATGGTGTGCTTCAAAGCGGAAGCAGCCACGGCGAACTCAACGGCAGCCTGGGTGGACTTGCCGTTCAGCAGGGCATAGATCAGGCCGCCGCCGAAGCTGTCGCCGCCGCCCACGCGGTCGATGATGCGCAGCTCGTACTTCTTGGAGAAGCAGTACTCGCCGGAGGCCACATCATACAGCATGGCGGACCAGCCATTGTCGGAAGCAGAGTGGGACTCACGCAGGGTGATGGCCACCTTCTCGAAGCCGAACTTGTCAGCCAGCTGCTTGGCCACGGACTTGTAGCCCTCGCTGTTCAGCTTGCCGCCGTAGATATCGGTGGCCTCAGCCTCGATGCCGAACACGTCCTTGGCATCCTCCTCGTTGGAGATGCAGACGTCCACATACTGGCACAGGTCGGTCATGGCTTCGCGGGCCTGGGCACGGGTCCACAGCTTGCCGCGGTAGTTCAGGTCGCAGGAGATCTTCACGCCGTGGGCCTTGGCAGCCTTGCAGGCTTCCTTGCAGATCTCGACCACGTTCGGGCCCAGAGCGGGGGTGATGCCGGTGAAGTGGAACCACTCGGCGCCCTCGAAGATCTTGTCCCAGTCAAAGTCAGCGGTGGTCGCCTTCTGGATGGCGGAGTTGGCACGGTCATAGATGCACACGGAGCCGCGCTGGGAGGCGCCCTTCTCGTTGTAGTAGATGCCCACACGATCGCCGCCGCGGGTGATCATGCTGGTGTCCACACCATAGCGGCGCAGGCTGTTCACAGCGGCCTGACCGATCGCATGGGTGGGCAGCTTGGTGACATAAGCCACATCGATGCCGTAGTTGGCCAGGGACACGGCCACATTGGCCTCGCCGCCGCCGAAGGTGAACTCCAGGGTGTTGGCCTGGACAAAGCGCTCATAGTTGAAGGGCTGCAGACGAACCATCAGTTCGCCGAAGGTAACAACCTTAGCCATCGGAATCAACCTCTTTCATTCATTTTTTATGACAACGCTGCTTAAAACAGGGGGCACCGAAGGAGTCCAGAGGGCGATCGGAAAGCCCTCTGGTCGCTCCGCAGAGCGAAATCCCGTAAGCAGCCTTGCATTACTTCTGCTTCAGATGCACACCGAAGCCGCAGAACTCGCCCTTGAGATAGATGGCGATGTCCTTGCCGTTCTTGGTCACCAGGGAGTCCTCGTCGAACTCGAAGCCGCGCTGCTCCAGATGCCACTTGGCGCGCTTCAGGCTGTTGGTCTGGATGGCCAGATGACCGTGGGTGCCGCGGGCGGTGGGGGACTTCATGCACTCGAAGGCGGTGCCGCAGAAGTTGGAGGAATTGCCTTCCTTCACTTCCATGCCCAGCAGGGAGGCCAGCAGCCTGGCGTCCTTCAGGGACTGCTCGGCGGAGCCGCTGTTGATGCCCACATGGCACAGCTCCAGGCCCAGCATCTTGTTCACGGCGGAGCGGGTCAGGGCGGTGATGCGGGCCCAGTCCTTGGCTTCCACCGCGTCCTTCGGCACCATCCAGGAGCCGCCGCAGCACAGGATCTTGTCAAAGGCCAGGTAATCCAGCATGTTGGCTTCGTTGATGCCGCCGGTGGGCATGAACTTCATGGTGGTGTAGGGGCCGCACATGGCCTTGATCATCTTCAGGCCGCCTGCCTGCTCCGCGGGGAAGAACTTGACAGCCTTCAGGCCCAGGGACAGGGCGACTTCCACATCGGAGGGATTGGCGGTGCCGGGGCAGACCGGGATGCCCTTGTCGATGCAGTACTTGACGACGGTGGGATTCAGGCCGGGGGAAACGATGGCGGCAGCGCCGGCGTTCACGGCACGATCCACCTGCTCGGTGGTCAGCACGGTGCCTGCGCACAGGATCACATTGGGCAGCTCCTGATGCACGCGGCGGATGGCTTCCTCAGCGGCAGCGGTGCGGAAGGTGATCTCGGCAACGGGCAGGCCGCCGTCGCTCAGCGCCTTGCATAGCGGCACGGCGTCCTCCGCGTTATTGATGGCGATAACGGGAACCAGACCTGCAAGGGACAGTTTCTCCAAAATGTCCATGTGAATCGTTCCTTTCTCTGGTAAATCTATTGTGTTGCGGCTTGACCGCAAGGGAACGGAGTCCGTCGGAAATTCAAAATTCCGGCTGTTATCATGATACCACGCAGGATGATTGATGTCAAGAAAGGATTCTTTGATTTGCCTGTTGCGCGGCGGAAAAAGAGCGAGTACAATAGAAGAAAGGATCTGTTCCGAAAGGAGGAAAAGAGGTGCGTGGGATGCCGATCCGACTGGCTGTATCCTCCGACGTTTCCCGTGTGATCCGCTTCTACCGCGAGCTGCCCGTGGTGTATGAGAACGGCGGCACGGTGCTGTACCAAAACGAAAAAACAAAAATAAAAGTGACGAAAAAACCAAAATGAAACAGACGAAAAAACACAAACAAAAGTGACGAAAAAACCAAAATAAAACTTGCGAAAAAACCAAAATGCAGTAAAATGTCATGGAGGTGTTGCGCATGGAATATATCCGACGGATCATTGATGCCGAGCTGGACCGGAAGGCGAAGGCTTTTAATGCGGTCCATATTATCGGCCCGAAAGGCTGCGGAAAAACAAGAACTGCCCAGGAACGCTGTAAGACGGTGATCGAATTCCAGGACGAGGAGCGGCGGGACGGCTACATGGCGGTGGCGGAAACCTCTCCGCGCCTGTTTTTCAGAAATGAGAAGCCGATCCTTTTTGATGAATGGCAGGACGCGCCAAAGGTATGGGGCGCGATCCGCAAGGATTGCGACGATCATCCGGAAGCGGTCGGAGAATATTACCTTACGGGATCAAGCAGCCGGAAGATCGATACGCCGCATACGGGAACCGGAAGGATCAGCGAAATGACCATGTACCCCATGACGCTGTGGGAAACCGGGGAATCGAACGGAAGCGTTTCGCTTTCGGCCATCCTGGAGCATCCATAGGAGGACATTGACGGCTGCAGATCGGAGATCGCGCTGGAGGACCTTTTTTACGCGGCGTGCAGGGGAGGATGGCCGAGATGCCTTGCGATCCGGGACAGAGACGCAAAGCTTGAGATCGCCAGGGATTATTGCAAGCAGATCTATACGAAGGATATCAGCGCGGTGGATGGCGTGAAACGGAACCCGGAATGGACAAGGATGCTTTTGTGGTCCTACGCAAGGAATATGGCAACCATGGCGAAGAGAACGAGCATCTATGCGGATGTCCAGGCGAGCAACAGCGTAACGGACTCCACGCTGGCCTCCTATATTACGGCGCTGGAATCCCTGTTTGTGGTCAGGGATATTGATGCCTGGACGCCTCAGATCCGTTCCAAAACCGCTATCCGGGCTGCCAGGAAGCATATTTTTGTGGATCCGTCCATCGGGATCGCCGCACTTGGCTTGTCTCCGGATTACTTTTGCAATGATCTGGATCTGTTCGGCCATGTTTTTGAGAATATGGTCCTGAGAGATCTGCTGGTTTACGCGCAGGCGCACGATGCCAGGATCATGCATTACAGCGATGACGGAGGAACCGAGGCGGATGCAGTTTATCAGATGGCCGATGGCAGATATGCTCTGATCGAGATCAAAACCGGCGCGGGCGCGATCCCGGCGGCGGAAAAAAATCTGCTGAAGTTTAGGGAAATGATCCGCAGATATAATGAGAAAGCAAGAGAAAATACGGTCCATCCCGGCGTGACCTACAGGGAACCGACCGCGCTGATCTGCATCTGTGCCAACGCGACGATGGCTTTTACAACGGAAAACGGAATGAAGGTCATTCCCATCGGCTGTCTGAAAGACTGAATGCGTAACAGAGAGGAAGAAAAACTATGACCAAGCTTCTGCTCTCCGCGATCTTCAGCGGACTCATCATCCTGGGTACGATCGCCACGTTCCTGCGGTTCCTCCGGGGCGACAAGCATATGTTCCGGTTCTTCACCATCCTGTCCAACTGCTTTTCGGCGCTGGTGTCGGTGCCGGTGCTCATCGTGGACGTGCTGGTGCTGAGCGGGCAGCTGGAGGCGTGGCCCGAGCGGCTGATCTGGCTGCGGTTCGTGTCGGCGGTGGCGGTGATGGTCACCATGCTGACGGTGGTGTTCTTCCTGGCGCCGACCGCGGGCAAGGAGCTGCTGTACAAGAATGACAACCTGTACATGCATGTCATCGGCCCGCTGCTGGCGGCGGTGGCCTTTATCGCGTTCGAGCCCGGCACCCTTGGCCTTGCCCGTTCGCTGATCGGCATGCAGCCGGTGCTGCTGTATGGCCTGATCTATCTGTGCAAGGCGGTGTTCATCGGCGAAGATCGCGGCGGTTGGCCGGACTTCTACGGCTTCAACAAGGGCGGCCGCTGGCCCATCAGCTTTGCGGCCATGATGATCGCCTCCGCCGCGCTGAGCCTGCTGATGGCCTTGGCGCATAATCTTCTGTAAACCCTCAAGCAAAGGAGCAATCGACCATGTCAACAACGATCTGTCCGGTTCTGACGGACGAAGCGTTTTTCCTGGAGTGCCTGGATGATACCGTGCCGGGGCTGACGGATACGCTGGAGGCGGCAAAGCGCGGGGACTTCCGGATGGCGCGGCAGCGGCTGGCGGCGTTTGTACGGGAGACCGTGGAGCCGCGGGGCTATTTCGACCTGCCCTATACCGGCGCGGAGAATGTGACCGTCCTGCCGGAGGAAACGGAGGCGGACGCCTGCGAGCGCATCCTGCGGCATACGCTGGTGTCCTGCGGCGTGCCCTGTGCGTATGGCGAGGGACAGACCGTGGACTGGACGGCCAATCCCACGCCGAACGGCTACATGGAGTGGCCCTGGCAGCTGAACCGCCACTGGGACGCCAAGCTGCTGGCCCACCGGTACCTGGTGACCGGGGAGCCGCGCTACGCGGAGGCGGCTATGGAGCTGATGGACAGCTGGATCCGCCAGGCGGTGTTCCCGGGGGACGTGCCGGGCTGGCAGACCGTGCTGTGGCGCACCATCGAGTGCGGTCTGCGCATGGGCGAATCCTGGCCCAGCATCTTCCTGACGCTGTACCGGACGCCGGTCTTCACCGACGACCGCGTCACCGACTGGCTGAAGTCCGTGGTGGAGCATGGCCGCCGCCTGAGCCGCAACCACATGAGCGGCAACTGGCTGGTGATGGAGATGAACGGCCTGGGACAGCTGAGTATCCTGTTCCCCTTCCTGAAGGACGCGTCTGCCTGGCTGCGTCAGGCCTGCGAAAGCCTGGCGGAGGAGCTGGACCGCCAGTTCTACCCGGACGGCTTTCAGTATGAGCTGACCACCAATTATCACCATGTGGCCGTGAAAAATTATCAGCGGCTGATCGAGTTCGCCAGGGCGATGAAGGTCACCCTGCCGGTGGACCTGACGGCCCGGCTGGAGCGCACTGTGGATGTGGAGGCCCGGCTGATGATGCCGGACGGCCGCACCCCGGACCTGAACGACGGCCGCATGAACCCGGTGCGCCCTTTGGCGGAGCAGCGGCTGCGCATCTTTCCGGAAAAGGACAGTCTGCTGCGGCTGACGCGGGGCGAGGACTGCCCCTTCCCCGGGGAGACCTCCATGGCCTTCCCCTATGCCGGGCACGTGGTGATGCGCAGCGGCTGGGACAAGGACGCCTGCTGGGCCCTGCTGGACGGCGCGCCCTTCGGCCGGGGTCATCAGCATGAGGATAAGCTCTCCGTGCTGTATTACGCCGGAGGCAAACTGCTGCTGTGCGAGGGCAACAATTACGCCTATGACGATTCCGCCATGCGCCGCTATGTGCTGGGCAGCGAATCCCACAACACCGTGCTGGTGGACGGGCAGGGCCAGAACCGCCGCTGCCATTACCAGTGGGCGGACGAGGACATCCTCCGCAAGGCAGACATTGCCTGGCATTTCGGAAAAGACTGGGATACGGCCGAAGCTGCCTACGACGAAGGCTACGGCGAGGAGGCCGCGGTCCGGGTGCGGCATCAGCGCCGGGTGTTCCTGAGGAAGTCCGGACGTCCGCTGCTGATGGTGGCGGACCGGCTGATCTCTCAGGAGACACATGACTATCAGCAGCTGTGGCATCTGGACAGCCTGATGACGGGCCTTGCCGCCGACCGGGTCCGCTTTGAGGAGCTGGCCGCGGTCTTCTCCATGGGTACGCCGACGGTGGTCCGTGGGCAGGAGGATCCCTGGCAGGGCTTCACCGCCACCTCCCAGGTGCAGGGCTGCTACCGCCCGGTCTCCTGCCTGACGGTAACGGTCACGGGGGACACCCTCCGCCTGGTGACCGTGCTGGTGCCCTCCGGCTCCGGCCTGCCGCTGAAGGTGATCGCTCCGGCGGAGGTCACCTCAGAGGACATCACCCTGATCTGGGCGGACGGCACCGAAGAAAAGCTGAACGAGGAACGGATGAAAAAGTAAAAACGGACAGATTGTGAAGAACTCCCTCAGTCAGCTGCGCTGACAGCTCCCTCGGAGAGGGAGCCAATTGGTCGCTTGTTTTCAGTGATAGAAAGCCTCCCTCTTTGAGGGAGGTGGCCGCCGCAGCGGCCAGAGGGAGTTCCTGCGGCCGCAGCCGCCCTTCCCCTTTAGGGGAAGGTGTCCGCGAAGCGGACGGATGAGGTCGGTTGAGAGCAGGCGCGAAATTCATTCTGATATGAAAAAACTCCGCAGCGCGCGGAGTTTTTCAGTGGGTCAGTTTTCATCCTATCTGCGGCCCAGCTCCTCCAGGACCTGGGGCAGCTTGGCGGCCTCGGCGGGATCCAGCGGCGGCCAGGTCGGCGCCATTTCGGTCAGCGTGTCCACCAGGATCTGACTCATCAGATAGCGGGTGTACCACTTGTGGTCGGCCGGCAGCACATACCAGGGAGCTTCCGGGGTGGCGGTGGCGTTGATGGCGTCCTCGTAGGCGGCGTCATACTCGCTCCACAGTGCCCGCTCCTTCATATCGGCGGTGGAAAGCTTCCAGTGCTTCTCGTCCAGCTCCATGCGATCCAGAAACCGCTCCCGCTGGACCTCCTTGCTCACGTTCAGGAAGACCTTCACCATGCGGATACCGTTTTCATAAAGGTAGGATTCCCAGTTCTTCAGCTGGGTGTAGCGTTTCTCGAAGAAATGATCCTCCAGGCAGCGCTCCGGCATGCGGTAGCCCTGCTCCAGATGATGCACCCGCACGGCCAGCACATCCTCATACTGACTGCGGTTGAACAGGCCGATCTTGCCCCGGGGCGGCAGCGCGGCGTTGATGCGCCAGAGGTAGTCGTGGCTCAGTTCGATGGAGCTGGGTGCCTTGAAGGAGTGCACCTCCAGCGCGGCGGGATTCAGCCCACAGAACACCTTCTTGATGAGGCTGTCCTTGCCGGCGGCGTCCCGGGCCTGCAGGGCGATGACCAGGCCCTCCCGCCCGGCGGCGTAAAGCTTTTCCTGCAAAAGACAGGCTTCTTCAATATTCCGGGCGGTCTGCTCCGCCAGCTCAGCCTTCTGATCCTTATAGCTGCCGGCACCGGTGGAGAGGGAGGAAAGCTTCAATTTGTGTGAACCGTCGTAGCGGTATTCGTCGGAAAGCATGAACCAACAGCTCCTTTTTTGCGGATAAATGTATCATACCATACTTGAAGCGAAAAAGCAAACCCCAAAATCCGAACAAAGTATGATTTGGCATGCAACTCATACCATAAAAATCCGAACGTTTCCGAACTTCACTGAAACGGACGTTCAGATATTACAAAAGTATGA
>R14__coassemble_1180_pt1 | contig 13757 bp, 13 predicted proteins | sample R14__metabat2_high_PE_026 | metagenome-assembled genome bin R14 | reverse complement strand
CACAAAAAAACCATCAGCGGTTGCTGATGGTGAGTGGCTCCGATTGGACTCGAACCAATGACACTCCGGGTATGAACCGAATGCTCTAGCCAGCTGAGCTACGGAGCCATGCTGAATGGTTGCGGGGGCAGGACTTGAACCTGCGACCTCCGGGTTATGAGCCCGACGAGCTGCCAACTGCTCTACCCCGCGATAGCCACCTTTCGGCGACGCTGTTTAGTATACACGATAATGACCGGATTGTCAAGCTTTTTTTTGCAATTCGGGAATTTCTTCGGCCTGCGTTCACGTATTTTTCATTTGATATGCGGCATCTTTTATGATAGAATGCAATCTGTTGAAGAATGCCCATTGAGGGAAGGAGATCGTCCTCATGAGATACGCTCGCGGGTTCCGCAGGGGATTCCTGTTCACGGTCGGAATGCTGCTGGCCCTCTGCATGGTGTATGCCCACGCGGCGGCGGATGTGATCATTGATGAGGTGGTGCTGAAAACCGCCACCTATATCAGCGGCAATGCCTATGAATGGGTGGAGCTGTACAACAACGGAACGCAGGCGGTCAGCCTGAAGGGGATGACGCTGACCTATACCCGCAAGGGAGAGACCCAGACCTATACTCTGGACGGCAAGACCAAGCTGAAGGCCGGCAAGTACGCGGTGATCTTCCTGACAGGCGGCGATGAGAAGGCTACCGACGGTACCACGCACTACGCGCCGATCGATGTTTCCTCCAAGGGTGGTACCTTCAAGCTGTATGACGCGGAGATGAATGAGGTCAGCAGCGTTACGCTGGGCAAGCAGTACTGCGACGTGTCCTACGGCCTGGTATACGGAACGGAGAACACCTGGCAGTATCTGGCGGAGGTGACCCGCGGTACGCAGAATTCCTCCGTCGGCTATGATACCCGCTGCGAAACACCATCCTTTATCACCGGCGGCGGATTTTATGATGATCCCTTCTCCGCGTGGATCTCCTATGCCACCGGAACAGTCGTCCGTTATACCCTGGACGGCAGCACCCCCACGGAGGAGTCGCCGCTGCTGGAGGGTACGCTGCCCATCGGTGAGGGCGTGACCGCCGTGCGCATACGTGCCTTTGCGGAGAACATGCTGCCCTCGGAAACGGTATCGACGACCTACTTTGTGGGCATCAGCTATGATATCGCCATCGTTTCGCTGATCACGGATGACACCTATACCTTCAACAGCAAGACCGGCTCGCTGGTCAAGGGCTCCGGGGTCACGCCAAACTATGCGAAGAAATGGGAATATCCGGTCAACGTGGAATATTACAACGCGGAGCACAAGCAGGAGCTGAACCAGATGGCCACCTTCCGGGTGACCGGTGCCACCTCCCGCAAGTTCAGCCAGAAGGCCATTTCGCTGTTTGCCCGCGGCGCCCTGGGAGAAAGCACCTTTCAGTTCAATCCCTTCAACAACCGGGAGGGGTACACCTCCTACAAGAGCTTCACGCTGCGTGCCGGCGGTACGGACTGCTACCTGTCCCGCGTGCGGGATGTGCTGCTGACCGGGCTGGCTGCCGGGGAAGGGATCATGTATCAGGAAGCGGTGCCCTGCCTGGTCTATATCAACGGTGAATTCTACGGCCTGGCGAATATCCGCGAAAAGGTGAACAAGTACTCCCTGGCTGCCTGGGAGGGCATCACCGATGAAGAGACCATTGACAATGTGACCATCATCAAGGGCCGCTCCGGCGTGCAGAACGGCTCCATCACGGAATGGCAGCAGCTGGTGTCCTTTATGAAGAAGAACAGCCTGGCGGATGCGGACAATCTGGCCTATGTGATGGAGCGGATGGACGTGGAGAACTACCTGACGATGGTGGCCTTCCAGATCATCAGCGGCAATAACGATATCGGCAACCAACGTCTCTATAAATTCGAGGGCGGCAAGTTCAAATTCGTCCTGTACGACCTGGACGCCGCCATGGAGAACACCAACCGCTATCCGTTGGGGGCCTTTACCTCCTCGACCAGCTCGCTGTTCTATCCGGAGCCCTTTGTGGCGCTGATGAAGAACAAGGACATGAAGGATCTGTTCCTGACCATCTGCGGACGGCTGCTGGCCACCAAATTCACACCGGAGAACATGACCGCCCAGCTGGACCGATGGGTCGCCGCGATGGAGCCCTACATGCCCATGCAGATCGCGCGCCACCCCGGCAGCAGCCCCAAATCCATGGGCAGCTGGAACTATACGATCAACGCCCTCCGCAAGCTGGTCACCACCCGTCCCCGCGCCGTGATGAAGTACCTGGTCTCCTACTTCCGCCTGAGCGACGAGCAGAAGCAGTACTACTTCGGCGACTTCCTGGCCATCATCGGAAATGAATAAAGACCCAACAAAAAGCAGGGCCCGGCATCAATGTGCGAGTCCTGCTTTTTGGTATCAGCAGAAGAAACGGATTTCCTCAAAATATTCTTTCCAGCGTTGGATGATTTCCTCACTGTTGGCTTCGATCATCCGGATCAATTTGCGCAGGTCCCGTGCCGGAATGCCTGAGTTGTTGTGGCAAAGCAATACCCGGCCGGTGGAAGTGATCCATAGCTTTGTTGCGTTGACCGTTGGACGGCGAACGGCAATATGCACATGAACCGGCTCCAACGGTTTGCTTTCATCGGACCAGAAGAAAACAATATATTGGCCGATCTCAAAAATTTGCGGCATTGGCAAAGCCACCTTCCTGGGCAAACTCCATCATCAGGTGCGCATTGTTATGCACAAACTTGTCCAACCGTTTGATCTCCTCCGGAGAGAAGCCGTTGATGGCTCCCCATTCGTAACAGGGAAGAATACATTCCGCGGAATCAAAGCCTCCGTCGCGGGGACGCTCCATGTATACCTTGACCGTACCGTCTTCCCGCATGTGGGAATGAACGATATTGGTTTCATCCTGCAGAGTCATATATGGATACTTCATTGCGATCCCCTCCGTTTCGCATGGAATACTTGCAGCTTGATCATACCACTTTCATCAGGACTTTTCAAGACATTGCCCGTCAGCTGCCGCAAGGGCCTGCATAAACAGCTCCGCCAGCGCTTTGGCCCCTCCCAAAGAGAAGTGGGTGTTGTCCTGGGAGCCGTTGGGGTAGTTGGGGTATTGCCCGGCCGGCAGCCACATGAAGTAGCGCTTGCTCTCCTCCAGACCGGTGGAGAGGTACAGCGCACGGGAGGCGGCTTCCATGTCCAGCAGGCGGAGATGGCGCTCCAGGGCCTTGGCGCGGATGGCGGCGGGGTAATCCCGGTGGGAAAACATCAGGTTGCCCTGCTCATCCACCAGGCGCCGCTCGAAGGGCGTCATCAACACCGGTTCGGCATGGTGGGACAGGGCTGCGTCGATGTACAGGTCCAGCCACAGGGGGAAGGTCAGCCGGGCATCGGTGGTCAGCTCCGGGGCGGCCTTTTCGTCATTGTGGCTGAACTGCACAAACAGCTTGTCCCCGGGACGCAGGCACAGCTCGATGGCCCCCAGACGGCCCTCCTGCACAAAGCTCTTGCTGGAGCAACCGGACTTGGCGTAGCTCTGGAGATACGCGATGCCCCGCAGGGCTTCCGGCACGATCTGCGTCCAGTTGGTCTGGGGCGCCCATTCCGGGGTGCAGATGGCGGAGGTGGAATCACCGCACACCCACCAGGTGGGCAGGGGATCCCCGGGCACGGCCGCGCTGTTGTCCAGGGGCTGCCGTGTTTCATCGGCTACCAGGAGGCAATCCGTGAAGCGGGTGTCCTTCCGGCAGACGGGCTGCGTGGTTCCACGGATGGTCAGGTGCTCCAGCTACACCTGCTTTCCGGTCACGGTCGGCCCGGAAAGGATCGTGCGGTCCTGGGATTCCCCCACCAGCCGCAGATGATCCGCGGACAGGCACACGGACTCCCGGTATTCCCCTTCCCGCAGCAGCAGCACCGCCGGGGTGGGATCCGCCGGATCCAGCCGGGCCAGGGCCTCTCCGAGGGTCAGGCAGTCCCCGCTGCCGTTGGCGGCGATCACAAGCATCATAGGCATCCCTCCAAAAGACCCAGACGGCGCAGCTCGGAGGCTACAAAGGCCGCGTTGGCCCGGGCACCCTCTGCCGTGGTATGGGTGTCATCCACGCGGCCTTCCGGATAGCCGGGCCATACGCCGGGCTGCAGATGCATGAACAGCGGCAGGCTGGCTTCCTCCCCCAGGGCGGCAACGCGTGCGAAGGAGTCCGCGTACAGGTCGATCAGCGGCGTGCCCGTATGCACCGCCAGGGTGCGCACCGCCTCCAGATAGCCCTGATGGGAGGGCTGTAATACCCCCTGCTCAAAGCTGCGCAGGCAGATGGGCGTCAGCAGCACCGGCACCGCGCCGTACCGCCGGGCGGTCTGGATATACACCGACAGGCAGTGCCCATACCCCAGCCAGGGATCGGTATGCCGCCAGGGCCGGGGGTTCTCGTCATTGTGGGCAAACTGGATCAGCACCAGATCCCCGGGCTGCAGCCGCTGCTCCACGGGCAAAAGCCGCCCCTCATAGAGAAAGGACTTGCTGCTGCGCCCGGCCATGGCCTGGTTATCCACAGGGATGCCGGGCAGGAACTCCGGCAGGACCTGACCCCAGCCGGTCATCGGGGCCAGGTCCTGCGTGTAGCTTGCGGCAGTGGAATCGCCGCAGATAAAGATCGTCACGTTACCAGTCCTTCATCACTTGCTTCAGGTCGATCACACACACCTGGGCCAGGCCGTTCTCATCCGGGTTGGAGAAGAGGATCTTGTCGCCCGCCCGGTTGAAGGAGGGATGCTGGTGGTCGGCACCGGTCTTGCAGCTGCCGGTGGTGGCGATCAGCTTCGTCTTGCCGGTGGCGCGCTCGATCAACACCACGCCCTCCTGCACGTCCACGCCCAGATAGCTGATGCGGTCGGCGCAGAGCCACTTGCGGTCCCGGCTCAGGCAGGGATGCAGCAGCTGCTCGCTCTCCGCCACCTGGTCGAAGTGCCGGCCGTCCTTGTCGCCGATCAGCACCCGGCCACGCAGCTTCATGAAGGCCATCTCGCTGCCGTCCGCGGCCCACACCTCATGGGTGATCCATTCGTTGGGATGCTCCACGTACCAGGGCCGGACGTACCGCTCCTTCACATCGCACATCCAGGTGCGCTGGAAGGCATCGCCCATGGTCTCATGGATGTAGAAAATCAGGTTCTCGTCGGTGGGGCAGATCTGGGCATGGCCCAGATGATAGTCGCTCTGGTAGACCACCTCGGCCTCGTCCTTGCCGGGATCCAGGATGCACAGGGCGTAGATCTTGTTGGCCAGGTGATAGCTGCAGGCAATGCGCCCGGTATCCGCCGCGGTCAGATGCCCCGTGATGCTGCCGCCGGCGGGCAGGTTGCCCAGCTTTTTGCGTTCCAGGGTGGTCAGATCCACCGCGTACACCTCGGTCTCGTTCTTGCAGGTGTAGCCGATGTTCTTCACGCGGTCCATGGCAAAGCCACGGTAGGTATCATCCGTCACCCGCTCCAGGTCGCCGGTCTCCACGTTGGCACGATAGGTGCCGCCGCATACGTCCGAGGTGGCCTGATGATTGAAGAAGAAATACTGATCATCCGGGGAGAAGTTCTCGCTGGTGAAATACAGCTTGGCATTGCGCTCCGGACCGGTGGTGTAGCGCCGGACCTCATAGCCGGTGATGGGATCGGTATACACTGCCAGCTGATTCAGCTTTTCGCTCATGGGAAGCACGCTCCTTTGTCTTGTTTCTTACAGCCTGACCGTGGCGCCGCCGGGGATGCGGATGGGCTCGCCGTCATTCACGCTGACCCAGCAGTCCCGGAGACTGGGGTTATACACAAAGCTGTTGTCCGCGGCGAACTGCAGCCGGCGATAATCATCCATGCAGTCCATGAACTCGATATTCGTGCAGTACCACACGTCCTCCTTGCCGCCCACCAGCCGGCAGAAGTCCTCCATCAGGTCCCAGTTGCCTTTGTCGTTGAACTCATAGCTGTGGCCCCATACGTACATCAGGTACAGGTACTGCCGCTTGAACAGGGCGTTGAACTGCTCGCCCAGCTGCAGCAGGTTGTGGTTGTGGTGGCAGGTGGCCTGCCAGCGGTAGGGATTCTCCGGCAGGGCAAAGCTGTCCGAGCTGCCCACCACGCGGCTGTAGCGGATGCCTGCCATGGGCAGCATTTTTTCGATCTCCTCGCTGAGGGAGCCGTTGGGATAGCTCAGACCGCGTACGGGATAGCCCACGATCTTTTCCAGGGCCTTGCGGTCCTCCAGCACCTCGTTCATCACCTCGGGCATGGGACAGCGGGCGATGGTGGGATGGGTCACGGTATGACAGGCCACCTCGTGCCCCTTGTACAGCTCCGGGATCTCCTCCGGCTGGATGCGGCCGTCCGCGCCGTCCATGCGCTGGAAGAGGCCGCTGTTCAAGTGGAAGGTGCCCTTGATGCCGTAGCGGTTGAAGATTTCGATCAGCCTGCGGTCATGCACCCGGCCGTCGTCATAGCTCATGGTCAGCGCCTTGTGCTTTCCGCCGGGATAACAGCAATAGACCCTGTTCATGGGGAGTGCATCTCCTTTTCCATTCATGAAATTGGGCTGCCATCCCGAAGGATGGCAGCCCAGGGTAGGTTCAGTGGAAATTACTGCTGCAGGGAAGCATGATAAGCTTCGTTGTACTCCTGCGTCATCAGCAGGCCGCCGTTGTCCTCCCACTCAGCCCAGGCAGCGCGCAGGCCGTCCTCGTCGATCTGGCAGGCGATGTACTGCACAGCGGCGTCGGACAGGATGGTGCTCAGCATGGAACCGAAGGCCACGTTGGTCTCGGAGATGAAGGGGTAGCAGGGGTTGGCCACGGCGTACTGGGCATAATCAGCATTGATCTGGTTGTACTCATCGCGCAGCGCGGTCTGCTTCTGGGGGATGCACAGGTCGCCGGTCACGTTCATGCCCAGCTGGTTCAGGCTGTGCTGGATGGTCTGCACCTGCAGGGTCACGTCCTCGCCGGATTCGGGAGAGGACAGACGATAGCCATCGGCATCCAGCCAGTAGGTCACGCCCTCCACGCCCCAGTTCAGCAGCATCTGGCCTTCAGCGCCGTTGCACCAGTCGAGGAACTTCAGGACCTTGGGCAGATCAGCCTCGGAAACCTGCTTGGTCACCAGGACTTCACCGGAGAAGCCGGCGTTCTGGGGCCAGATGGTGATGGAGCCGTCTTCCTTCTTCAGGCCGCCGATCAGGCCAACGATCTGCTCGGTCACGCCCTCGTTGGTCTCGAACCACTCCTGCAGACGATAGCCGTTGTCCAGGCAGTCAAAGCGCATGAAGGCCTTGCTGGTGTACTCGGCATCGTTCCAGCTGCCGGACTCGATGGTGATGAAGTCGGGGTCGATGCCGCCGATCTCATACAGATGACGCAGCCAGTTCAGGCCTTCCAGATAAGCGGGGCTCTGGAAAGCGGGATAGATGTCGCCGTTCTCGTCGATGCCCCACTCGTTGGGAGCGCCGAAGGCGATGGTGATCAGGTTGATGGTGCCGGCGGTGTAGTTGCACATGTTCAGCGCATAGGTGTCATCGCTGTAGCCGGCCAGAGCTTCGGCCAGGGCGGTCAGCTCTTCCAGGGTCTCGGGCTCCTTGTCGATGCCCACGGCGGCAGCGATATCGGTGCGGTAATAGATACCGGCACGGGGATAGGCACGGCTGCGGTAGATGGCGTAGATCCTGCCGTCCACGGAGATGTTGTTGTACACGGTGGCATCACCGGCGGCCAGGTTCGGATAGTTCTCTGCATCAGCCACATAGTCGGTCAGATCCCAGAAGGCACCGGCGCGGGCGGAGTCCACGATCATGGAGGCGCGGGCATCGGTGGCGATCATCACCATGGGCATGTCATTGGGCGTGGCCAGGGTGGTGCTGATGGCATCGGTGTAAGCGGAGTTGGCGACCCAGCGGATGTCCAGCTTCACGCCGGTAGCGGCCTCGATGGCCTCCAGCACGGGGTTGCCGTCCACCTGGAAGTCCACGGTGGAGTAGAAGTCAGGCATCATGACGGTCAGCACGAAGGGCTCTTCGTCGGCCGCGGCGAAGCTCATGACGGACAGCGTCATGCACAGCGCCAGGAACAGAGCAGCAAGTTTCTTCATGGTTATCCCTCCATTGAGTAGTTATCATTCAGCGGCACACAGCGGCCGCGAACAATTGGAAGATCAGCCCTTCAGCGCGCCGACCATCATGCCCTTCACGAAGTACTTCTGCAGGAAGGGGTAGACGCACATGATCGGGACGGTGGAAACGACGATAACGGCCATCTTGATGGACTGCTCGGGCGGCTGCACGAAGTTGGGGTCCAGGTTGGCCATATCGCCGGCGGAGGCGGAGGACAGGATGATGATCTCGCGCAGCAGCACCTGCAGGGGCCACTTATCGCGGGCGCCGGTCAGGTAGATCATGGCGCCGAAGTAGCTGTTCCAGTGGCCCACGGCGTAGAACAGGCCGAAGGTGGCCAGTACGGGCAGGGACAGGGGCAGCACGATGCGCCACAGGCAGTAGATGTCGCCGCAGCCGTCGATGTGGGCGGATTCCTCCAGCTCCTGGGGCAGGCTCTGGAAGAAGTTCTTGACGATCATCATGTTATAGGCGCTGATGGCACCGGGCAGCAGCACGGCCCAGTAGGTGTCCTTCAGGTGCAGCCAGCTGCTGTTCACGATGTAGCTGGGGATCATGCCGCCGGAGAAGAACATGGAGAAGATGACCATGTTCAGGAAGAAGTTCCGGCCGCGGATGCGCTTCTTGGAGATGGCATAGGCCATGGTGACCGTGAAGAACAGGTTGATGGCCGTGCCGAAGAAGGTGATGAACACCGAGTTGCCGAAGGCCTGGATGATCTTGTTGGAGGAGAAGATGTAGGTGTAGGCGTCCAGCGTGACATCATGCGGGATGATGAACATGGGACGGGTGGACAGCTCATACTCGCTGGCAAAGGAGGCGCCAACGATATAGATGAAGGGCAATATCGTGGTAAAGGCCACGATCGTGAGGAACACGTAGTTGAAGATATCGAAGGCAATGCTGCCCACGGAGGCATGCTGTCCCACGGGACCGCCGGTGATCTTCTTCTTCTTTTTCGGGGTGGTCTTTTTCTTCTGCTCGTCTTCGGTTACCGTCTTGACCATTTCACTCATCGTCTTTCCCTCCTTCCTTAATACAGTCCCTCTTCACCGAGGGCATGGGCGATCTTGTTGGAGGTGACCACCAGGGTCACGCTGACCACGGCCTTCATCAGACCGACGGCGGAGGCGTAGCTGTACTGGCCGTTCTGCAGGCCCTGCTGGTACACGAACACGTCCAGCGTCTGCGAGACGGAGCGGTTCAGCGAGTTGGCCATCAGGATCAGGTGGTCATAGCCGGTATCCAGCACGCTGCCCATGCGCAGGATGAGCATCAGCACGATGGTGGAGCGGATGGACGGCAGGGTGATGTGCCACAGCCTGCGCAGGCGGCCGGCGCCATCGACCATGGCCGCTTCGTACAGCTGGGTATCCACGTTGGTCAGGGCGGCCAGGAAGATGATGGTGCCCCAGCCGGTCTCCTTCCAGATGGTCTGGCCGATGATCATCCACCGGAAGACGTTCGGGTCGGAGAGGTACTTGATCTCGGTGCCGGTCAGCTGCTGGGTCAGCTTGTAGATGATGCCGGAGGAGCCGAAGATCACGTAGGTGATGGACACCACGATGACGATGGAGATGAAGTGCGGCACATACAGGAAGGTCTGCAGCAGCTTCTTGTAGCGGAGCGACTGCATCTCATTCAGCAGCAGCGCCAGGATGATGGGCGCCGGGAAATAGAACACGATGTTCATCAGGGAGAGGATCAGCGTGTTCGCCAGGTACCGTGACCAGGCCGGCGTCTTGAAGAAGTACTCGAACCATTTCAGTCCCACCCACTCGCTTCCGAACACACCGGAGTAGGGCACGTAGTTCTCGAAGGAAATGACGATGCCCCACATGGGCAGATACTTGAAGATGACGAAGTAGATGACGCCGGGGATGAGCAGCAGATACAATCCGCGGTCGCGGACCAGATCGTTTTTGAGCCTGCGCCAGTACTCCTTGCCTGTGCCATGGATATGCTCCTTGGGTTTCTTGCCCATGGAACCAACTCCCTCCCTTGTGGTTTTGAGCAGCTATGGTTTTTTTCGGCAGATTCTTTCCATATTATACAGGAAACAGGGTGGGTTGTCAAGATGAAGATTGAGGCTTTCACGAAGCCGGCATAAACTTTCAGCCGGGGCGGCGCTTGTTTCCGTCGGGGAAATATGGTATAGTCATATCATGCCTTATTACGAAGCATACCCCGAAGGTTCCCAAAGGGCGATCGGAAAGCCCTTTGGTCGCGCCCGCAGGCGCGAAATTCTCAAGACCGGGAGGAAGCTATGGCACAGAAGACCATGATCCGGGATCTGACCCGGGGCAGCGTACCGAAGCTGCTGTTTACCTTTGCGGCGCCACTGTTCGTCTCCAACGCGCTGCAGGCCATTTACAACATTGTGGATATGATCGTGGTGGGCCAGGTGATCGGCGGCACGGGCATGTCGGCCGTCTCCACCGGCGGCAACATCCTGCATATCCTCACCTTTGTGGCCATGGGCTTCTCCTCCGCCGGACAGATCATCATCGCCCGGGATGTGGGCGAAAGGAACCTGGAGGGCGTGCGCCGCACCATCGGCACCATGTTCAGCCTGCTGCTGGGGCTGGCGCTGGTCATCGCCGCGCTGTGCTTCGGGCTGCGGCACTGGATCCTGGACCTGGTGAACACCCCCGCCGAGGCCTACGCCTATACCATGGATTACACCGTGTACTGCATCTTCGGGCTGCTGTTCATCTATGGCTACAACATCGTCAGCGCCATCATGCGCGGCATGGGCGACGCCAAGCGGCCCTTCATGTTCGTGGCCATCGCGGCGGTGCTGAACATGATCCTGGACATCGTCTTTGTGGCCTTCCTGGGCATGGAGGTGGCCGGGGCCGCGCTGGCTACGGTCATCGGTCAGGGCTTCAGCTTCGTGTACGCGGTGGTGTACCTGTACCGGCACCGGGAGCAGTTCGGCTTTGACTTCCGCCCGGCCAGCTTCCGTCCCCACGGCCCCACGGTGAAAAGGCTGTGCGCCCTGGGCATCCCCATGGCCCTGCAGTCCGCGGCGGTGTCCATCTCCCAGACGGTGGTGGCGGCCTGGGTGAACTCCTTCGGCGTGGTGTCCTCGGCCGTGGCGGGCATCCTGAGCAAGATCAACACGATGATCGGCGTGATGTCCTCCTCCATGACCACGGCGGGTGCCTCCATGATCGGCCAGAACCTGGGCGCCGGCGAATACAAGCGGGTGCCGAAGATCCTGGCCTGGGCCTTTGCCGGCTCCCTGACCCTGGCGCTGATCTGCGCCGCCGCCATCCTGACGATCCCCAATGTGATCTTCGGCTGGTTCACGGCGGATGAGACCGTGCTGGCCTCCGCCTCCCTGATCATCCTGCCCTGCGTGCTGAACTTCCTGGGCGCGGCCACCCGCTGCTTCGGCTTCTCCATCATCAACGGCAGCGGCAACAGCAAGCTCAACCTGGCGGTGGCCATCCTGGACGGCATCGTGGCCCGCATCGGCATCGCGTACCTGCTGGGCTGGACGATGGGCATGGGTCCTCAGGGCTTCTGGCTGGGCGACGCGCTGGCGGGCTTCATGCCCATCCTCATCGGCGGCACCTACTTCCTCAGCGGCCGCTGGAAGCGTCCTCCCATGAAACGGAAGGCCTGAACGCCGAAAAAGTGATCGTGAAAGCAGCCGTTGCTTTCGGAGGCTTGTTGTATGTCCCATCCGACCGGGCGGATCGACCTGACCCGAGGCAGTATTATCGGACAGTCCCTGCTGTTCGCCCTGCCGCTGTGTGCCGGAAATATCCTGCAGCAGCTGTACACCACGGTGGATACCCTGGTCATCGGCAACTATTGCAACGCCCAGGCGCTGGCGGCGGTCGGTACCAGCGCGCAGCCGGTGGAGCTGCTGCTGTGCCTGTTCATGGGCCTGGGGACCGGCGTGTCCATCCTGGTGTCCCAGTGCACCGGCAGCGGCAATACCGACCGCATGCGCCAGGTGACCGCGACCGCCGCATCCTTCCTCTATCTGTGTGCCGTTCCGCTTACCGTGCTGGGCATCCTGCTGGCGCCGCTCATCCTGCGGCTGATGTCGGTGCCGCAGGACACCCTGGCTTCCGCGGGCACTTACCTGAACGTGATGATGCTGGGCACCCTGGCCAACCTGGGCTACAACACCAACGCGGGCGTGCTTCGCGGCATGGGGGACAGCTCCTCCACGCTGCGCATCCTCGTGCTTTCCTGCGCGGTCAACATCGCCTTCGATCTGCTGCTGGTGGCGGGCCTGGGGCTGGGGGTGGCCGGCGCCGCAATTGCTACGGTCGGGTCGCAGTACACCAGCTGGATCCTGAGCGTGCTGTACATCCGCCGCCGCTATCCGCAATTGGGGTATTCCTTCCTGCCCCGGTGCATCCATTGGGCATAGCTGCGGTAGATCCTCCGCATTGCCCTGCCCCTGGGTCTGAACAATTCGCTGTACTCCTTCGGCCATCTGGTGCTGCAGACCTTCATCAATACCCAGGGCTCGGTGTTCATGGCGGCCTGCTCGGTCGCCACCCGGCTGACGGGCCTGTCCAACGTGACCATCACCTCGCTGGCCTCTGCGGCCACCACCTTCTCCGGGCAGAACCTCGGCGCGGGTAATTATGACCGGCTGTACCGGGGCGGATGGCAGATCCCGGTGGTGTCCAGCGGCATCACGCTGGGGCTGGGCCTGGCGATGATGGCCTGCTGCGCTCCGTTGCTGCGGCTCTTTACCCAGGAGCCGGAGGTGCTGCTCCTGGCCGAGCGCTACCTCCGCGTGAATCTGCCCTTCTTCTGGACATACACCATGTTCAACGCGATCCTGAGCTATGTGAACGGTATGGGCCAGGTGCGCTATACCACCGTCGTCAATCTGCTGATGCTTTGGGCGGTGCGCGTTCCGGCAGCCTGGGTCATCACCCGCTGGTTTGACGGTACCTATGTGATGGTGTGCTACCCCATCAGCTTCACCTTCGGCATGCTGGCCATGCTGCTGTTCTACCTCTCTCCCCGTTGGCGGGAGATCCGGGCCAAAGCCGGGGCGGAGCGGGCGGCAGCTTCCTGAAAAATGCATATTCGTTACAAAAATGCGCTGTCTTTTTAAAGAAAGATAGTGCATTTTTATTTCAAATGTGTTACAATAAGGGGCGGAATACTTTTTCGGATGGAGGCTGCTGCGATGCTGAAGCGTGTATTGTGCCTGGTTTGCTGCCTGGCGCTGCTGGTGCCCTGCCTGGGCCTGGCGGAGGAGGAGATCGTGGAGGACGTGCTCCTGGAGGATGAGGAGGACGAGCTCCTGGCCGAGGCCGCGGAGGAAGTGGAAGAGGAAACCGCGGACGAGGATGACCTGGCCTGGCTGGAGGAATCCGACGAGGACGACGACCTGGTGCCCCTGACGGAGGAGGAGCTGCTGAACATCCTGGCGGATGACAGCTCCTTTGTGGTGCTGCCGGATGATTTCAGCATCGATGACGAGAACGTGTTCACCCTGCTGCTCATCGGCTCGGACAGCTATTTTGCCGACAAGCGCGGCCGCTCCGACGCGGTGATCCTGGTGCAGCTGAACGCCAAGGCCAAGACCATCAAGATGGCGTCCTTCATGCGCGA
>R14__coassemble_1071_pt1 | contig 14877 bp, 14 predicted proteins | sample R14__metabat2_high_PE_026 | metagenome-assembled genome bin R14 | reverse complement strand
CGCCATTTACCGAAAAACCCCCCCCCCCGAGCTGTTCGGGTTCGGGGGGCGCCTTGCGTAGGTTCTCCTCTGGGTTCCCCGGGCTTGGGGGCGGGGCCGCCGGGCGGGGGGCCGTTCGGCCGGGGCTGCTGCGGCGCGTTGGGCCTGGGCTGCTGCGGGCCGCGGGGCGCGGGCGCCGGAGCGTGGGGCGGCTGGGGCATCGGCGGACGGGGCGGGAAGCAGACGGGGCAGGGCCTGCCGTCCTTGGGCAGGGGATTGCCGCATTCCGGGCACAGGCGCGGACGCTCCGGCACCCGGTTGGAGAGGTCCGGCCGGACGCCGGTCATGGTCTCCACCACGTCCTCCGTCATGGCCAGGAAGCGCAGGCACTCCTCCCGTTCCTCGCCCTTCACGTCGTGGTCATTCAGGCGGAAGCTCATTTCATCGAAGAAGGGGTTGTTCAGGGTAATGGTGACGTAAAAATCATAGTCATAGCGGTAGCGCCGGGGCTCGAAGGACACCTCGTGACCCTCCGCGTCCTTGTGGCGCATTTCCCAGCGGTTCTCCCGGATGTCCGGCCGGCAGCCGGTCACCATGCCGTAGTCCACGATGTCGGTGTTGTCCCGCGCAAAATCATCGCCGTAGGCCACCGCGAAGGTCTGCATGTTGTCATCGATGTACAGCTTCTGGTTCTCGCCGTAGACGCGGGTGGGACGGAAGGCCGCGGCCCGCTCCTGATTGGCCTCGCGGTAGGCCAGCTGGTCGGCGATCTCCGCCACCGTGCTGTGCCGCCGATCACTGAACCAGGGCGACAGCTTAGCCGCGCAGTGCTTGCACAGGTTGCCATCCTCCAGCTTGCGGTTGCCCAGCAAGCCGATCTCACCATTGCAGATGGCGCAGTGCTTCTTATCAAACAATCCTCCGAATAAACCCATAGGGCGATCCTCCTTATCCGGCTATTTGAAAAGAGTATACCACAGAATCCCCATGCCGCAAAGGGGCAAATCCGGCTATTCCGCCGCGAAAGCGGAATAAACCGCCGCAAGCCGCCGCTCCTTCCCTGTATCCGCCGCCTTCCTTCTGCTATCCTGCAGGTGTACCAAAGAGGTACAAAGAAAGTACGGCGAAAGCCGAAAGGAGCGATCACGATGTTCCGTAAACTGCGCAATGCCCTGAAGTCCCTGTGGGAGAAGATGGTTGAGGCCGATCGGCTGATCTGGAAGGACCGGATCGCCCATGGCTTTCCCCATTCCGATGAAACCTCTTTCCTGTACGGCTGCTGAGTACTACTGAAACTGAAGATAAAGGAGACTGATTTTCATGAAAAAGATGCTTGCGACCCTTGCCGCCATGCTGATGCTGGCCACCGCCGGTGCTTCCCTTGCCGAGAACAACGTCTCCATGGCTAACCCCTGGAAGGATGTACAGTACACTGAAATGGAATCCAATCTGATCCCCCCGTCCGGTGCCGATCAGGCCAGCCTGAGCTTCCGCACCATGAACGATGGCGAGATGTAGGAGATGACCTTCGCCATGAATGGCTGCACCTTTACCGCGCGTGCCCAGAAGGCCGACGCGCTGACCGATATCTCCGGCGTGTACGGCGAGAAGGAAAATGAAGAAGCCGTTACGGTCAATGGCTGCGAGGGCAGCTATTACACCGTGAAGGACGGCGACACCACCACCATGGTCTGCCTGTGGTTCAACCCGGAGGAGGGCGCTGCCTATGCCATCACCGTGACCGATGCCGCCATGGACAAGGACAGCCTGCTGGCCGTGGCTGAGGCTTCCGTCATCGTGCAGGAGGCCGACCCCTGGACCCTGCTGAATGAGGAGCAGGCCACCGTGTACAGCGACATCATCAGCGATTACCTGCATGCCCATACCGATCTGCAGGAGGATGTGCTGACCGCCGACGAAAAGAACGAGCTGTACGGCGAGTACATGCTGGCCCTGGATGCCCAGAACTTCGGCTACGCCCTGAAGGACATCGACAACAACGGCATGCCCGAGCTGCTGATGGCCACCGATGACACCGAAAATGACTTCTACCACTGCCTGGTGGTGGCCATGTACCGCACCACGGAGGACGGCGCCGAGCTGGTGTTCGAGTCCGGTGAGCGCGATCGCTGGTACTACGTCGGCGATAACCTCTTTGCCCACGTGGGCTCCTCCAGTGCCACCGACAGCTTCGACACTCTGTGCGCCTACGAAGGCGGCCAGATGGTGGACCTGGGCTTCTCCGTGGAGCCCGAGACCTACGAGCAGCTGGCAGTGACTTACCTCTTCTGATCCCGGCTTCCCCTTGAAAAGCAGGCCGAAGGTTTCCAAAGGGCGATCGGAAAGCCCTTTGGTCGCGCCGACAGGCGCGAAATGAAAAACGCCCCTCTGCAGCAAAGCAGAGGGGCCATTTTTGCGCCTTGGGAAAAGCTCAGCCGTGCAGGCCCTGCTCCTGGCGCTCCATGTTCTCGACCACCACATCGTAGATCTCGCCCAGGCCGGCGGCATATTCCAGCAGCTGCCAGGGCTCGTTGGTGTGGAAGTGGATCTTGATGAGCTCATCATCGCCCACAGCCAGCAGGCAGTCGCCCTTCAGGTTGTTGGTGATCCAGTCATTGATGGCGTCCTCATCCAGGTCATGCCCCTCGATCAGGAGCTGGGTATCAAACTTGAATTCAAGCATCGTATTTTCTCCTTGCCGCATTTCGTGCTTTTTTCAGAAGCACCATCTTTTATCATTCGACCGGCCTTCCGTTTTTTCCTGCAAGCGGGGGAAATTATCGGAGCCCTCTCAGTCGCTGCGGCGACAGCTCCCCCAAAGGGGGAGCCTGGGGGGAGGCATGCGGGGCACCCAACCCAAAAGGCTCCCCCTTTGGGGGAGCTCCGCGAAGCGGTGAGAGGGCTTTACTGCAGCTGCACGTTCTGCTTCTGCACATAGCCACGGCGGCCGTTCAGCTCCACCTCGTAGTACTTGCCGTCCAGCCGGAGCACGGTCACCTCGGTGCCCACGATCCATTCGGTCAGCTTGGTGCTGCTCTTGGAGGATTTGGCACGCACCGGAATGGTGGTGTCGCCGGTGGTCTTGCCCTTGGTGGTGCTCAGCACGCCCGTGCCCAGGGTCGAATCCAAAACGACGTTATCCCAGGTCAGGCAGCTGGTCAGCAGATAGCAGGTCGTGCCCTGATACCAGATCTGGGTGAAGTCCTCCCCCTCCTCCAGCACCGCCACCAGTACACCGTGCAGGGCGTTACCCAGGGAGCCGGAGGAAGCGGACGCCGCGGTGCGCATGGTGGCCTTGCCGTTCTTGGGCGCGTTCACCATGGCGATCTGCCGGGAGGGAGCAACCTTGTCTGAGATGTTCAGGCTGGCGGTGGATACCTCGGTGGTGGAGCCGTCCACCAGCACCGTGGAGGTGCAGGAGCCCAGGCTCACCAGGGCGGCGTCCTCCGTCAGGCCGTTGACCTCCACCGTGACCGCCAGGGTCTTGCCGTTGTTCTTCACGGTCGCCTTGGGCGTCGCCGTGACAGGGGCGGCCGTCGGGGCCACATAGCCCTCCGGGACCGCGGTGGGATCGGCACCGTTCACCGGGGCCACCCGGTCATAGGCCACCACACCGGAGCGCACCCCGCCGCCGGCATAATAATCGATGTAGCACCATTCCCCGCTCCGGGCGTTGATATGCACCAGGGTGCCCTTGGGCAGGGTGATCAGGGACGCGATCCCCGCTGCCTGGTCCGTGGGCAGGTTCCACACCTCCGCGGCGGCGATGATCCGCGTCTCGGCGGTATCGTTCCAGTCCTCCAGGGTCATCTCCGCCAGTGCCGGCAAGGCCAGCGTCAGGCAGAGCAATAACACAGCGAACAGTCTTTTCATGGTTCCTCCTCATACGGCAGCGCCGATGATTGGTATGATAGCACGGCACGGGGTGGGTGTCAATGAGGTCACCATCCCCCGCCGTCTTCCTCCTCGGCCTCCGGGGTGAAGGTGGACATCAGCGCTTCCGGGGAGAAGCGGGGATCGAAGGCCAGAGAGCGCAGGGCGTCCCGGCTGACCACGGTGTTGGTGCCCAGGCAGTCATTGCAGCGATAGCCGCAGTCCGGGCAGACACAGCCCTGGTGGTCGCTTTCGCACTGGACCATATAAGTGCCGCATTCCTTGCAGCTGCAGCGCATGGGTCATTCCTCCTTGAATGATGGGTTCTTCCGTTTCAGGAAGCTCAGGAATTCTTCTTCGGTCAGGGGCTTGCTGTAGCAGAAGCCCTGCACATAATTGCCGCCGAAGGCGCGGATCAGCTCCACCATTTCCACGGTCTCGGCGCCCTCCACCAACACCTTCTTGTCCAGCCGGGCCACCATCTGCATGGTGTACTGCAGCACCACCCGGGCGTTTTCGTCGGTGACGGCGGGCTCCAGCAGGCTGCGGTCCAGCTTGACCAGCGTAAAGGGGATGGTGTTCAGCATCCGCGTGGAGGAGAAGCCGGTGCCGTAATCGTCCATGGACAGGGCAAAGCCCAGCTTCCGCAGCTGCTCCAGGTTCTCCCGGATCTCCGGCAGGTTTTCCAGCAGCATGCTCTCGGTGATCTCCAGGTTCAGCATCTCCGGGGTCAGCCCATAGGACCGGGTGATCCGGTACAGCTCCTCCGCCAGGCCCTTCTGGCTCAGCTGGCCGCCGCTCAGGTTGACCTCCATATAATGGATCCCGGCCGCGGTGGCCTTGCCGGAGGCCATGAAGGCGCACACTTGCCGGAAGACCGTTTCGCCCACGGCCCGGATGCTGCCCTCCGCCTCCGCCACGGGAATGAACTCATCCGGGCGGATGGTGCCCAGGTCGGGATCGTTCAGCCGGATCAGCGCCTCGGCCGAGTGGCAGGCATCATCGGAAAGATCCAGGATGGGCTGGTACACCACGCTGAAGTGTCCTTCCCGCAGGGCCCGGCCGATGCGCTCCGAGGTCAGCTGGCGGCTGCGGTCCCGGGCCAGCAGCAGGGACACATCCTCCGCGTTCAGAAGCTCCTCCACCGGGAGCCGGGTCAGCGCGTTCACAAAGGCCTCCGGGGTGCTGCCGCTGTCCCGCATCGCGCTCAGGGGGATCATCCGGCAGCGCACCTCCACGTCCGTTTCCTGACCGCGGACGCGCACCGGCTGGGACAGCAGCTGCTCGATGCCGCGCATCAGCCCCTGCTCCCAGGCTTCTCCGGTGGTGCCGGTGATCACCGCAAAGCGATGGTCCGTCAGGGCGAAGGTCTGCTTGGGGAAGCGCCGGGCCAGCCGCTGGGCCGTGGTCACGGAGATCTCGGACTGCCCGCCGTGCCCTCCGGCCCCCAGCAGGCGGCCGCGCACGCTGATCAGCACCAGACCGGCCTGATGCTCATTCAGGGACTGCTGCAGCGCCGCCCGGTTCAGGCAGCGGGTGCTGCGGTACATATAGAAGGCCGGGTTCTCCAGGATCACATAAATATAGTAGAGCACCAGCACCACGGCCAGATTGTTCATGTCCACCCGGGAGAACTTCATCTGCAGCACGAAGCACAGGATGGTGCAGGCCAGCAGCACGATCATGATGACCATCTGGCTGGTCTGGAACTTCTCCCGGCTGCGGATGACCAGGGTGACCGCCGCCAGCGTCATGGAGAAGGAGATGGCATAGAACAGGGGCATCAGCGGCCCGTGCAGATAGTGCAGCTCCTCGTCAAAGCGGATGATCCAGCCGGTCAGGGGCGTGGTAGCCACCAGCAGCGCGGTGAGGATGATAAAGAGGGTGGTCCAGAACTTCGTTTTCAGCTGGATGACTTGGTTGTCTGTCCAGGCGCCGGCATACCGCAGGATATAGATGGCGGTCAGGCCGTTCAGCTCCATATAGATCATATTGGACAGGTATACGAACCACAGGGGAAAGCTTTGCGGATAGGAGATGGTAAAGAAGGTGATGATGTCTGCCAGGGTGGCGGCGGTATTGCAGCCGATGAGCCGCATAAAGACCCGGCTGCTGCGCGTGGAAAAGCGGGTCTGCTGGGAGATGGTGATCAGCAGGATCACATTGGCCAGCAGCGCGGCCACAGCGTATTGATAATCATACAGCAAGGAGCGATCCCCCCTTCCTTAAGACGCTTTCATCTTAATCCAAACGGCATCGCCTGTCAAGCAATGCTTTTCCCGCGGTTGCGAAACGGGCCGCCTTGTGGTATACTCTATCATGGATGATTATGCGAGGGAGGCGGCATTATGTCCGGCATCGGGATCATCACGTTCCTGCATAATGAGAACTACGGCTCCACCCTGCAGGCCTGGGCGCTGCAGCAGGTGCTTTTGAAGGCAGGGCTGGAGGCGCGGCACATCGATTACAGCCCCTCCTCCAAAGAGAAGCTCCGCAACCTGCTGCGGAGCGGCAATTCCCCGTCCCTGCTGCTGGACGGCATGCGCAAGCGGGCGGTGAAGGCGGGGGAGTCCGACGCCCGGAGCAAGGCAGCGGCCTTTGACACCTTCCGCCGGGAGCGGCTGCTGACCACATCCCCCTGCCACGACGAGGCCGCCCTGCGCAAGGCAGCGGAGGGCTTCGATCTGCTGCTGTGCGGCAGCGATCAGATCTGGTCCCCGGTGTGGTTCAATCCGGCGTACTATCTGGACTTCGGAAGGCCCGGTCAGCCGCGGGTCGCCTACGCGGCCTCCCTGGGTGTAAGCATGATGCCCTCCGGCCGCAAGCGGGAGGCCATCCGCAGGCTGCTGCCGGCATTCAGCGCCATCAGCGTACGGGAGGAGGAAGGCGCGGCACTGCTGCGTCCCCTGACGGAAAAAAACGTGGCGGTCATGCCGGACCCGGTGTGCCTGCTGTCCGGCGAGGACTGGCTCGCCTTCGCGGAGCCGCCCGCCCAAAGCCCGGGCATCGTGTGCTATTTCATCGGCGACCGGGAGGACTACTGGCAGCGGGTGGAAGCGCTGCGGCGGGAGACCGGTCTGCCGGTGACGGTGCTGCCGGTCACGGAGAACGCCTTCCGTCAGCCCTACGCCATCGCGGGCGGGCTGTCCCCCCAGGCCTGGGTGGGCATGCTGGCCGCGGCGGACCGGGTGGTGACGGACTCCTTCCACGGGGCGGTGTTCTCCCTGCTGCTGGAGCGGCCCTGCACGGTGCTGCGCCGCTACCGGGAGGACGATAAGGCCTCCAAGAACAGCCGCATCGACCAGCTTTTCCGGCAGCTGGAGCTCACCGATCCGGAAGCCGCGGATCCCCTCCGCACCCGGGCGCGGTTTGAGGCGCTCCGGCGTCAGGGCACGGACTGGCTGCTGAACGCGGTGCGTCAAGCAGGGAAGTAAAGCATTCCGGCATGGGCGCGGTCAGCTCCAGCACCCGGCCGGTGTGGGGATGCACCAGCCGCAGCCGGTGGGAATGCAGGGCAAACCGCCCCGGCAGCTCCGGCAGCTCGGTGCCGTAGAGGAAATCCCCCGCCACGGGGCAGCCCAGGGAGGCCATATGCACCCGGATCTGATGGGTGCGGCCTGTATGCAGCGTCAGCGCCACCAGGGCCCGGCCGCTGCCGGTGCGCTCCACCCGGTAATCCGTCACCGAGGGCTTGCCGTCCGGGCGGATCTCCCGGCGGATGCTGGCAGCGTCCACCTTGCCGATGGGCGCGTCCACCGTACCCTATAAGGGCTGGGGAATGCCCTCCGTCACCGCCAGGTAGCCGCGCTGAAAAGCCTCCGTATGCAGCAGCTGCTGCAGGCGGTGCTGAGTGTGGGCATCCAGGGCGATGCACATCAGCCCGCTGGTTCCCTTGTCCAGGCGGTTCACCGGGCGGTACAGGAAATGCTCCGGGCAGCCCAGGTACGCAAATACCGCGTTCTCCAGGGAATCATCCGGATGCCCCTGGCTGGACTGGCTGGCCAACGGCGCGGGCTTGTTCACGATCATCAGATACTCGTCCCGCCAGAGCACATCCAGCGGCAGGGCATAGGGCCGGGTCTCATACACCGGCTCGCTCTCCTTCGGGAGGAAGGTCACGGTCTGCCCGGCGCGCACGAAATGGTTCACCGGGGTGGACACTCCATCCAGCAGGATGCGGTCATCCCACTTGGCGCTCTTCATGGCGGTATAGCTGACCCCCATGCACCGCCGCAGCACCACCCGCAGCAGCAGCCCCTCCTCCTCCGGCGTGACGATATGCTCCATAAGCCTCCTCCTTTGCTTCGGTGCAAGTATAACGCGGGTCGGAGGCGTTTGCAAGAGGAGGGTTTCGCGCCTGCGGGCGCGACCAGGGGCTTTCCGATCGCCCCTGGACTCTTCGGGACCGTCTCTCCTTTGTATGGTGTTAAGCTCCGACCTCATCTGCCTCGCATTCGCTCAGCACCTTCCCCTAAAGGGGAAGGCCTAGTTACCCAGCTAAGCATCCAAAGGGCTCCCTCTCCGAGGGAGCTGTCGCCGAAGGCGACTGAGGGAGTTCCCGCGGCCGCAGCCGCCCTTCCCCTTCAGGGGAAGGTGCCCGAAGGGCAGATGAGGTCGGTTCCCTTCACCTTTCTTTCTTTCTTCTTTCTTATGCATTTCACTTTGCGGCCGTACCCTTGATGATGGGGTGGTCTGACTGACAGAACAGGTGGTAATCAACATGGACATCAACTGGTATCCCGGACACATGGCCAAATCCAAGCGGCTTCTGATGGATCAGCTCAGCCGGGTGGATGTGGTGGTGGAGCTTTGCGACGCGCGGCTGCCCTATTCCAGCCGGAACCCGGAGCTGGACCGGCTGCTGGGCAACAAGAAACGGGTGCTGCTGCTGAACAAGGCGGACCTGGCGGATCCCGGGGCCACCAGCGCCTGGATCGGGCATTTCCGGTCCCAGGGCATCGACGCCGCGCCCTACAATGCCATCGGCGGCAAGACCAAGGACGGCTTCGCGGTGATCGAGCGGGCCGCCCGGGAGTGCGTGGAGCGGGCCGAGGCCAAGGGCATGCACAAGACCGTCCGCTGCATGGTGGTGGGCGTACCCAATGTGGGCAAGAGCACCTTCACCAACAAGCTGCACGGGGGCAATATCGCCAAGACCGGTGACAAGCCCGGCGTGACCCGCGCCAACCAGTGGGTGAACATCAACCCCTACCTGCAGCTGCTGGACACCCCCGGCCTGCTGTGGCCCCGGCTGGATGACCAGCTGGCTGCCCGCCGCCTGTGCTATATCGGCTCGGTGAAGGACGATGTGGTGGATCTGCCCATGCTGACCATCCATCTGCTGCAGGACCTGCTGGCCGCCAAGCCGGAGGCCGTGTGCGAGCGCTTCCGCCTGACCGATCCCACCCTGCGCGGTGAAGAACTGCTGGAGGCGGTGTGCCGTGGCCGCGGCTTCCTGATGAAGGGCGGCGTGTGTGATTATGACCGCTGCTGCATGGTGGTGCTGGACGAGTTCCGGGCCGGCAAGTGCGGGCGCATCACCCTGGAGCGTCCCCAGGCCGCTGTCCGCCGCCCGGTGCTGCACATGGGCGGCGGGGAAGAGGAGGCGCCCCATGGCGAAGCTTGACCGGGTGTCCCGCTCCCTTCAGCTGATGATGTTCGATGAACAGTACAGCGCCGGCGGGGTGATCGTGGCGGGCATGGACGAGGTGGGCCGCGGCCCCCTGGTGGGCAATGTGGTCACCGCCTGCGTGGTGATGCCCTCCCAGCCCCTGCTGCCCTGGATCGATGACAGCAAGAAGCTCTCGGAGTCCCGCCGGGAGAAGGTCTACGAGGAGATCATGGCCAATGCCCTGTATGTGGGCATCGGCCAGTGCACCCCGGAGGAGATCGACACCCTGAACATCCTGGAGGCCACCCGCAAGGCCATGCGGGAAGCCGCCGCCCAGGTACCGGCGCAAATTTTCCTCATCGACGCGGTGAAGGACCTGGGGCTGAACGGCATGGAGGTGCCCATCATCAAGGGCGACGCCACCAGCTATGCCATCGCCGCCGCCAGCATCGTGGCCAAGGTCACCCGGGACCGCCAGCTGGTGGAGCTGGACAAGCAGTATCCCGGATATGGCTTTGCCCGCAACAAGGGCTACGGCACCCCGGAGCACATCGCGGCCCTGAAGCGGCTGGGCCCCTGCCCGGAGCACCGCAAGAGCTTCATCGGGCACTTCTGGCCATGACCCGCTATACCTCCGGGCTCCGGGGAGAGGCCCAGGCCGAGGCTTATCTGGAGGCCCGGGGCATGACCTGCCTGGAGCGCCGCTACCGTGCCGCGGACGGAGAGCTGGACCTGATCATGGAGGACGGGGAGACCGTCGTCTTTGTGGAGGTCAAGTACCGTCCCCAAAGCCGCGCCGGGGAAGGGCTCCGGGCCGTGACCCCGAACAAAAGGCAGCGGATGATCCACGCCGCCCTGGCCTACCTGACCGAAAAGCAGACCCTGGACCGTCCCGCCCGCTTCGACGCGGTGGAGATCACCCGGGACGGGGTGCTGCATATCCCCAACGCGTTTATGATCGAATAAGCCCTATCTGTTTTTTCCGGAGGCGCACATGCGCAAGACACAATGGTTCCTTCTGCTGACCGCGCTGCTGCTGCTCATTTGCGGCATGGCTGCGGCGGACGGCGAAAATCTGCTGGCCAATCCTTCCTTTGAGGAGCTGGACAGCGACGGGCTGCCGGTGGGCTGGTATACGGACGCTTATATCAACGACGCGGCCTATACCCTGTACACCACCTCCCGGGAGGGCGAGGATGGGGGCACCTGTGCCGTCATTTATAATTTCGGCGCCAATGACGCCCGCTTCGCCCAGGATGTGGAGGTGGAGCCGGACAGCCTGTACCGGCTCAGCGGCTATCTCCGCGCCGATGTGGTCGAGGATATCGGCTGGGGCGCCAACCTCTCCGTGGAGGGCGTCTACCTGGACGTGGACAGCTGGTTCTCCTCGGATGGGGAGTGGGTCTATACCGAGATGTACGGCGAGACCGACGCGGACCAGACCGTGGTGACCGTGTTCGCCCGGCTGGGCGGCTACAGCGGCGAGAGCGAAGGCACCGCCTGGTTCGACAACCTCTCCCTGGTCAAGGTGGATGAGATCCCCGAGGGCGCCGTCTGCCAGCTGTGGTACACCGAGCCCTATGATTCCAGTGATGCTTACGATTACAGCTGGGATGACGGGGAAGAGGAGGAGACCGCCTCCGCCTTCTGGCCCTGGCTGCTGGCCCTGTCCGCTCTGTACCTGGCACTGGGCTTCCTGATGGCCTTCTGGCTGCTGCCCAAGGCTTCCCTGAAGGAGGAGAAGCCCCGCATGCCCCTGTGGTGCGCCCTGGGGCTGGTGCTGGCCTTTGCGGTGCGGTACTTTGTGGCCCTGCGGGTGGACGGCTACCAGGTGGATGTGAACTGCTTCCTGGCCTGGGGCAGTACCATGGCCAACGCGGGCCCCACCGGCTTCTATGCCTCCACCAGCTTCTGTGATTATCCCCCGGCCTATATGCTGGTGCTGGGCCTCACCGAGCAGCTGGCGCGGCTGCTGACCTCCGCCTTCGGAGGCGTGCTGCCCACCTTCCTGCGCCGGGAGATCCTCATCAAGCTGCTGCCCATGCTCTGCGATCTGGGACTGGCGGAGCTGTGCCGCCGCGTTGCCCGGGACCATGGCTGCAGCCGCCTGCAGAGCGGCCTGATCTGCCTGCTGGTCGCCTTCTGCCCGGTGCTCATCCTGAACAGCGCCGCCTGGTGCCAGGTGGACTCCGTGCTCACGCTGCTCCTGTGTCTCACGGTGTGGCTGGCCCTGAAGCACCGCTGGGACATCGCCCTGCCTGTCTATATGCTGGCGGTGCTCACCAAGCCTCAGGCCCTGATGGCCGGCCCCCTGGGTCTGCTGGCCCTGGGCATGGAGTGGCTCCCCGGCTTCAAAAAGCCCGCTTGCCTGAAAAAGATCCTGACCGGCCTCGGCGCCGCCCTGGGCGTGGCCCTGGTCATCGTGCTGCCCTTTGCCATCGGGCAGGGCGGTATGTCCTGGCTTATTGACAAGTACGCGGAAACGCTGTCTTCCTATCCCTATGCCACGGTGAACACCGCCAACCTGTATTACCTGTTCTCCGGCAACTGGTCCGCCATCGCCAACACCTCCGCCTGGGGCGCCGCCGCGCTCCTGGCGTGCATCGCGCTGGGCTGGGGCGTGGGAGAGGGGCTGCTCCTCCGCCGGAAGCAGCGCGCCGCATGGTGGCTGGAGCCGGCGCTGATGGCCTGCTTCACCCTGTTCTTCGCGGTGTGCGCCGTGCTGCGGGTCAGCTGGACCGTGCTGGGCACCGGGGCCATGGTGCTGGCCTTTGCCGTCACCATGCCGCTGCTGCTGCGCTCCGGCACCCTGAAGGCCCTGCCCCTGCTGGGCGGCGCGCTGTTTGTGCTGCTGTACGTGCTGGGCATCAAGATGCACGAGCGGTATCTCTTCCCCGCGCTGGTGCTGCTGGCTATGGCCTTTGCCATCCGGAGGGACGGCCGGCTGCTGGCGGTGCTGCTGCTCCTGTCCTGCACCATGTTCGTGAATGAGGGCATCGTGCTGGACAACTCCGTGCGCCTGGGCTCCTCCTACGGCCACCTGAACAACGATACCTATGGGCTGAATATGCTGCTCTCCGTGCTGAACGTCTGCTCGGTGCCCCTGCTGCTGTGGGCCGCCGCGGACCTGTGCCTGTGCCCGGAGAAGGAAGCCCGGCCCCTGCCGCTCTTCTTCCGCAAAAAGGATCATGCCGCCTCGCCCCTGGAGTACCAAAGCACCGTCTCCCTGCACTGGACCAAAAAGGACACGGTGCTGATGCTCTCCGTCACCCTGATCTACGCCGTGGTGGCCCTGTGCAACCTGGGCTCCACCAAGGCACCGCAGACCACCTGGGTCTCCACCTCCGCGGATGAGCAGGTGGTGCTGGACCTGGGGCAGGAGTACGAGGACTTCGCCATGGTCTACTACTGCGAGGTCAGCTACAACGACTTCTCCGTGGCCGTCAGCTCCGACGGCGAGAACTGGTCCCAGGAGTACTGGGCGGAGATGAAGGAGGGCTGCTGCTACCAGTGGAAGTACCTGATGCCCAGCTATGAGAGCAACGGCTCCGTCTACTACTCCGGCGGCAGCCATCTGGAGGATATCCAGCGGCTCAGCGGAAGGTATGTGCGGGTCTCGGCCCAGCAGGTCAGCCTGAAGATCGGTGAGCTGATCTTCAGGGACGCCGACGGCAACGGCATCACCGCCACGGTGGTCAGCCATACCGGCGGCAAGGAGGCCTCGCCCCTGTATTCCGATCCCCAGCTGATGGTGGACGAGCCGGACTCCCTGGAGGGCGAGCCCAGCTGGTACAACGGTACCTACTTTGACGAGATCTACTACGCCCGCACCGCCAAGGAGCTGCTGGAGGGCTCCTCCCCCTACGAGTGGACCCACCCGCCGCTGGGCAAGGTGCTCATGAGCTGGTGCGTGGCACTGCTGGGCATGACGCCCTTCGCCTGGCGTCTGGCCGGGGCGCTGATGGGCATCTTCATGCTGCCGGCGATGTACGTCTTCGGCAAGCAGCTGACCAAGCGCACGGGCATGGCCTTTGCCGCCTGCACCATGATGGCCCTGGACTGCATGCACTACACGCAGACGCGCCTGACCACCATCGACAGCTTCCCGGTGTGCTTCATCATCCTCAGCTTCCTGTTTATGGCCCGGTTCATGCAGCGGGATATCCTGCGGGAGCCCCTGCGGAAGGTGCTGCCGGACCTGGGCCTGTCCGGTCTGTTCATCGCCCTGGCCATTGCCAGCAAGTGGATCGGCCTGTATGCCGGTGTGGGCCTGGCGGTGCTGTACTTCTGGACGCTGCTGCGGCATCTGCGCATGAGTCACGAGGGCCTGCGCCTGCTGGACCGCTCCGACCTGACGGAGGAGCAGCGCACGGTGCTGACCGAGCGGGCGGCCCATCCCTGGAAGCGCGCCCTCACCCTGTGCCTGTGGTGCGTGCTGTTCTTCGTGGTCGTGCCGGTCACGGTCTACCTGCTGGTGTATATCCCGTTCATGACCTACGCTCATCCCAAGAGCCTGGGCGAGTTCATCCAGCTGGTCATCCAGCAGCAGCAGAGCATGTACAGCTACCACTCCACGCCCGGTCTGGGCATGGATCACGCCTTCTACTCCCCCTGGTACGAGTGGCCGCTGATCCAGCGCCCCATGTACTACTATTCCGGCGAATACATGCCGGAGGGCTACAATCAGTCCATCTTTTCCTTCGGCAATCCGGCGGTATGGCTGGTGGGCCTGCTGGGCATCGCGGTCACCGTGGTGCTGTGGGCACGGCAGCATATCTTCCGCGCGGAGGGCTCACCCACGCCGGTGCATCTGTACGGCCGCAGCTGGAACGTGGCTGCCGCCGTCATCCTCATCGCGCTGCTGGCGGAGTTCCTGCCCTGGGTGCTGGTGCCCCGCGGGACCTACATCTACCACTATTTCGCCAGCGTGCCCTTCCTGATCCTGGGCACCACGATGGCCCTGCACACTCTGACCGAGTCCCGCCCGAAGCTGGGCCACTGGGTCACCGGCGTCTACCTGGTGGTGGTGCTTGCCTGCTTCATCGTCTTCTACCCCTACGCCAGCGGCGTCCCCACCCCCCTGGCCTGGCTGGACTTCGCCAAGCAATTCCTGAGGATCTACTATATCCAATAAGATTCCAAGCAAAAAGCCCGGAGCGCTCCGGGCTTTTTGTATGGGAACATAGCTGCTGAGGAACTCCCTCACCCGCTTCGCGGGAGCTCCCTCGGAGAGGGAGCCTTTTGGCTACTTGGCTAAGTAACCAAACCTTCCCCTTTAGGGGAAGGTGCCCGAAGGGCAGATGAGGTCGTTTCCCGAGAAAGCCCTCTCAGTCGCTGCGGCGACAGCGTTCGCGAACTCAGAACAGCCTCTCTTCCGCCACTGGCGGCGGCTGCCCTTCGTCCCCAAAGGTGGA
>R14__coassemble_1019_pt1 | contig 15587 bp, 17 predicted proteins | sample R14__metabat2_high_PE_026 | metagenome-assembled genome bin R14 | reverse complement strand
GGTCGCTGCCGGATTCCAATACCGTTTCCCGTATGGGAGACGGTTTTTTTGTGCGTATCGGAGCAAAAGAAAAAGCGCTGCCGAAGCAGCGCCGAAGGAAAATCAGCCCCATCCGCCGGGCGTGGCCAGATACAGGATATCGCCGGTATGGGCGTCCAGCATCAGCGCATAGCAATCCAGCGCCGGTACCAGCCACTCGGGATCGTAGATCCACAGATACCACACATCCGTGCCCGTCTCCGTTTCGGAGGCAGCCACGGCACGCCAGGAGAGGCTGCGGGCCAGCTCTTCCGTCAAAGGCTCGGGATCGCGGACATCGTACCAGACCTGGGGGCAAAGCATCTCGTCCAGGCTGACGATATAGCTGACCGCGAGCTCATACACCTGATCCTGGGTCAGCCAGTCTGCCGGAGCCTCGTCCAGCAGCGTGCCTTCCATGCCGGTCACCTCCTGGAACTGTCGCAGGTCCTCCAGGCTCCAGGTGATCCATGTGCCGGCCCCGTCGCCGTCAATGGTCCGGGCCAAAAACTCGGCCGCCAGTGGATCTGTTTCCTCCTCAGCCAGTGCCACGGAGCAGAGCATCATGCAAGCCATCAGAAAGCAAAGGATCTTTTTCATGGAATCGTTCCTCCTTTTGAAGTTGCTTTCAACCTATTAAACGATAGGAAAGAAGCTTTTCATTCATGGGAAAAGGAAAATTCCGGAAGCGGACGGAGACCGTCAGCTTTCCGGGTCCGGCACTGAGGATGATCCGTGGTGCGCCCAAAGAAAAGGACCGTCACGAAACCGTGACGGTCCATGGGTTACCGGAACATGAGCAGCTTACTCAGCAGTGAGGCCGTAGATGGCTTCCAGCTTCTCGGCGCGCTCGTCGATGATGGCCTGGCCGCCGGAAGCGAGGTAATCGTCCATGCCGGCGTCGAAGGTGGCGTCGAAGTCAGCAACGGCAGCCACAACGGACTTGGTCAGGAAGGCATCACGCTTGGAGGTCAGAGAAGTGCCGACATCTTCCTCGGACTCGATGGAGCCGCAGGAATACTTGGCGGGCACACGGCCATTGGACTTACCGTAGGCGTTGGCGTCGATCACGATCTGGGCATCCACGCCGGGATAGCTCAGAGCGGTGGTGGCGGCGGTGGCATCGCCCAGGTACAGGCCGTTCACGGTGATGGTGTAGTCGATGTTGTTGCCGGAGTTCTTGATGTAATCACCGGTGGCGGCGATCAGGGAATAAGCGCCGTCCTCGGTCATGGTGTAGTTGATGCCTTCCTCGCCGGTCTGCAGATACAGGATGGTATCGGCGGAGGAGATGTAGTTCAGGTACAGCAGGGAAGCCAGGATCTCGTTGTTGGTGGCAGGGAAGAAGACCTTGCGGTCAACGCGGTCCGCCAGATACTTGCGGGTGATGCCGGCTTCATTCACGAAGCAGTCAACAGCCACATAGCAGGCGTCCTCGCCCACATTGCGCTTCAGGTTGGCTTCGATGGAGTCCTCGCCATTGCGGAAAGGATAGTCCCAGTTGTGCATGAAGGCGCCGACGAAGCCGGACTTCATCATGTCGTCCTCGGTGGTGGAATCAGAATACAGGGCGAAGTCCTTCCAGATCAGGCCCTCGTTGTACCACTGGTTCAACACGCGGATGCCTTCCTTGTAGTTGGGATACAGCATGTGGCGGTCATCATAGCCGTACACGTACAGGGTAGCGTCGGTGACATCCTCGGGCACCTTGGAGATGCACAGCAGGTCATTGCGCCAGGCCACGTCGGTAGAGGTGGAATAGGGCACCATCTTGTCCGCGTCTTCGCCCAGCAGGAGCTCGGCGTTGTCACGGAAAGCCACCAGGCAGTTATAGAACTCTTCCTCGGTGGTGGGGATGGCCAGGCCCAGCTTGTCCAGCCAGTCCTTGCGGATGAAGGTGTTCAAACGGGCAGACTCGGCCAGAACAGCCTCGATGGCCCACACGGCGCCGGTCTCGGGATCCTGGTCATAATAGATGTTGTAGTCGCCCAGCAGCTCCCACAGATCGCCCAGGTAATCCTTGTACTCGGTGAGCCAGGGATTCAGGTCGACGATGCCGTCCATGCCGGCAAAGGTCTGGATGGTGGGATAGGAATAGGTCACGCAGACGTCGGGAGCGTTGCCGGTGGCCAGCAGGTTGTTCATGTCGTCCACTTCAGTCCAGCGGCCGACGGAAACGAACTCAACTTCCACATTGTAGCGCTCGAGCATGCCCTGCTTGATATACTCGGCCCAGACGTTGGTGGTGGGGTCGGTGCCGCCGTCATTGTAGCGGTTGTAGACCTCAACGGTGATCTTATGGGTGGTGGTGAACTTGCCGTCCACAAAGTCGTCATCCGCGGCGGAAGCCACATTGATCAGACCCATGGAAGCGATCAGCGCCAGAACCAGGACCAGAGACAGGATACGTTTCATGGTACATTCCTCCTTGATGATTTATTCTGAAAGCGCAAGCCCTGCGCTTCGGAATCGGGATCAGCCCTTTACGGCACCGATGGTCACGCCGGACACAAAGTACCGCTGCAGCCAGGGGTAAACCAGCAGGATCGGGATGGTGGCGAACATAACGGAAGCCATCTGGATCGTCTTGGAAACACCGGCGGAGGAGAAGCCCTCCTGCGCGGCGATCTCGCTGGACTGGGTGGAGTTCTTGATGATGTTGTACAGCAGCAGCTGGATGGGATACCACTGCTCCGCCTTGCTGCTCTTCAGGTACATCAGGGCGTCGGAGAAGCCGTTCCAGCGACCCACGGCATAGAACAGGGCCAGCGTGGCCAGGGAGGGCAGGCTCAGGGGCAGGTACACCTGCACCAGGATGCGCAGGGGGCCGGCACCGTCGATCTCGGCGGCCTCACGCAGGCTGTCCGGCACGCCGAAGAAGAAGGAGCGCAGCACGATGACGTTGAACACGCTGATACAGTTGGGCAGCACCAGACACCAGGGGTTATTGAGCAGACCCAGATTGTTGATCAGGATGTAGCTGGGGATGGTGCCGGCGCTGAAGTACATGGTGAACAGCACGATGAAGTTGATCAGCTTTCCGCCGCGCAGATTGGAATAGATCAGCGGGTAAGCGGTGCAGATGGTCAGCGTCAGGCTCAGGATGGTGCAGCCGATGGTCAGAACGGCCGTCCAGCCCAGGGAAAAGGTGTACTTGCTGTTGCCCAGAACGGTCGCGTAGGCCTCCAGGTTCCAGCCCTTGGGCCAGAGGAACACATCGTTGCGGATCAAATGCTCGCTGGAGGAAAGGGAGCTGGCCAGCACATTGAGCATGGGGATCAGACAGATGGCGGCGGCGATCAGGCAGATGCCGGCGATCACGAAATCTCCGACCCGTGTGCCCTTGGACTTGATCATGCCCTGGCGGGTGTTTTTCATCTTGACAGTACTCATACGAACACCCCCTTACATGATGCCGGGCTCGTCGAACTTCTTGGCCAGCGCATTGGAGGCCAGCAGGAAGATGACGCAGACCACGGACTGGAACAGACCCACAGCGGTGGACAGGGAGAACTGGCTGCCTTGAATACCGCGTTCATACACGAAGATGGAAATGGTTTTGCTGGCGCCCTCGACCAACGGGTTCGACAGGGTATACGGACGGTCGAATTCGCTGCCGAGAATGTGGCCCAGGTTCATGATCAGCAGGATGATGATGGTGGAGCGGATGCCCGGCAGGGTGATATGCCAGATCTTCCGCAGACGGTTGGCACCGTCCACCTCGGCAGCCTCATACAGCTCGGGGCTGATGGCGGTCAGCGCGGCCAGGTAGATGATGGTGTTCCAGCCGCATTCCTTCCAGATGCCCAGGATGATGTATGTAATGCGCCAGTTGCTTTCCGTACCGACGAAGGGGATGCTTGTGCCGAACAGCTGGTTGATGATGCCGTCATTGGTGGCAAACAGCCGCAGCGTCAGGCTGGAAATGATGACCCAGCTCAGGAAGTGGGGCAGATACAGCACGGTCTGGATGGTCTTCTTGAAGCGGGGGAAGGCCAGCTCGTTGAGCAGCAGCGCCATGATGATGGGCATGGGCGTGCCGAAGACCAGGTCCAGCAGGTTCAGGACGATGGTGTTTTTCAGGGCGTCGATAAAGTTCTTATCGCTGAATGCCTTGATGAACCATTCCATGCCGCCGTTCTTGGCCCAGTCCACCAGCCAGGGGGCCTTCAGGATGTTGTTCTTCTTGAAGGCCATCAGGATGTAGGCCATGGGCGCATACCGGAAGACGATGAAGAATGCGAGGGGAAAGATCAGCAGCAGGTACAGGGTACCATAGCGCTTGAGGTAGGTGCTCCACTTCATGTTGGAGCGGCCCAGCCTGCGGTTAGCTTTTACGGTTTTTTGTGACAAACCGATCACCCGCTTTCGTGGTATTGTTCGCCCGGATCAGGGCTTTATCTGGGAAAAATGTTACCACTTCTGACACGAATCTCCAATCACATTTTGCGGTTGACTTCTCAAATTTTGCTATTTTTCACAAACAGTTCATCAAAGCTCAATCATGCAGGTGCTGGCGCAGGCTGCGGTATTCCGTGGGGGACATATGCTCATGGGCCTGGAACACCCGGTTGAAGGTGGCAATGCTGCCGAAGCCGGACTTCATGGCGATGTCGGTGATGGGGTCGCTGCCCGCGGCCAGCAGACGCTTGCACATGTTCAGCCGCTGCAGGGTGAGAAAATCATGGTAGGTCATGCCCACAAAGCTGCGGAAGAGCCTTTCAAAGTGATAGCGGCTGTACCCGCCACGCGCCGCGACCTCCTCCGGCTTCAGATGCTCGGAACAGTGGGCCGAAATATAGGAGCAGATATCCGAAAACAGCAGCTGCTGGTGATTTTTGCGCAGATCCTGCGCTTCCCCGCTGTGCAGGTTCATCCTGCTTCTGGCAGCGGCGATCAGTGCGGCCGCCGCGTGATAGCGGACTGCGGCCCGGGAAAGCGGCTCCCGCGAATCATATTCCAGGATCAGGGCCCGGAGATGCTCGTGGATCCGTTCCGCGAGCTCAGGCTGCGTATCGGCACGGATATGCATGCAGGGATAAAAAATGTGCTCCGCGTTGAGCAGATCCTCGATCGCCGCCAGCTCCTCCCGCTCAAGCATCAGAAGGAACCGGCTTCCGGTGGGCGGCGCGAAGATCTCATGCACGACTCCGGAAGGGATGATGAAGGTATCTCCCGGCCACAGCTCATAGGCCATGCCCTCGATCAACAGGCTGTAGCTTCCGACCTACGGCATGATAATCTCATAGGTCATGTGCCAGTGGGCCGGGTAGTCATCCGGCTGGGTATTCCGGTACAGGCGGATCGTGTCCTTGATATGGTGCTCGATCTGCCGAAGGCTGGTGATGGTTTCCGGCATATGCGTTTCTCCTGAAAAATCATTCATTCTGTATCCAATGATAGCATAGTCCGCGGTGATTTTCAAGAAGGCTGCCGCGCCGTCGCCGCAGAAACCTGGCCTTGCGTTCTTTTCCGCTTTGTGCTATGATGTTCCCGTCGGCAAGGACGCCGGTGCCTTTGATGCGCCGGCGCCTTCTTTTTTCAGAAGAGAAAGGAAGCTTTGTCTATGAATATCGTGATCATCGGCGCGGGCGCCATGGGCTGTCTCTACGGCGCCTATCTGAGCAAAAACAACGCCGTGCTGCTGCTGGATTCCTATGCCCCGCAGGTGGAGGCCATCAACCGCAGCGGCATCACCGTGCAGGAGGAGGACGGCACCGAGGCGCATTTCACGCAGCTCTCCGCCGCCCTGTCCGGAACCGTGACGGAGGCCGCGGACCTGGTCATCGTCTTTGTCAAATCCACCTATACCGAAGCGGCGCTGGCCGAAAACAAGGCTCTCTTCGGTCCGCATACCCTGGTGATGACGCTGCAGAACGGCGCCGGCAATGACCGGAAGATCGCCCGGTATGTGCAGCCGGAGAACATCATCATCGGCACCAGCAAGCACAATTCCGTCAACCTGGGCGGCGGCAGGATCCGCCACAGCGGCCACGGCGCCACCACCATCGGCAGCAACCTCCGCATTCCGGAAACGCTTGCCCGGGTATCCGCCCTGCTGACGGACGCCGGCTTCCTGACCGAGGTGTCGGACGACATCCAGCGCATCATCTGGAGCAAGCTGTTCGTGAATCTGTCCATCAACACCTTCACCGCCATCACCCGCGCGCCCATCGGCAACATGATCGAAAACCGCTACGCCTGGGACTTCGCCGAAAAGATGATCTGCGAAGCGGTGGACGTGGCCGAGGCGGACGGCACCCACTTCTCCTATATGGAGGTGCTGAACCTGGTGCACCACGTCTGCGAGGACGCGGGCAAGGGTTACTCCTCCATGTATCAGGACGTGCAGCGCGGCATCATGACCGAGATCGACGCTATCAACGGCGCCATCGTGCAGCAGGCCAAGCTGTACAACGTGCCCGCCCCCTACAACGCGCTCATCGTGGACCTGATCCATGCCATCGAAGGGGCTTATAGCTATCACCTGCCACCGAAGCAGTGACTCCATGAAAAAAGCAGCGGCTGCCGCTGCTTTTTTCAATGGGTGAGGAACAGATGCTGTCTGTGGTAGCGAGACAGTAAATCATAATAAAAGAGGGAACGGCTTTCCGCTCCCTCCGGGTATCTTTCCCTCAACCATTACGTGTTGTCCAGCTCCGGTATCTGCAGCAGCTCAAAGCTGTCCTCCCGCAGTACCATGGCGGTCAGCTTGCCGCCCTTGCCGCAGCCGGTGTCCAGGCAGAGGACGCCCCGCTCCGGCAGGGGATACCGTGCTCCCGCCGTCAGCGGCTGCACCGGCTCGCCGTTCCCCGGGAACCAGGCGGCCTCCTCCAGGGCGATGTGCCCGGTGACGGTCAGCGGGCCGGCGTATTCATTGCGCAGCACGGCCTCATGGTCATGCATCAGCAGGAAGGGATCGTTCTCCTCCAGCGGCTTGTCCTCCACCGCGGCGTGGACGTACTGCAGCCGCTCATCCCGGTAAAAGGGCACCGTGTGCTCCAGAAGCCAGGGCCGGCTGTCCCTGACCTTGGCGTTGTGCCGGCTGAAGGAGTCCACCGTGGTTTGCCTTCCCACCCGCTCATGCAGGAGCCTTGCGGACAGGGAGGGACGGTCCCGCACCCAGTATTCCTCATGGTTGCCCCGCAGCAGCACGAAGCGCTCGCCCAAAGCCTGCTCCAGGGCCTGCACCCGCTGCCAGACCTCCCAGGAGGCCGGGCCCCGGTCGAACAGGTCGCCCAGCAGGATCAGCCGGTCCCGCGCCGTGTCCAACGCTACGCGCTTCAGCAGTGCCTCCAGCGTCCGGTCGCAGCCGTGGATATCCCCGATGATGATCGTTCGCATGTCAGCCTTCCTCCGGGATCGTCAGGCCGCCTGCCGAGATATGGAACCGGCGGTTGCAGATGGCCAGGGCAGCGCTGCGGTGCGTCACGATGATGCAGGTCTTTTCCTTCATTGCGGCAATATTTTTGAGCAGCTGCGCCTCGGTCTCGTCGTCCAGGGCACTGGTGGCCTCATCCAGCAGCAGGATGGGCGCGTCGCTGAGCAGGGCCCGGGCCACGGCCACGCGCTGGGCCTGCCCCTCGGAAAGGCCGATGCCCCGCTCGCCCAGCACCGCGTCCAGCCCCAGCTCCTCCACCAGAGGTTCGATGCAGGCCGCACGGGCCGCCCGCAGCAGCTGCTCATCCGTGGCATCATTGCAGAACAGGCGCAGATTCTCCCGCAGGGTGCCGGAGATCAGGGTATTGCCCTGGGGCACATAGGCAAACAGGCCACGGGTGCCCCGAGAGGCGGGGATACTGTGGCCGTTGCATTCAAACAGGATCCGGCCGCTCACGGGCTGATAGATGCCCAGCAGCAGCTGGAACAGGGAGGTCTTGCCGCCGCCGGAGATGCCGGTCAGCGCCACGAAGTCCCCCTTGCGGATCTCGCAGTCCACATCCCGCAGGACCTCCTCGTTACCGTCCTCATAGATGAAGCTGACGTGATCCACACGGAGCACGTCGAAATCCTCCGGCTGCTCCGTCTGCTCTTCTTTGGGGATGCTCAGCAGCTCCTGCAGGCGCTCCGCGGAGGCAACCACGCCATAGGCCTGACCGGCGATGTCCGCCGCGCTGGCGATGGGCCCCTGGATCCTGCCGATCAGCTGGATCATGGCGGCCAGCGCGCCGTAGGTCATGTTGCCGCGGAAGATGTTGTAGCAGCCCCACAGCATGCATACCAGCCAGGACAGGCTGAACATCATGCCCATGGTCTGGTTCATGCCCAGGGAGAAGAAGCCCTGCCGCCGCTGCTCCTTTTCCAGCGTATCCTGATCGGCGTATACCCGCCGCATGATCCGCTCCTCGGAAAGACTGGCCTTCACGGTGCGGATGTTCTCCAGCGTTTCCTGGATGGAGGCATGGAGCCGGCTTTCCGCCTGCTGCATCCGGGTATGGCGCTGCTTCATCGGTTCCCGGAACAGCAGCATCACGCCCGCGCCAGCCAGGCTGAACACCAGCAGCACGATCACCAGCCGCGCATCCATGGTCCACAGGATCACCGCCGCGCCGATAAAGCTCACCAGCATGCTGCACAGGTTCGGCAGCATGCCCACGATGCCGTTCTTGACCACCGATACATCGGAAAAGACCCGGCTGACCAGCTCGCCGCTGTGATATTTCTTCAGCCCGGCATATTCACGCAGCAGCAGCTCATTCATCAACCCGCCCTGCAGGTGCTTCTGCAATCGGGCGGACATGGTCACGCGGATCGCGGCACCGCCCACGCGTACCGCCCGCTCCGCCAGCATCAGCAGTGCCAGCGCCAGACCACACCGCCACAGTGCCTCCTGCTGTGAGGAGACCGCGCTGTCGATCAGCTCCCGGGTGACCACGGTCGTGCCCAGGGAGAACAGGATGCCCAGCACGGCAAAAAGGCAGGTCGCCGCCAGCCGTCCCTTCACGCAGTCGGCCCAGCGCAGCACCTGCTTCAGTGCGGAGCTTTGGAAGATATGCAGCAGCTTTTTCAGATTGTTCACGCCTGCCGTCTCCTTTCCTGCCGTTGCCGCCACAGGAGCTTCAGCCTCCGCCGGAGCCACCCTGCCAGATACCACAGCCCGCAGCCGATCATTCCGCCCAGAAAATTATGGAACAGATCGGAAAGCTGGAACTCACCCAGCCAGAAGATCAGCTGGCACAGCTCCACTGAAAGCGTCAGCGCCGCGGAAAGGACGGCGGCGTCCCGCACCGGCTTCCGCACGGGAAATGCATTCAGGTAAAAAAAGGTACAGGGGATGAACAGCAGTATGTTCTCAATGATCTGGTTGTTCCAGTTCACATCGGCCCCGAAGCCGAAGTGCGAGAACACATAGCCAAAGGGATTGGTCGGCGTTCGGGAAAACACCGTGTTGATCAGAATAAACGCCAGATAAAAAAAGAAGGCAATGCGCCACGGCTGACGGAGCAGCTTTTTCAGCTCCGTCGCCGCTTCCCCGCGATGATCCCGGAAATACAGGAAGGCGATCACCAAAAGCGGCATCAGTAAAAGCGCTCGGCCCAGAAAAACGTACTGGCCCAGCAGATCCTTCCACAGCTGTTCGATGACGATCACTCTCCTTTCCGGAAAATCACAGTTCAGTTACCCCAGCGCCGCCAGCACCGCCTCACGGAGTTCACTGGGAACGCATACAAGTTCCATAGCTTTTTCACTGTCGAAGCCCAAAACTTTTTTTATATTCATTACTGCAGCAGCCAGTGTCGTTACCTGCTTGTCGCGCTGAGCCTTCTGAACTTCATCTTCAATTTCTTCCTTCATGAATTCCCTTAACGCCTGACACATTCCCGGGTCCCTCCTTTTCAGTAAATCATAAACATCATTGTTTGCGGACAGGCTGACCTGCAGCACCGCGTCGATGTTCTGCAGATCGCCCTGCTCCCGGACACTCCGCGCTTCCGTCAGGAAGTGCATCACGTCGGCTTCCTCGGCGTTATTGCGCAATACCCGCAGCGTGGCATGGGAGGCAGGCCGCAGGCGGCTCGTTACGATGATCTGTACCGGAAACAGCATCTGCCCTGTCACATAATAGATGCCGGGGAAGGTCTCCTCCACCGCGTTTCCGGCGGCTCGCAGCGCTTCAAACAGCTTCACGGGCCGGACGGCACGCACGATCGTCAGGGAAAGCTCCGTCAACGGGCGCTCATTGGCGTGGTCTGCTTCCGCTTTGTATAAAAGCACATAGGCCATGGCCTTGGCAAACTCATCGATGCCCAGCGCGTCCTCCGGGCTCTTGAACTCGAACAGGTTGTGCTGCCGGAAGATCTGCCCGATCTCATTCCGCACCTGTACACCGGGCTTCTTCTCTACCACCATCAGGTCCGCCCGCAGCGGCTCCTTCGACAGCAGATACTCCGGAATGAAGATCAGCTCGTCCTTGTTCTCCCGCAGCTCCAGCTCGATCGCACTGCAGAACCCCGGATGCCACGCGATCCGCTTCAGCTTCTATGGCACAGGGTCTCGCCTCCGTTCTTTGTGTTACCCCAGTGCCGCCAGCACCGCCTCACGGAGTTCTACGGGAACATTGGCTACTTCCATTGCTTTTTCGTTATCCATGCCAAGCATCTTTTTGATATTGCTGACTGTAGATGCAAGGGTAGCGATCTTTTCCTGGATCCTGCCCTTCTGAACTTCATTCTGGATTTCTTCCTGAATCTCGTCCTTCATGAATTCCCTTAACGCCTGACACATTCCCGGGTCCCTCCTTTTCAGTAAATCATAAACATCATTGTTTGCGGACAGGCTGACCTGCAGCACCGCGTCGATGTTCTGCAGATCGCCCTGCTCCCGGACACTCCGCGCTTCCGTCAGGAAGTGCATCACGTCGGCTTCCTCGGCGTTATTGCGCAGCACCCGCAGCGTGGCATGGGAGGCGGGCTGCAGGCGGCTCGTTACGATGATCTGTACCGGAAACAGCATCTGCCCCGTCACATAATAGATGCCGGGGAAGGTCTCCTCCACCGTGTTTCCGGCGGCCCGCAGCGCGTCAAACAGCTTGACGGGCCGGACAGCGCGTACCATCGTCAGGGAAAGCTCCGCCAAAGGGCGCTCATTGGCGTGGTCTGCCTCTGCCTTGTATAAAAGCACATAGGCCATGGCCTTGGCAAACTCATCGATGCCCAGCGCGTCCTCCGGGCTCTTGAACTCGAACAGGTTGTGCTGCCGGAAGATCTGCCCGATCTCATTCCGCACCTGTACACCGGGCTTCTTCTCTACCACCATCAGGTCCGCCCGCAGCGGCTCCTTCGACAGCAGATACTCCGGAATGAAGATCAGCTCGTCCTTGTTCTCCCGCAGCTCCAGCTCGATCGCACTGCAGAACCCCGGATGCCACGCGATCCGCTTCAGCTTCTATGGCATCGTGCACACCCCCAAACCTTCCCAGTTTGATTTTATCATATTTTCCGCCGCGGTTCAACTGGATGGATCAGATTTCTGCGTATGCAAAAAGCCGTGCGGACACGGCTTTCGGTATCGGCTTTATCCCTTCCGGGTAAAATCCGAGGCGGGATGCTTGCAGATGGGGCAGATGAAATCCTCGGGGAGGGGGTCGCCCTCGTAGATGTAGCCGCACACGTTGCACACCCAGGTCACCTTGTCCGCGGGCTGTGCCTGGGGCTTCGGCTTGATGTTCTGCTGGTAGTAGGCATAGGTGCAGCTGGGTACGCTGTCCAGCACCTCCATGTCGGTCACGCCGGCGATGAACAGGGTGTGGGTACCCAGGTCAACGGTCTCCTGCACCCAGCCGGAGATGAAGGCATTGGTGCCCTGAGTGATGTAGGGCACGTCGTTGTAGCCCCGCTTCCAGGCGCTGAAGCCGGCAAACTTGTCCACGTCCCGGCCGCTCTGGAAGCCGAAGCGCTGAAACAGGCTGAAATCCGCCTTTTCGCTCAGCACGCTCACGGTCAGCCTGCGGGTGGCCATGATCATATCGTGGGTATGGTTGCTCTTGTTCACCGCCAGGGCGATGCGGTTGGGATCGCTCGTTACCTGGATGGCGGTGTTGATGATGCAGCCGCTGTCTTTGCCGTCCTGCGAGGCGGTCAGTACGAACAGACCGTAGGTCAGATGGTACATTGCCTTCTTATCCATTGGATGGGCCTCCTTCCATGAATTCCGTGGTTTCGTTGTTGGCCAGGTTGTCCAGCAGCACCAGGGCATCCTCCTTGGAAACGATGCAATGGGCGCCGTTGGCGGGATCGATGCACAGCCCGCCGGCCTGCTCCTCGCTCTTGACCATCCGCAGCATGTCCGCCAGCTGCAGCGTTACGCCGCCGCCCAGCTTCATCAGCTCCTCGGGGCAGGAGCAGATCACATAGTACCATTTGCCGTCGCTGGCCTGTACCCGCCCGAACTGGGCGTCCGGCACTCCTTGAGCGTTCTGCACGATCTGCGCCGGGGCCAGCACCTGATCCTTCCGGGTCACGCTGAGCATCAGCGCCACGATCAGCTCATCATAGGCTTCCCTCGAGCGGTTCTTCGCGTAGGCCGCGCTGGCCTCACTGAGCATGGACATGGGGTCATCACCTCTCAACTGCATTTCTTTCGCCTATATCAGGGGATTTCGCGCCTGCGGGCGCGACCAAAGGGCTTTCCGATCGCCCTTTGGAAACCTTCGGTGGCATGCTTTTAGATATAGGAGAGCTCTCAATATTTCAGGATACCCTCGATCCGTTCCGTTGAAACATCCGGCATGCAGGCCCGCAGATGCTCTGTCAGCCGCTGCAGGGATTCCTCCGGGCTGCGGCTGTCCGCGCTGTTGATCCATTCCTCGCCGTACATTTTTTCCGGCGTGGTCAGCTGTGCGTTGCCCCAGCCGTAGGGTTTGCCGTGCTTGTCGGTCAGATATACAAAATCATGGTCGGTGATAAAGGTCTGCATCTCCAGCCGGGTCAGGCAGGTGTCGTAGCCCTTATCGATGCCGCAGCCCCGGCGGGCGTCCCGGGAAAGGCAGGGCGCGTGGCGCTCCACGTACTTCATCAGCTGCTGATCCCGGTAGGGCACCAGGCCGTCGGCGCAGCGACCCTCAAAATCATAGCCGTCCCGGCGGTAGTTGGCCAGATCCGGAAAAAGCTCCGGGCTGACGAAGGCTGCCTTGCCGTGGATCAGCTTGCCGTACAGGCACATGCCCCTGCGGACCATAGGCCCCTTCCACTCCCAAGGGCCGTCCCCGTTCCACATGATGCCGGGGTCCACCGCTTCCTCCGCGGAATAGCCGGGGATCTCATTGGGAAAGAAGGGCAGGATGCCGATCCAGCGGATCAGGTCCGCCAGGTCCTGCATGGAGTGCGTCAGAAGAAATCGTTCCATCGTTGAATGGCTCCGTCAACCGGGCTTGCGCCCGGGAAATTCCAGGGTGAACACAGATAAGTCCGCCGCGGCTTCCGTTTCCGGAAACACCGCGCGGGCATTGTCCAGCAGCAGCGAGGGATCCTCAATGCTGTTGGAGAAATGGGTCAGCACCAGACGGGACGCGCCTGCCTCTCCGGCCAGCGCCGCCGCTTCACGGTAGAGCATATGGTGGTTCTTCACCGCCAGCGGATGCTTCTCCTCCGCGTCGTACATGCCTTCCAGAAGCAGCAGATCCGCGCCGGCGCCCAGGCGGGGGATGGCCGGTACCGGCCGGGTGTCCGTGGCATACAGCACATGCAGGCCCTTCCTGGGCGCGCCGCACACCTGCTCCGGCTCTACGCGGTGATCCTCCCAGACGGCGGGCTCGCCCAGCTGCAGGCCCTTCCACAGGGGCATCGGCACCCCCAGGGCCCGGGCCTTGACCGCGTCAAACGCCGGGCGTCGGGTGAGCCGCAGGTCATACCCCAGGCAGGGCACGCCGTGATCCAGGGGAAAGGCGGTGATCTCCAGCCCGACCGCCGTGAAGGCCGTTTCCTGCAGCGGCAGCTCGTGCAGCGTCAGCTCATAGGGCAGCTGCGGCGCGATGACCCGCAGGGCCTCCACCACCCGGCGCAGTCCCGGGGGACCGTAGATCGCCAGCGGCTCCTCCCGGTTGGTCTTGGCCATGCTCAGCAGGAAGCCCGGCAGACCGCCGCAGTGATCGGCATGGTAATGGGTCAGCAGCAGGACGTCGATATTCTTGAAGCCCCATCCCAGGCGGCGGATCTGGGTCTGGGTGCCTTCGCCGCAGTCGATCAGCAGGGCCTTCCCGCCGGTGCGGACATACAGGCTGCTCAGGGCCCGCTCCGGCAAGGGGATCGCGCCGCCGGTGCCCAGGGTACAAAGATCCAGCATTCTGCCGCCTCCTTTCACAATTTTTCGCTTTTCCTTTTTTTCGACGCGCCGCCCGAAATTCCTGCAAGCAAAAAGCCTGCCCCGGTCAGAGGCAGGCAGAGGCGTCAGGCCTTCTTCATGATCTTCATCAACCGCTCGGCCAGCGGGATGGCGATGATCATACAGATGAGGGTATCCGGGATCAGGTAGGTGCCGTTGTACACCAGGCTGGGCCAGAAGGCCGTATCCCAGAAGAACACGCCCGCCAGGGTCGCGGAGGCGGCGCGGCCCAGGGCACCCAGGATCATGCACAGGGCCACGCAGCAGTTGGCATGCAGCATCGGATGGTAGGCATCCAGCCAGGGGCCGCGCTCCGGCTTGGGCATGGCGCAGCTCAGCAGACGGGCAATGCCCCGGCACAGCTTTTCAAAGAAATGATTCACCGCACCGTTGATGCCGTCCGCCTTCGCGGGAGAAATGTGGGCATACACACCGGTCAGGCCGATGAGGGCAAAGGCAAGGGGATAGTCCAGCAGGAACTGGATGGGATGCACGAACCAGCCGCCGGTCATATAGCGCAGGAAGCCATAGGCAGCACCCACCAGCATACCGGGGCCGACGCCGTACACCGCGGCGAACAGCATCAGCGGGAACATGCTGGCCAGGGTCACGGAGCCACCCTGGGGCATTTCGAAGAGCTTGATATACCGCAGTACGGTAGCCAGGGCCAGGCATACGGCCGCAAAGGCCAGGGACTTGGCATTCCAGCACTTGCGGGTGCGGGCGCTGGCAAAGATCAGCACGGCCACGATGATCACCGCGATGATGCCGATCCAGATGTTCTGGGACATGCCCAGCCAGGTAGAGACGGCTTCGGTCTCCTCCGCGGCCGTTTCCGTGGCGGCGGCAGTCTCCTCCGCCAGCGCGGAGCTCAGGAAGAACTTCAACATGGGATAACCCCTCCTTCTTTTGTGCATCCCCAAAAGCAAGAAAACCCGCGGCAATCGCGGGAAAGTCGGATCAAGGCACCCCCATCCCGGGAATGCCGTTCCGCTTCCCTACGGTAGGATGACCTACACAGGTTCCAAGGGTCAGGTTGTCAACCTTCTCAGCGGCAATGCCGCTCCCCCAGCGGTGGATGCTATCCTGATTATAGAAGACATCAGGCACATTGTCAACTGTTTCCGGACGGAAACAACAAAAAAGACTGCGGATGCAGTCCTGAGAAAAACATGAGACTTACGCGGCCTTCTTTTTGCAGTGACGGACCAGGGCAACGACCAGGGCCACACCGGCGACTACGGCGCCGA
>R14__coassemble_960_pt1 | contig 16402 bp, 18 predicted proteins | sample R14__metabat2_high_PE_026 | metagenome-assembled genome bin R14 | reverse complement strand
GTAAGCCCTCTCAGTCGCTGCGGCGACAGCTCCCCCAAAGGGGGAGCCTGGGGGAAAGGTTACCTGGCGCGAGTAACCAAAAGGCTCCCTCTCCGAGGACGAAGAAGAGCTGCCGCCAGTGGCGGCAAAAAGCTCTTCTGAGTTCGCGTACGCTGTCAGCGAAGCTGACTGAGGGAGTTCCTGCGGCCGCAGCCGCCCTTCCCCTTCAGGGGAAGGTGTCCGCGCAGCGGACGGATGAGGTCATCTCCCGCGAAGCGGGTGAGAGGGCTCACAAGGAGGAATCATCATGACATCCTATCTGATCAAGGATACCACCCGTGAGGAGCGGGAGCAGATCGTGGCGGAGTGCATCGGCAATATCGAGGGTGCCTGCGACGGCTGCGCGCCGGGCATCATTGAGATGTACCAGGCCTACATCGACGGCGAGCTGGAGCTGCGGGAGGTCAACGCGGCCTTTTCCGCCCGGTACGTCTCCGGCCGCATGGGCCCCACCCGCGCCGAATGCGGCTACAAGGAATAATTGACGGCCGATGGATTTTGTTTTATAATGGTTGAAGAAGCACGATCGTTTTCTGAGGGAGGAACACCATGCTGGCCAGCACGTTATGCTATGGTTTGTCGGGTGTGAGCGGCTTCGCCGTGAAGGTGGAAGTGTACGCCGCCACGGGCATGCCGCAGCTGGAGATCATCGGCCTGCCGGACGCCTCGGTGAAGGAAAGCCGGGACCGGGTGAACGCGGCCATTGTCAACAGCGGCTTTGCCATGCCCATTGCGCGGCTGACCATCAACCTGGCGCCTGCGGACCAGCGCAAGGAGGGGCCGGCCTTTGATCTGCCCATCGCGGTGGCGGTGCTGATGGCCTCCGGGCAGGTGCCGAATGTGGATATGTCCCACACGCTGCTGATGGGGGAGCTCTCCCTGGACGGCAGCCTGCAGCCGGTGCGCGGCGCGCTGCCCATGGTCATCAGCGCCAGCGAGCAGGGCATCCATGATGTCATCCTTCCCGAGGCCAACAGCCATGAGGTGGACTGCATCCAAGGCGTGAACGTGCACCCCGCCGCCAGTCTGAAGCAGGTGATCGCGCATCTGCGGGGCACGGAGCACATCCCCGCCCAGGTGCAGCGCAGCTATCAGGAGCTGCTGGACGAGACCCGCTGCGCCGTGGACATGAGCCAGGTGCAGGGACAGGTCGGCGCCCGCCGCGCTTTGGAGGTTGCCGCCGCCGGCGGTCACAATATGCTGATGATCGGCACTCCCGGCTCCGGCAAGACCATGCTGGCCCGCTGCCTGCCGGGCATCCTGCCGCCCATGACCTTTGAGGAGGCCCTCGAAACCACCCGCATCAACTCCATCGCCGGCAAGCTGAAGCCCGGTGAGGGCCTGATGATCACCCGGCCCTTCTCCTCGCCGCACCACAGCGCCTCCGTGGCGTCCATCATCGGCGGCGGCTCCAACGCCAAGCCCGGCGAGGTTTCCCTGTCCCATAACGGCATCCTGTTCCTGGATGAGCTGCCCGAATTCTCCAAGCAGGCGCTGGAGGCCCTGCGCCAGCCCATGGAGGACGGCTTTGTGACCATCGCCCGCGTGGCCAATCAGGCGGAGTACCAGAGCCGCTTCATGCTGATCGCCTCCATGAACCCCTGCCCCTGCGGCTACTTCGGCAGCAAGACCCGCAAGTGCCGCTGCAATCCCACCGAGATCCGCCGCTACCTGGACCGGGTGTCCGGCCCGCTGCTGGACCGCATCGATATCCAGATCGAGGTGGACTCCGTGCCCGTGCGGGAGATCAACCAGAGCAAGCCCGCCGAATCCTCCGCCGAGGTGCGCAAGCGCGTCACAAAGGCCCGGGAGATCCAGCAGGAGCGCTACAAGGGCGAGGGCATCTACTGCAACGCCGCCCTCACCAGCAAGATGCTCCGCAAGTACTGTCCCTTGTCCGATGAAGCCACCAACGTGCTGCACATGGCCGTGGACCGCATGGGCATGAGCATGCGCGCCTACAGCCGCGTGCTGAAGGTCGCCCGCACTATCGCCGACCTGGCCGGAGAGGAGAGCATCTCCACCGTGCACATCGCCGAAGCCATCCAGTACCGCGAGCTGGACCAGAAGTATTGGAATAAGTAAAATCTCATCTGCCTCGCATTCGCTCGGCACCTTCCCCTAAAGGGGAAGGCTTAGTTAGTGAAGCTGAGCAAGTCAATAGCCTTCCCCTTTAGGGGAAGGTGCCCGAAGGGCAGATGAGGTCATCCCCACCATAAAGAAAGGGGCGATCCCCATGATCGAAAAGCTCAAGTCCATCCTCCTCTATGCCGGTGTATCCCGGGAGGATTATCGCAAGGTCAAGGCAGACATCGACGAAAGCAACCGTCGGAACCTGCTGGTGTTCTCTGTCATTATTGCCATCGCCATGATGGCGGAATTTTTCCTGACCTTTGTAAACTGGTCCGCCACCCAAAGCCGGATGGCGTATCTCTGGACCTCCCTCGGCTCCGCGGCGCTGGCGGCGCTGGCAGCTACCGTTGCAAAGAAGTATACCCGGCTCATCATCCCGCTGATGTATCTGCTCATCACCATCCTGCTGGGCTTCGGCATCGCGCTGGGCACCTACTTCACGCCGGATGAGCTGACCGTGTCCTACTTCATCCTGCTGTTTGCCGCGCCGCTGTTCTTCACGGACCGGCCCATCAACATGATCCTGGAGCTGCTGGCCAGCCTGATCATCTATGCCATCGCGGCCGCGGCGACGCAGACCCCTGAGTATCAGTCCATGAACCAGACCAACCTGGTCAGCTACGGCCTCATCAGCCTGATCGTCTGCGCTTACCTGATGAACATCAAGGTGGAGCGCTACACCAACGAGCGGGAGAAGAAGTACCTGAGCGAGTGCGACCAGCTGACCGGCCTGCTGAACCGCCGCAGCTATGAGCAGCACCTGCAGGCCCTGCGCGACAGCGGCCGCTACACCGACGCGGTCATCTGTGCCTTCGACGTGAACGGCCTGAAGACCGTGAACGACAACCTGGGCCACCGCGCCGGTGACGAGCTGCTGATCGGCGCCGCCGACTGCCTCAACGCCGTCTTCGGCCAGTACGGCGCCTGCTACCGCATCGGCGGCGACGAGTACATGGCCATCCTGGAGGGCACCGGCCCCAGCGACGAGGAGCTCATCAGCATGCTTGCCAGCCGCACCCGCAGCTGGAAGGGCATGCTGGTCTCCGGCCTGTCCATCTCCGTCGGCATCACCCACCACGCCCCCGGCTTGAAGCTGGAGGACATGGTCAACGAGGCCGACAAGCGCATGTATGAGGACAAGGCCAGGTACTACGAGCAGAACGGGATCAAGAGGAGATAAAGGATCGCCACTATAAAAGCACCGCCGATTTGACGGTGCTTTTGCTATTCTGACTTATCGAGCCAGCAAAGCAGCTTGTTGACTCAGCAAATAAACACAGTATTGATTCATGCTTATTCCTTCTTTTTTGGATTGCAGTACAAGCTGACGATGAAGCGACTTTGGAAGACGCAATTTGAACTGACCGGAGTATTCCTATTCATTTTCAGTTTCCGGAATAGGATAACCTTCTTCCATGGCTGCTTTGATCCATTCACGCTTTGCACCTTCTGCATTCGCAACAGCTTGCTCCAGCGTTTCCCCACAGGTTATACATCCCTTCAGCTGCGGAAACGAAACAACATAACCGCCTTCTTCCAAATCGGGAATAACTTCCATTCGATAAGGAGTTTTCAAATACTCATCAATTGTTTTCATTGGTTTTATTTCCCTCCTCACTTAACACGATCTCCCTTACCATCTCAACATATACCTTTTTAATAGGCTCATGCTTTGGAATAGTAATAGGGGCACATCCTTTTTTACGAAACGTACAATGGCTGCTTCCACTTCCGGGCGTTTGTCCAATGTATCCATAACTCTCAAGAACCTTTTTCAGTTCGTCAAAACGCATATCTTTGGAGAGCGTTAGAATTCTTGCCAACAATTTATCCCATTGAGACACTTCATCATCCTCCCGCTTTTATTATATCATGCAACCATATATGGTGTCAACTTATAAAACACTTTCCCTTGGTTTCTGATTAGCGCAATCAGTACGCAGCAGGAAATTTTCTCTCTTGTCGCGAACTATTTTCAAGGTAAAATGGTCTCATGTCTTCCATCATCACGAAGAAGTTTTGACCGTTATTCCCAAAAATTAAAAAATTTTCAATTTTCGGGAATACGTGCTATAATGCAGTTGGAGGGGATAGGTTCATGGACTATATACAGCGAACGGAATATCTCAATCAACTGATCGATATGAAAAAAACGCCGGACATAAAGGTGATCACTGGAATCCGACGCAGCGGGAAATCCGTTTTGACAGAGGAATTTGCCCAATGCCTGCAGAAGACTGAGCCGGACTTAAATCTGGTAATCATCAGACTGCAGGAGCTGGATTTTGAGGAGCTGCTGGATTACCATGCATTGAACCGCTATATTCTGGAGCATCACCTTCCCGAAAAATATAACGTACTGATAATCGATGAAGTTCAGCTGTGCGTAAACTTCGAAAGAGTAATCAACAGCATTCACTCCAAGCAGATTTATGATATCTATATCACCGGCTCCAATGCCTTTTTACTCAGCTCTGACCTGGCAACGTTTTTCACCGGAAGAACGATAGAGCTGAAGGTATTTCCTTTTTCATTTGCTGAATATATGCAATATTTCAAACCTTCCGATGCACTGGACACATGCTTTGATCAATATGTCCGGACCGGTGGTATGTCCGGCTCTTATGTCTATCAGACAGAGCAGAAACGGTTCGATTATGTTAAGGATATATACAACACGATCCTTCTTCGGGACCTGGTTCAAAAATACAACATCAGAAACAAATCGGAGCTGACACAAATTTCAGAGTTTATGATGGATAATGTATCCAATATTCTTTCTCCGAATACCATCTGCGATACCTTGAACAGAAATCAAAGCGAAATCACGCGAAAGACTGTTTCGAAATATATCGAATATCTTGAAAAGTCATTCCTTTTCTATGAAGTAAAGCGCTATGATCTGCGAGGAAAAAAATATCTCGAGAGCAGCAAAAAGTATTATCTTTGCGATACAAGCTTTCGCTATGCAATCAATGGTACCAGGAATATGGACTTTGGCAGAGTCTATGAGAATCTTGTATATATTGAACTTCTGCGCCGTGGATATGAAGTCTACATCGGAAAGCTTTACAAAAAAGAAATTGATTTTGTAGCGCAGAAGCAGAATGAAAAAATATATATACAGGTAAGTGATAATATTCTTGATGAAGCGACCTTTGAACGGGAGTATTCGCCTTTGCTTGCCATCAAAGATGCTTATCCGAAGATCATTATCGCAAGAACACATCACGAACCATATGACTATCAGGGGATTCAGGTTCTGGACCTGCCGCAGTGGCTGCTTGACAGATAAGCGCAACAGATCTATGCAGGAAAAGCACACGTCCGTCGAGAACTATCTTCAACGCAAGACATTTGCTTCAACCCATTCCGAGGTGACCGTCATGTTTTCCATCATTATTCTGAGTGTGGTGTTTTCCCTTGCCGCGTTCATCATCGTCGAGTGCGTCTCCGCGCATCAGGAGCGCCCCAAGGGCCATGGCTCCACCACCATCCGGGTGTCGCCCAGCGTGTATGTGACGTATGGCGACGAAGAGGAAGAAGACGAAGAAAACGAAGAGGAAGAAGATCCGGCAGAGGAATAATTTGTGGAAAGGAGCTGTTTGCAGATGTCTGACAAGATTTATTCCCTGGAAGAGATCCGGGCGATATCCGCTCCGATCGCCAAAGCCTACGGCGTTGCTGCCATGTATCTGTTCGGCTCCTATGCCAGAGGGGAAGCCGAATCCCACAGCGATCTTGATTTCCGCATCGAAAAAGGAAAGCTGCGCGGTATGTGGCAGCTGGCGGACATGCTCTCCGAGTTGGAAAATCAGTTTGGCAAGCCGGTGGATCTGATCACAAGCAGTGATGCCGGATTCATGCAAAAGATCCATGATGATGAGGTGCAAATTTATGGCCCAGCTAACAATTGAAGGTCGCGACGCCAATATTCTGGAGCACATTCTGAGTTATTGTCAGGAAAGTGAGCAGGCCCTGAAGGAACTTGCCCCAACCCGGGACGCTTTTTTAGGCAATCGCGTTTGCCAGAATTCAGTCGCTATGTGCGTGCTGCAAATCGGCGAACTCGTAAAGCATCTTTCCTTTGGCTTTACGGAAGAACATCCGGATATCCCTTGGCACAGCATCGCCCGTACCCGTGACCTTTATGCCCATCATTATCTTACGCTGGATGTCGGCGTACTTTACGAAACTGCAACAGAAGGATTGTCTGACTTGAAGTCCTTCTGTGAAGCCATCCTGAAGAAAAACGCAGACGAATAAGGAGGCCACCCTCATGTACACTTTTGACGAAGCCTATTGCCTGGAGGAGTTCCGCAAGCTGCTGGAGATCGACAGCACCACGGGGCAGTTCCGGCAGATCCAGGATTTCATGCGGGAGGAGATCACCGCGATGGGGTATCCCTGCAGTGAGATCCACAAGGGCGGACTGATCGCTGATCTGGGCGGCGAGGGGGATACGCTGGTGCTCACCGCGCATCTGGACGATATCGGCCTGATGGTGCGCAAGATCAACCCGGACGGCACGCTGAACGTGTGCCCGGTGGGCGGGCTGTATCCCTTCTACTGCATGATGGACAATGTGCGCGTGCACACCTTTGACGGGAAGATCATCACCGGTACGGTGTGCCGCACGCCCAACTCCATCCATGTGACGGAGGAGGAGCTGCGGGTGACGGAGCCGGACTTCCGCAAGAATGTGTGCGTGGTGCTGGACGCGCCGGTGCATACCGCGGCGGAGACCCGGGCCCTGGGCATCGAGACCGGTGACTATATCGGCCTGGAGCCCCGCTTTACCACCTCCGGCGGCTACATCAAATCCCGCTTTGTGGATGACAAGGCCTGCGTGGCGGTGCTGATGACCGCCATGAAGTACCTGAAGGACAACGGTCTGACCCCCAAGCGCCACGTGCTGGCCTACTTCGCCACCTACGAGGAGCTGGGCCACGGCACCAGCTGGCTGCCGGAGGGCGTCCGCGACCTGGTGGCCCTGGACATCGCCCCCACCGGCCCCGACCAGAACTCCGAGGAGCACAAGGTGTCCATCTTCGCCAAGGACTCCCGCTTCCCCTACCATTCCGAGCTGACCGACGAGCTGCACCGCCTGGCCATCGACCTGGGCCTGGACTACGTGATGGACGTCTTCACGCCCCACTACGGCTCCGACGGCGACACCTCCATCGTGGCCGGCCACAACATCCGCCACGCCGCCATCGGCCCCGGCACCGCCAACAGCCACGGCTACGAGCGCACCCACGTGGACGGCCTGCGCAACACCTATCTGCTCACCCTGGGCATGATGGTGTAAGGCCGACGCAATCAAACAGGAGAGGCTTCGCCTGCAGAAAGGAGCCTGTACTATGATCGTAACTGCTACCATTAAAGAAGGAGAACAGCCAACTGAGCAGCAGCTGAAGGAAGTGGAAGAAGCAGCAAAGCGGCCGATCGTCTTTGATGAGGATTGCCCTGAGTTATCCGAGGCCATGCTGAAGACCATGGCAGTGGCCGTTTCTCAAAGGAATCGCTATCTGTCGCGCAGGGATGCTTGACTTTCTGCATGCTTGCCCTGGGCTTGATAGCATAAACCTGACGCGCATCCAACAAAGGGCTGCTGCCGATCCTGCAGCGGCTTTTTTCTGTTTCCGGCTCCAAAAACAAAAGCACCTTCCCCAATGGGGGAAGGTGATATCAAGCGCCGGATGAGGTTTCAGCTGCCGAGGTAGGCCTTGCGGACGCCGTCGTCATGCAGCAGCTGGTCGGCGGGGCCTTCCATGGTGATGGTGCCGGTCTCCAGCACGTAGGCGCGATGGGCCACGGACAGGGCCATCTGGGCGTTCTGCTCCACCAGCAGGATGGTGGTGCCGCTCTTGTTCAGCTCCACAATGATATCGAAGATCTGCTCCACCAGGATGGGGGCCAGGCCCATGGAGGGCTCGTCCAGCATCAGCACGGTGGGGCGGTTCATCATGGCGCGGGCCATGGCCAGCATCTGCTGCTCGCCGCCGGACAGGGTACCGGCGATCTGCTTTTCTCTTTCCTTCAGGCGGGGAAAGCGGGTGAACATCTCCTCCATGGAGCCGGAGAAATCATCCTTGCGGCAGTAGGCACCCATCTCCAGGTTTTCGCGTACGGTCATCTGCTGGAAGATGCGGCGCCCCTCCGGACAGAGGGACAATCCCTTGGGCACGATGCGGCTGGCCGGGGTGCCCTGGATGCTCTCGCCCTTGAAGGTGATGGTGCCGGTGCGGGGCTTCAGCAGGCCGGAGATGGTGTTCAGCGTGGTGGACTTGCCGGCACCGTTGGCACCGATCAGCGTCACGATCTCGCCCTGATTCACGGTCAGGGAAATGCCCTTGATGGCATGGATGGCACCGTAGTACACGTGGATGTCATTCACCTGCAGCAGGGGCGTTTTGTTTTCGCTCATGCTCATGCCTCCTTCTGCTTGCCCAGGTAGGCCTCGATGACCACCGGGTTGTTCTGGATCTCCTCGGCGGTGCCCTTGGCGATGATGCGGCCGAAGTTCAGCACGCAGATGCCCTCGCAGATGCCCATGACCAGGTTCATGTCATGCTCGATGAGCAGGATGGCGATCTGGAACTCGTCGCGGATGCGGGCGATGGTCAGCATCAGCTCCTCGGTCTCCTTGGGGTTCATGCCGGCGGCGGGCTCATCCAGCAGCAGCAGCTTGGGGCCGGTGGCCAGGGCGCGCAGGATCTCCAGGCGGCGCTGGGCACCGTAGGGCAGGCTGCCGGCCTTTACATCGGCCAGATGCTCCATGCCGAAGATGGACAGCAGCTCCATGGCCTTCTCATGCTGCAGCTTTTCGCCCTTCCAGTAGCCCGGGGCACGGAAGATGCCGCTGAACATGCCGTACTTCACCTGGTTGTGCAGGCCGATGCGGATGTTGTCCTCCACGCTCATCTTGTCAAAGAGGCGGATGTTCTGGAAGGTGCGGGCGATGCCCAGCTTGTTGGCGTCCACGATGGACATGCCGGCGGTGTCCTTGCCGTCCAGCATCACGGTGCCGGTGGTGGGCTGATACACCTTGGTCAGCAGGTTGAACACGGTGGTCTTGCCGGCGCCGTTGGGGCCGATGAGGCCGGCGATCTCGGTGCGGCCGATGGTCAGGTTGAAATCATCCACGGCCTTCAGACCGCCAAACTGGATGCCCAGGTGGCTGGCCTCCAGGATGGGCTGCTTGCCCAAATCGCGCTCCGGGATGATGGAGGTGCTGGGCACCGGTACCATATGGGTATCCTGATTCAGCTTCAGTCCCATCTCAGTTCCCCTCCTTGCTTGCGGCCGGCTGATCCGGGTCATGCCGTACCTTGTCCACATGACGGTCCACGCCGCGCTTGAACACGCTGTTGAAGAAGCTGCGGACGGCGGGGCTGTTGGTGAGCAGCATCATCAGGATGAGCACGATGGCGTAGGCCAGCATGCGGTAGTCGCTGAAGGCGCGCAGCTTTTCGGGCAGGATGGTCAGCACCGTGGCGGCGATGATGGAGCCGGTCATGTTGCCGATGCCGCCCAGCACCACGAACACCAGCACGGTAATGCTTTGGTCGAATTTGAACTTGGAGGGATCCAGCGTCATGTTCAGACCATACAGGGCACCTGCCATACCGGCGAACACCGCGCTGACCACAAAGGCCATCAGGCGGTACTTCATCACGTCCACGCCGGTGGATTCGGCGGCGATGCGGTTGTCACGTACGGCCATGATGGCGCGGCCGCTGCGGCTGTTGACCAGGTTCAGGATGACGAACAGGGTCACGATGATCAGGATGAAGCCCGTCAGGAAGCCGTCCTCGGTGGCCAGCTTCACGGCAGGCGTCACGATCTGCCCCTACGCGTCCTTCACCGCGGTCAGCAGCTTGGTGGCGGCGGGGCCGTTCACGATGCCGGTGCCGGGCAGATTGCTGTTCAGGAAGCCAAAATACAGCTTCGTGCCATCGATGGACACGTAGACGCAGTTCATCAGGTTGCGGATGATCTCACCGAAGGCCAGGGTCACGATGGCCAGGTAGTCACCGCTCAGGCGCAGCACGGGCACACCCACGATGAAGCCCGCCACACAGGCCGCGGCGCCGGCGATCAGGAAGGTCAGCAGCAGCCGCAGGGGGGTGGAGGTCACACCGGCGTTGTTCAGCCAGGTGGAGGCCACCACGCCGGTAAAGCAGCCCACGCTCATGAAGCCGGCATGGCCCAGGCTCAGCTCGCCGGAGATGCCGACCACCAGGTTCAAAGAGACGGCCATCACGATCCAGCAGCAGATGGGCACGATAAGGCCCTTGAAGGAGCGGGACATGGACAGGCCCAGCACACCGTTCAGCATGCATTCACAGATCACAAAGGCCACGATCACCAGCACAAAGGGCAGGAAGCGGCCCAGGAGCTTCTTTTGCTTCATCTTCATACCGCTCACCTCACACCTTCTCATGGATCTTCTTGCCCAGCAGACCCGAGGGCTTGACCAGCAGCACCACGATCAGCACGGCAAACACGATGGCATCGCCCAGCTCCGTGGAGATGTAGGCCTTGCCGAGGATCTCGATAACGCCCAGCAGGATGCCGCCCAGCAGCGCGCCGGGGATGGAGCCGATGCCGCCGAACACAGCCGCCGTGAAGGCCTTGATGCCGGGCATGGAGCCGGTGGTGGGCATCAGGTTGGGGTAGGAGGAGCACAGCAGCACACCGGCGATGGCCGCCAGAGCGGAGCCGATGGCAAAGGTCAGGGAGATGGTGAAGTTCACGTTGATGCCCATCAGCTCCGCCGCGCCCTTGTCCTCGGAGACGGCACGCATGGCGCGGCCCATCTTCGTCTTCTGGGTGAACCAGGTCAGGCCCACCATGATGACGATGTTGGCCACCACGGTCACCACGGTCTCCCAGCGGATGATCAGGTCACCGCCCGCCAGCCGGATGGACTCCATGCCGTTCAGGATGCTGGTGAAGCTCTTGGGGTTGGCGCCCCAGATCAGCTGGGCCACATTCTGCAGCAGGTAGCTCATGCCGATGGCGGTGATCAGCACAGCCAGGGAGGCTGCCTGACGCAGGGGCTTGTAGGCCAGCCGCTCGATGATGATGCCCAGCAGGGTGCACACCACCATGGAGGCCAGCACCGCGCACAAAGGCGTAAAGACACCCAGGGTGCCGGTCATGCCCTGGATGACCAGGAAGGCGATATAGGCACCCACCATGATGACATCGCCGTGGGCGAAGTTCAGCATCTTGGCAATGCCGTAGACCATGGTATAGCCCAGGGCGATGATGGCGTACACGCTGCCCAGGCTGAGACCATTGATCAGGTTTGACAGAAAAGCCATAGGATCACACCTTTCGGAAAACGGAACGGAAATCAGGGCAGGTGCCCCACAGGGAAGGACCGACCTCATCTGCCTCGCATACGCTCGGCACCTTCCCCTAAAGGGGAAGGTCTGATTACTCAGCTGAACTAATTTGACCTTCCCCTTTAGGGGAAGGTGCCCGAAGGGCAGATGAGGTAATCCTTCCCTGTGGAACACCCGAAAACGCCCGAAGCCCGGCCGGGGTTCCCCCACAGCCGGGCGCGGGATCGTCATTGATCCGGGATCAGATCAATAGTTTTCGGGAGACACGTACACACCGTTCTTGATGCGGTTGGCGTTGGGGGTCTTGGTGACCGCGCCGGAGGCATCCCAGGTCATGGTGCCGGTGACGCCGGTGAACTCGAAGTCACCGGAGAAGGTGGCGATCAGGGCCTCGCAGGCATCCTCGGGAGAGGTGGAAGCATCCAGACCGGCAGCCTGGAAGGCGGCATACATGGCATACACGCAGTCATAGCCGTCGGCGGCGAACTGGTTGGGGGTCTCACCGTACTGGGCCTGATACTTGGCCACGAAGCTCTGCACGTCCTCGCTGGTGGAGTCGGCCACGAAGGGGGTCAGCAGCATGACGCCCTCAGCCAGGGAAGCGTCGAAGCCGTCCAGGGTCAGGATGCCGTCCATGCCGTCCACGCCGAAGAACAGGGGAGCGTAGTCGGTGGCCACAGCCTGCTTCAGGATCTGAGCGGCGGGGGTGTAGTAGATGGGCAGGAAGACCACGTCGCAGCCGGCGGCCTTCATCTCAGCCACCTGCACGGAGAAGTCGGTGGTGCCATCGTTGAAGGCGGCGGTGGCGGCGATGGCCACGCCCTTGGCTTCCATCTCGGCCACGAAGGTCTGATAGATGCCGGTGGAGTAGGCGTCGCCATTGTTGTAGATCACGCCGATGGTGGTGCCCAGGCTGTTCTCATTGATGTACTGAGCGGCCAGGGTGCCCTGCGCGGGATCGGTGAAGCACAGCTGATAGCAGTTGTCCTTGTCCTCGGTCACGGCGGTGGAAGAGGCGGAGGGGGTCAGCATGAACACGCGATCCTCATAGGCCTTGGCGGACACGGCGATGCAGGGGGTGGTGGTCACAGTGCCGATGACGGCCTGGGCGCCCAGGTCCAGGGCATCATCATAGCCATGGATAGAGGTCTCGGCGTCATGGGCGTCGTCCTCGACGATCAGCTCGATGACGGTCTCACCGGCGGCCTCGTTGATCTCCTGGGCGGCAATGGCAGCGCCGTTGGCCACAGCGGAGCCGTACACACCGGCAGCACCGGTGATGGGTCCGATCACAGCCAGCTTGATGGCATCGGCAGAGGCCATCGCGGTCATGCTCACGGCCAGCATCAAAGCCAGCACGACAGCAAATACCTTCTTCATTTTGGGGTTCCTCCTCATTCGGATCGATTATGGTCTTCCGGAGCGTCTCCGGAAGCTGCACCGTTTCATTATAACTTTTCGGAGGCGGTTCTTCAAGCCTTACTTGCAGGGTTTCCTGCAAAAGGCATTGTTTTTTTGATGTTTTCCGCCGAAAAACAGGGTCTTGCAAAGCCGGGTAAAATATGCTATAGTATCTTTTGTTGCCGGAGTGATGGAATGGCAGACGTGGCGGATTCAAAATCCGTTGGTAGCGATACCGTGCGGGTTCAAGTCCCGCCTTCGGCACTCATGGGAGTCCCGCTGGATGCGGGGCTCTTTTTTGCATAATAAGGATCACTTCACGGTCACAGCCGCGCTGACCGTCTTGAAATAGGCGGTATTCCCAACCTTGTTCCTCTCCAGATAGCCGCAGGTGACCAGGTTGTCCAGGACACGCTTTTTGAGCCAGCTGGAATTGCTCTTGCCGATATGCTCCGCGATCTCCGCCGCCTTGCGGGCTCGGGGATAGCAGAAGGCCAGCACCTGCTCATCATACTCCGTGCCGTTGGGGACGGGCACAAAGCTCAGGTACACCGCGGTTCCCTCCGTCAGGCCGTCCTCGTACGTCAGGTCGGGCAGCACCAGCGTGAAATGATCCGACGCGGAGGAGATATAGGGTCGGTGCAGGGCGTCGGCGTCGTGATATTCCTCGGTGATCTTGTCGAAGCCGGTTCCTGCCGCCTCCATTACATTGCAGCTTACAAGGACGGCGGCAATCAGTTCATTCCTGCGTTTGGAGATGATGCCGGAAAGGTCATAGGTCTTGCCCAGCGGCTCTCCCCGATAGAATCCGCCGGGAGAGGAGATCTCCAGCCGGTCCCGGAACATATCCACCTGGATCTGCGTGCCGTCCAGGAAATAATCCCGGTGTGCCACCGCGTTGATGACGCCCTCAAACAGGGCCCGCTGAGGATAGGCATCGATATTGACGCGGGAATCCCCCAGCTTGCGGATGGAATGATTCATGCGCTGCTGCACGAACTCCATCATGGACTGAATGATGCTCAGGATATTCCCCTGGTACCGGTTGACGGTGATGATCCGTTCGCTGCCCTTGGTGAAGCCGGAAAAGGCGGAGCACAGGACTTCCGTTTTCTTCTCCTGATACCGATCGGAAAACAACACGGCACCGTTGGCCAGGAAGCCGTGCTCATCAAAGAACCCCATGGACTGCAGGGCCTTGTCCGTCAGCTGTTTGCCATTGTTATGCTCCGCATAGAAGCTCCGCAGGGTCCGGAAATCCTCCGGATGATAGGGAACGTCCGAAGGGAGGATATCATACTGGGTGTTCTTGCTGCGGATGCTCATTTCAATGATCTCTTCATAGGTAGCGCCATTGGTGAAGCCATCGCGCCGCATAAAAATGGAAGGGACTCCCTTGTATTTCACGATGACCGGCTTGACCGCGGACTCCGAAACCTCTACGCGGATAACAAACCGCTCGCTGTCCTTGATCTGATAGCGTACAAAGCTCAGCTTCATGGGTGGCCGGGGGGTCAGATGCTCATTCACCTGATTGTTGAAGAAATTCCGCTCATTGTCCGCCGCCACGCGATCGAAGCCGATGAGCAGATTGGTCTTGTCCTCCACACCGATGTAGAATTCACCCCCGGACGCATTCGCGAACCCGGCAATGGTCTTCAGCCAGCCGAGAATATCCTCCCGGTTCAGCCGGGCCTTGCACTCAAACCGGTCGTTTTCCAGCCGGACCTCTTCCATGATCTCTTCCAGATGCATATCGGCACCTCCGTTTCCTGCAGCTGACTTCCATTATACTTCAAGATCACTTCAATGTCAACTTCAAGATAACTTCAATAAAACTTCAAGACCACTTCAATGTCTTTCTGAAGTGCTTGAAGTCGGGAAGAAGAGGCTTGAAGAATTGCGGGGAAGTATCCTATTCCGCCAAAGCAGCGGGATAGCACGGTTTATTGTTTTGCTTCAGCCCTGTATTTACTGGTCGTTCCGGGGTATCATACAACTGTACCGAGGAGGTACAGAAAACAAAGAAACGAGGAACACCAGAGAGCAGAATCTTCATAGAGCAATTCCTTCCCCTCCCCCTTTCTTCCCCGGACCTTGAGCAAGTCCGGGGATTTTTTGCGGGGCGTGTTAGAAATATCTAACTTTTCCTCTTGACGGATGGAGAAGAGCATGGTATAGTATGCCTGATGGTTAGATATCACTAACCAAAGGAGGAAAGGCCATGCTGGAGGAGCTGCTGGTGGAGAACGGTGCACCGACCCTGTCCTGCCTCAAGTGCGCCAACCTGATGACGGCCCGGTTCACCAACCGGGTACAGCTGGCCCGGCAGGTGGCGGCCCTGCGGCTGAGGCTGCGGCAGTACGGTGTGCAGCTGACCATCCTGCGGCTGCGGGACGGCTGCGCCCAGCTGTACCTGTACCGGCCCCGGCTGGTATCCGCCATCCTGGAGCGGCAGGAGGTGCGGGATTTCCTGCGCGGCTGCGGCTACACCGATCTCCGGTTGCCCCAGGCGCTGAAGCTTTTGCGCCGGCGGCTGGAGTCCGGGGAGGATTTCCCCCATGAGATCGGCATCTTCCTGGGCTATCCCCTGGAGGATGTGCAGGCCTTCATCGAAAAGCACGGGCAGGACTGCGTGCTGTGCGGCATGTGGAAGGTCTACCACAACGAGCAGGAGGCCCGCCGCTACTTCGCCTCCTGCCATGACTGCCGGCTGCGGGCCATCCGCGCCTTCCGTGCCGGCATGAGCCTGGAGCAGCTGACCGTGGCTGCCTGAATCCACTGTAAAGAAGGAGAGATTTTTTCATGAGCAAGATCGCTGTTGTCTATTGGAGCCAGACCGGAAACACCCAGCAGATGGCGCAGACCGTGGCCGACGCCTGCGGGGGCGAGCTGTTGACCTGCGGGGAGTTCGACGCCGCCAAGGCCGACGCCTTTGACGCCGTGGCCCTGGGCTGCCCCGCCATGGGTGCCGAGGAACTGGAGGACACCGAGTTCCGCCCCATGTTTGAGGCCGTGAAGCCCGCGCTGGCTGGCAAGAAGGTCGCCCTGTTCGGCAGCTACGGCTGGGGCGACGGCGAGTGGATGCGCAGCTGGGCCGAGGAGTGCGCCGCCGCCGGCATCACCCTGTGCGCCGGGCCGGTCATCTGCTGCGACGCTCCGGATGATGACGCCACCGCCGCGCTGGCAGTCATGGCCGCGGCGCTGTAAGGAGCGGCCGTCTCACCCGCTGAGCGGGAGCTCACCCAAAGGGGGAGCCTTTTGGATGCTTAGCTGGGTAACTAAGCCTTCCCCTTCAGGGGAAGGTGGCGCGCAGCGCCAGATGAGGTTGGCCCCAGGCTCCACCTTTGGGGAACTCCCTCAGTCGCTTCGCGACAGCTCCCTCGGGGAGGGAGCCTTTTGGATGCTTAGCTGAGTAACTAAGCCTTCCCCTTCAGGGGAAGGTGGCGCGCAGCGCCAGATGAGGTTGG
>R14__coassemble_936_pt1 | contig 16658 bp, 14 predicted proteins | sample R14__metabat2_high_PE_026 | metagenome-assembled genome bin R14 | reverse complement strand
GCTTAGGTATCCAAAAGGCTCCCTCCCCGAGGGAGCTGTCAGCGAAGCTGACTGAGGGAGTTTTGCGGAGGCTGTTTCCTCATGGGGTGTTCCAAAGAGATTTCGCTCTGCGGAGCGACCAGAGGCCAGTGGCTGGCAGCCAGCTTTCCAATCGCCTCTGGACTTTTTGAACATGCGTTCTTTTGCAGGATGCTGGAAATTGCTGCCGAAACTCCCTCACCCGCTTCGCGGGAGCTCCCTCGGGGAGGGAGCCTTTTTATTACTGAGCTTAGGTATCCAAAAGGCTCCCTCCCCGAGGGAGCTGTCAGCGAAGCTGACTGAAGGAGTTCTCCCGGGTACAAAATCACCGGATGAGCCCAGCCCATCCGGTGATTGGAGGTTTCGATCAGCCCTTGACGGCGCCGGCGGTCACACCGTCCATGAACTGGTTCTGTGCCAGGAAGAACACGACCAGGGAGGGGACGATGGAGATCAGCGAGACGGCCATCACGCGGTTCCAGTTGAAGCCGCTGTCCGCGTCCATGGACATGCGGACAAACAGCGTGGCGGGATACCGGGCAGGGGTGTTGACGTAAAGCAGGGGGCCCATGAAGTCATTGCTGGACCACATGAACTGGAACAGTCCGGCGGAGACCATGGCAGGCCACAGCATGGGCACGATGATGAGCCACAGGGTCTGCCAGGAGTTGCAGCCGTCGATCTTGGCGGCCTCGTCCAGCTCCCGGGGAATGTTGCGCATGAACTGGATCAGCATGTACACGAAGTAGGTCTCCTGCGCAAACAGCGTAGGCACGATCAGCGCCAGGTACAGCGGGCTGTCCACCCAGCCGAACTTGGAGTACATCATGTACTGGGGAATGTTCAGCACCACCTGAGGCAGGAACAGGGTGGCCATCAGGACGGCGAACAGGAAGTTGCGGCCGCGGAAGCGATAGCGGCCGAAGCCGTAGGCGGTCAGCGTGGAGGAGACGACGGTGAACAGCACCTTCGGGATCACATACTTGTAGGTGTTCAGCATGGAGGACCAGATGTTGATATCGCCGCCATAGTTGTTCATGGCCTGCTCATAGCCCTCCAGGGTGAATACCTGGGGGATGAGGTTCAGGCTGGAGAAGATCTCGTTGTTGCCCTTGAAGGTGGCGGAGACCATCCACAGCAGCGGGTACACCATCAGCACGCCCACGGCGATCAGGATGATGTAGCGCACGGTGGTGGACAGCACATGCTGGGCCTTCAGGCTCACCTTGCTGTGAATGGTGAGATACAGCGTGATGAACAGGATGATCACGCCCAGGGACAGGTACAGGTTAGCCATGTTGCCCACAAAGGCGAAGGTGGCGGAGCCCAGGAGACCGAGCAGGGTCAGCACGGCGCCGACCGCCAGGAAAGCAATGGATGCAATACTCATGCTCGTGTCACCTTCCTTCATCCGAATAGTAGACCCACTTCTTCTGGGAACCGAAAGCGATCAGCGTGAGCACCATGACGATGACGAACATCACCCAGGCCATGGCGGAGGACAGACCGATATCGTAATCCTTGAAGGCGGTGTTGTAAACGATCAGGGAGATCAGGGTGGTGGCATTGCGGGGGCCGCCGCCGGTGATGATGTACGGGCCGTTGAATTCCTGGAAGGCCTGCACCAGCTGGGTCACCAGGTTGTAGAAGATGACGGGGGAGATCAGCGGCACGGTGATGGCGAAGAACTGGCGGGCCTTGGTGGCGCCGTCGATGGAGGCGGCCTCGTACAGGTCCTCGGGCACGCCCTTCAAAGCGGCCAGGAACAGCACCATGGCGGAGCCGAACTGCCACACGCGCAGCAGGCAGATGATGAACAGGGCCCAGTCCTGGTTGGCCAGGAAGTTGATGTTCTCAATGCCCAGGAAGGTCAGGATCTGGTTGATCACGCCGCCGTTCTGGAACAGGGCCTTCCACAGCACAGCGATGGCCACGGAGCCGCCCAGAATGGAGGGGATGTAGTAAGCGGTACGGAACAGGCCCACGCCCTTGATCTTGAAGTTCAGGATGTAGGCGATGAACAGAGCGAAGATCAGCTTCAGGGGTACGGTCATGAAGGCGTACTTGAAGGTGACCGACAGGGCGCGGGTGGTCTTGGAGGTGGTGAAGATCTTCACGTAGTTGGCGATACCCACAAAGCCCTCATTGCCCTTCATCAGATCCCAGTCGAAGAAGGAGTACATCAAGGACGAGGCAAAGGGGTACAGCTTGAAGATGCAGAAGCCGATCAGCCAGGGAAGAATGTAGATGAAGCCGAGGTAGTTCTGTTCGATACCGCGGCCCTTCCGCTTGCGCAGATCGGGATTGACCGTTTTTTGCATGAGGCGAGCTCCCTTCTCCCAACGTAAAGGATTTCGCGCCTGCGGGCGCGACCAGGGGCTTTCCGATCGCCCCTGGACCCTTCGGATGCTCCACTTTCTTTGGAGCAATCAAAGCAAAACAGAAGCCGGAGCAGACGGATACCCGCCCGCCCCGGCTTTTTGAGCGGAAATTACTGGCCCAGCACGTCGTTCACACCATCGATCAGGACCTGAGCGGCCTCCTCGATGCTGTAATCGCCATAGGACAGGCCTTCGAACACGTCGTTGTACACGCCGTCGCTGTTCTTCAGCTTGGAAGCCTCAAACTGGGGATCCAGGGCATTGGTGCACCAGGCCAGCACCTTGCTGTTGGCCTCGGCCACCTTGGCATTCAGCAGGCCTTCGCTCTCGCACAGGTTGAAGGCATAGGTGGACAGCGGGATGCCGCGCTGGCTGTTCATCAGGCGGGCGCCCTCTTCGGTGTTCAGCAGGAACTGGATCAGCTGAGCGGCAGCGGTCTTGGCCTCATCGGTGGCGGTGGCGGTGATGGAGAAGCCCAGGGACACCTTGGTGAAGCCGCCGTGATAGGCGCCGAAGTCCTCAAAGTACTGGCCGACCACAAATTCCTGGCCCTCGTTCAGAGCGGCCTCGAACTTGGAAGCGGAGGAATCCCACTCCCAGATGCCGGCATACTTGCCTTCCATCCACTTGGTGTTCTTGTCCAGGGAGTCGGCGCCGTCGCCGATCAGGGTCTCGGAGGTGGGGATCACGTGGTTGTCTTCCAGATCCTGGATGAAGCGGATACCCTCGATGATCTCATCCTTGGTGTAGTTCATGGCGCCGTCCACGACCCAATCCTTGCCGTACACGGACTCCAGATAGTACACCATCAGGATCATCTTGTCATAGGTGCCCAGCACCAGGGGATAGTAGTCGTTGCCCAGCACTTCCTGGAAGGTCTTGCCGGCAGCCAGCAGCTCCGCATAGGTGGTGGGGGTGCTCAGGCCGGCCTTCTCGAAGGTGGTGGCGTTCCAGTAGAAGATACGGCCGGTCATGGACACGGGGATGGACAGCAGCTTGCCGTCCAGCGTGCACTGGGCCAGGGCGGAGGCGTTGAACTGGGACAGGTCGATGATGTCGGCGTAGTTGTTCAGATCCTCAAACTTGGAGGAGCCGTCCGCGTTCACCATGGAGTACAGCCAGTTCCAGTTGATCTGGTTCACATCCTGAGCGCTGTTGGCGGCAAAGGCCTGGCTCATCTTGTCTTCCCAGCCGGACCAGGCAGCGTAGGTGTTCTCCACCTGGATGCCGGTGGACTCGGTAAAGGCAGCCACGGCCTGCTGAGTGGCCTCATGGCGGGCGTCGCCGCCCCACCAGGAGAAGGTGATGGTGGTGTCAGCCAGTGCGATGGCGGTGGTGGCCAGCATGGTCACGCACAGCAGCAGAGCGACAAGCTTCTTCATAGTCAATAACTCCCCTTTCGGTTGCTCGCGCCGGTTTCCCCGGCACTATGGATTTATTTTACCATGTTTGCCCTATGCTTTCAAGAGCGATTTTGCGCCTTTTGACAAAGTTTTGTCAGGAGCCTTCTCAGTCGCTGCGGCGACAGCTCTCCCAAAGGGAGAGCCTGAGGGGGAGCGGCTGCGGCCGCAGGAACTCCCTCAGTCAGCTTCGCTGACAGCTCCCTCGGAGAGGGAGCCTTTAAAAGACCTGGCCAGGTAACCAAAAGGCTCCCCTGAAAGGGGAGCTGTCAGCGAAGCTGACTGAGAGGTTTATGCTGCAATAATCAACGCTCAACAAAAGTGGAGAACCCGAAGCAATCCAGAGGGCGATCGGAAAGCCCTCTGGTCGCGCCCGCAGGCGCGAAATCCTTTTGCCGGTAATGACCTCATCCGGCGCTACGCGCCACCTTCCCCTAAAGGGGGGGAGCGGCTGCGGCCGCAGGAACTCCCTCAGTCAGCTTCGCTGACAGCTCCCTCGGGGAGGGAGCCTTTGGAAGTCTTGGCCAAGTACCCAAAAGGCTCCCTCTCCGAGGGAGCTCCCGCGAAGCGGGTGAGGGAGTTACGTGTAGATCGTCCTTCCGCGCTCGTCCTCCACGCCGGAGAAGCGGTGGAAGAAGGTGTTCACGATGTCGCACCATTCTTTGGCGTTCTTCACCTGCAGGGCCATACGCTTCAGGGCCTCGGTGCGGTCAGGCTCGGGCAGGTCGAGGGTGGCCAGCTGCTCCCGCATCTTCAGGGTGCGCTCATAGCCCTCGAAGTGATCGTCATAGATGCGCTGGATCAGCGTGCGGCCGTCGCGCAGCTTCTCCAGATAGCCCACCCGGTGGAAGAACAGCAGCAGGTCGTCCGGGCAATGCTCCCGGCTGTACAATTTTTGGAAGCGCTCCGGATACTGCAGCAGGTAGCCTGTGCCCTGCTCCGTGCGATCCACACCCACGCCGCTGCGGTCGGCCCTGTTGTAGGTGCCCCAGGACTGGAACTCATATCCGTAGGGGTTGGGGCCGTAATGGAAGCCCGGCGTCACCATCCAGCAGGTGCCCAGGGTGGCGGTATACAGCTCATAGGTGCGGCGGCTGCCCATCAGCAATTGGGTCAGGCCGGTCTCCTGGGCCTCCGGCAGGCTGTAGGTGATCCGCGCCCAGTCCCGCAGCACGTCCTCCGGCCGCAGGTCGGGATCCCAGGCATAGCGCCCGTAGGCGTACAGGTTGGCCGCGGCGAAGGGATGCCCCGTACACCAGAAGTCATCGCCCAGGTTGCTCACGGCGGCAATGGCGGCGACCTTCTCCTTGCCCATGTCGTCGAAGATCTCCCGCCACATGGGCGGCATGGCGTACAGGTCGATCTGCTGGCCGGTGTACTCCTGGGCCAGCTGCAGCTCCAGGGCCAGGGTGGTCCCGGGCATATCCAGCAGCAGGGGCGAGATAGGCTCCCGCACCTGGAAGTCGAAGGGCCCGTGCTTGATTTGAAGGATCACGTTGTCGTCAAAAGCACCGTCCAGGGGCTTGTAGGTATCATAGGCCGCCCGGCCGCGGTCCGTGGTCAGGTCGCGCCAGTCCTGCATGCAGTTGTACACAAAGCACCGCCACACGATGACGCCGCCGTAGGGCCTGACCGCCCGGGCCAGCATGTTGGCGCCCTCGGCGTGGTTCCGCCCATAGGTGAAGGGCCCGGGGCGATGCTCGCTGTCCGCCTTCACCAGGAAGCCCGCCAGATCGGGGATGGCCTCGTAGACCTTCGCCGCCTGCCGGTTCCACCAGTCCTGCACCCGCTCGTCCAGCGGATCGGCGGTGTGGACCCCGTGGGCCAGGGGCCGGGAGAAGTCCACGGACAGCATCAGCCGCACACCATAGCAGCGGAAGGCGGCGGCCAGCATCTGCAGTTCCTCCAGCCAGCCCTCGATCAGTTGCTGCGCGGGCTCATGCACGTTCACGTTGTTGATGCAGATCACGTTGATGCCCACGGACGCCAGCATGCGCCCCAGCAGCCGGACGCGTTCCGGATCCCAGCACAGCTTATTGTCCCGGAAGAACAGGGATCGGCCGGAGTACCCGCGCTCCACGTCGCCGCCCACATTGTCCCAGCAGTTCAGCATGCGCAGGCCATACCGGGGCCGCTGCACTCCCTCCGGGAGGTTCTTTCCGGTGAGGCCTCCCAGCAGCACGGCATAAGCGCCGTACAGCACGCCGGTCCTGCCGCCCTCCACGCACAGCGCCGTGCCCTCCCGGGTCACGCGGTACCCGTCGCCCATGGCCTCGTTCACGGTGACCCGGGCCTGCGCATATCCCGCGCTTTCCAGCTCCAGCACCGCGTTTTCCTCCGGCGTTGCGCCCAGGGTTTGAGGCGCGGGCAGCTTGTTCATCCACATCTGGGAGAAATCCATGGAGCATTCATCCTTTCTGATACGTGTTGAGCCCAACTCCCTCACCCGCTTCGCGGGAGCTCCCTCGGGGAGGGAGCCTTTTGGATACTTAGCTCTGGTAACTTAAAGGCTCCCTCCCCGAGGGAGCTGTCAGCGCAGCTGACTGAGGGAGTTCTTCGTGGCGAGGGCTCATCTTTCATACTTGTTCCAATCAAACACGATGTACTGATCCTCCGTCAGGTCGCAGCGCACCGGGCGGATACGGTCGTCCTTGCTGAGGGGTACCGGGCAGGCGGTGGCCAGCTTTTCGTCGGTCAGGGCCGCCAGGAAGCGCTCCGGCATCTCCCGGGAATACAGCCGGTGCTGATGGGAGCACAGCACATACCGGAAGGGCAGGCGGGCAAACAGCTGCCGCATGTTGCTGCGATAGCTGCGCAGGTCCAGCGCCCGGGCAAAGAACAGCCAGGTGCAGGGGTTCCAGTCATCGCCGGTCAGCAGCAGCTCCCGCTCCGGTACGTATACCACGGCGGAGCCCGGCGTGTGCCCGGGGCAGCGGATGATCTCCGCGTGCAGCCCGCCCAGATCGACGCGTTCCTCCCGCAGGGGCAGCGGCTGGGGGAAGGCTGTGTCCATAAAGTCCGCCCGCACGGTGAGGCCCTTGTCCTCCGCCTGCTTCACGATGTTGGCCTTGGTCTCCCGGGAGGAGTAGGTCTCCCAGTCCGGCAGATCCTCCTCAAACATGGCTGCATGGTCAAACCAGCAGGCACCCAGCATGTGGTCGTGGTGCCCGTGGGTCAGAATGACCGTCACCGGTTTGTCCGTCAGCGACCGCACCATGGCGGACACGTCCTCCAGGCCGTAGCCGGTATCCACCAGCAGGGCCCGCTCCGTCCCCACCAGCAGCGTCATGCATACGCCCATGCAGTCGCTGATGTGATACACGCCCGGCAAGGGCCCGATCACCTGAAAATGCGCAAAGGCCACAGCGGCACCTCCATTCCGTCGGATCTCCGGCTCCCATTATACCTTTCCGGAGGCTTTTTGTCTATGCAAATCGTGCTTCTGTTGGAGGAAGACCCGACCGATGCTTGATTTCCCATTGCCAATATGGTACAATTCCATCAGGAAGAAACGCAGAAGCAAAGGAGTGATTTGCATGACGATGACAGAGGTCAGAATACGCGTTCCCGCTGAAATGGCTGCATATCTCCGGACAGAAAATCAGCATTCGGAAATGGAACGCAACGCGCTCCTGCTCTATCCTTCCATCAACAACGGAACCATTTCCCATGGCCGTGCCGCTGAATTGCTCGGCATGCGTAAAAATGACCTGATCGAGCTCTATGACCGTCTGGGGCTGTCGTATCTTTCCCAAAGCATGGAGGACATTGACGCAGAGCTGGCAGATTGGCGGAAGCTTAAAGGAGCGGCCGAATGATCGTTGTATCGGATACCACACCGCTGATTTCCCTGATGAAAATCGGACGGCTTTCTCTCGTCCGTGATCTCTTCGGCGAAATACTGATCCCTTCAGCTGTTTTCAATGAGCTTGTAACCGACCCCCGGTTTCCCGATGAAGGAAAGCAGATCACTGACGCAAAGTACATTATCCGCGTAGATATTCAGGATACATCCTATGTGGATCTGCTGCGCAGGGCATCCGGCCTTGATGCCGGTGAAAGCGAGGCTATCTGGCTTTGCGAAACAAAGAAAGCCGAGCTTCTATTGATGGATGAGATCAAGGGCCGGCAGGTAGCACGACAAATGGGCCTTACCGTCATGGGAACCATCGGTATGCTGATGGCAGCCTATGAATCAAACCTGTTGACAAAGGCAGAAATCCGGGAATGCATCACCGGTCTCAGACAAAACGGAAGACATATCAGTGAAACCCTGTACCAGCAGCTGCTGAATCGCCTTGGATAACGGAGGACATGTGTTCTCCGTTTTTTGTATCCCCGGTTTGCACAAAGCGCCCCCTCACCCGGAGGAGGCGCGTCATCGTCAGGCCTGGGGCGCTGCTTTGCGGCTGCACTTCCGGATCAGGAAGGGAACCACCAGCATCACATAGGTCAGGCGGATAAAGTTGTTCAGCAGGGAGCCCACCAGCGTGGAGGGCAGCAGGGGCACCAGCACGTACAGCACCACAAAGTAGCCCAGCATGCCGGCCATATAGCAGGTCACGCGGTGCATCGGGGTGCCCTCGGCCTCATAATGCAGCCAGCGACGATCCACAAACCAGGAGACCAGCACAGCCAGGAAGAAGCCGCAGTTCTTGTAGGTGTCGATCACCATCTTGGCGGGATCCACGATCAGCTTGCCGTCGCTGTCGTAGTCCATGGGGTAGCTCTTGCAGGCGGCGTACACGATGACGCCCGCGGTCAGCAGCAGGCCGGCGACCAGCACCGCCACATCCAGCCGGGGCTTCTCTTCCACCAGCTTCAATACCCAACGGACGAAGAACAGCACCACCACTGTGGCGGCAAAGCCCACCAGCACATCCTGCGGGGTATGCACGCCCAGATAGTTGCGGCTGAAGCCCACCAGCAGGATCAGCACACCGAACAGGCAGCGCAGCGGCTTGCTCAGCTTTTTGTTCAGCGCCTGACTGCCGTAGACCGCGGTGGCATTGGTGGTATGGCCGCTGGGGAAGGAATAGCCCGTGGCCTTGGCGATGGCACTCTGTACCGGCTGGACCCGGGCATCCCGGACCCAGGGGCGGTAAACGCAGGCCGTTACCTTCAGGATGCCGTTCAGGATGTTGGCGGTGCCCCAGGAGAGCATGATACAGATGCCCTCCCGCTTGCTGATGCACCAGTAGATGGCGGCTACCAGCATCATGGTCAGCAGGCCTTCTCCGTAGGTCGTCATGTAGGACATCCAGGAATCCAGCTTGCCGCCGGTGGCGGTCCTCAGGTTCTGCAAAAGCAGCAGGTATTCAATATCCACGATCTTATTCCTCCGCGTTTTCCTTCAGCCGGGGCACCAGCAGCAGCACGGCGGCCATGCGCAGCACCATGGCGAGGATCACCAGCACCTTGTAGCGGTCAAGGGCGCCGCCCAGGAGCGTAATCTGACCGAGCCCGCCCAGCCATTCCAGCAGCGCGCCGCCGCAGACCGTACCCAGGGCGGTGCCCACCAGGCAGGTGGTACAGGAGAAGATGGCGATGTAGGAGGCTTTGCCCTCCTCCGGGGTGGCGGAGAGCTGCAGCGTATTGGCGGCCAGGTTGCTGCCGGTCCAGAAGATGGCGCCCAGCAGGTTGGCCAGCAGTGGGGGCAGCACGTTGCCCGGCGTGGAGAACAGATAGAAGCCGTGGCACAGCACCGTGCCGATGCAGGCGATGAGCATCACCTGTCGTCCGCCGATGGTACCCATCAGCTTGCCCCAGGTCCTGCCGGAGAGCATGGTGCCCAGGGACGCCGCCATGGTCACGAAGATCATGATCTGCATGAAGGTCAGGCCCATCTCGTTCATGGAGTAGCGGTTCATATAGGCGCTGACCATGTTGGAGGTGAAGCACCAGGCGGTCCACATCAGGGTGAGGCGCACAAAGGGCTTGTGCTTCAGGGCGGCGCGCAGCACGTCCTTGATGTGGGAGCGCGCCGGCGGGGTGGAGTACTTCTCCTCGCAGCCGGAGAAGCACAGCATATCCGTCATACCCACCAGGCCGCCGATGGCAAACACGATGGCGTAGCGGATGCTCTCCGGCAGCGTCTGCAGCAGCCAGGAGGCAAACAGGCCGAAGATCACGTTGGCGGCGGCGATGACGATATCCCGGTAGCTGAGCCAGCGGGCGCGGATGGACATGGGCGCCAGATCGGAGAACCAGGGGAACCAGCAGGGGTTGATGGCCGCGGAGCAGCAGCTGGAGATGCCCAGCAGGAAGATCAGCGTCCACAGCTGCACGGCCTGGGGCGCCATGGGCATTACCAGGGGGATCAGGCCGAAAAGGATCCACAGCGCGCGGGAGATCAGGCCGAAGGTGAGCAGGTACTTCTTGCGGTGATGGGTGCGGCCCACCAGCATGGAGAAGGGGATCTGCAGCAGCGCGGCTGCCTGGGGGATGCCGTTCAGGATGCCGAAGGCCAGGTCACCGGCGCCCAGCACATTGGCCAGGCCGATCATGGCCGTGGTACCGCCGCCGCAGACGATGCCGAACATGTTGCCGCACATATTGGCGTACAGCATCAGGTTCAGGCTGCGGCAGATCGCCCGGGGCAGGTTTTGCTCCCGATAAAGCGGCTGCAAAGGAGTGTGGGGGAAAAACAGCTTCATCGCTGTGCCTCCTTGAAGTCAACATGACGCCCTCATTATAAGGAAAAAGCCCCCTGCGTCAAGAGGCAAGATTTGACCTGTTTTCTTCCGGAGACGGCATATTCCGCCGAAGCCGCGGAAAAAGTTACAATAATGCGCGGAAAGAGGGGTGTACATCCGGAGTGGGCCGTTCTATACTGTGATCGTACCGAAGAGGTACGGAAATGAAAAAACGCCGGTCATCCCGGCTGATGGAGGTAATCAATATGAAAAAGCTGCTTGCCGGTTTCCTTGCCCTGTCCCTGGCGGTCGGTTCCTGTGCCGCCTTTGCCGAGAGCTACACCAATGACTGGTCCACCGTACCCGGTGGCGATGAGACCTCTGAGGTCAGCGTGACCATGGACTACACCGCGATGGTGGAGCAGTACGCCGACGCCCTGGCAGACAAGGCGGAAGGCCTGGAAATGGATGTGGAGAACACCGCCGAGAGCGTACAGATGGCCTGCGATGCCGCCAAGGTCGGCTATGTGCTGAAGGATCTGGACGGCGACGGCAATGTGGAGCTGATGGTCGTGGCCGAGGATCCCGACAATCCCTTCATGGACAAGATGGTGCTGCTGCTGGCCACCCATGACGGCAATGAAGCCCACGTGGTGTTCGAGTCCACCGCCCGCAGCCGCTACTACTACGCCGGTGAGAACAGGTTCGCCTATGAAGGCTCCAACGGCGCCGACGATTCCACGGTGACCACCTACGCCCTGGAGAACGGTACCCTGACCGACCTGAACACCGAGACCGCCGAGGCTGACTTCGTGCAGCCCGGGATGGAGCTCCTGAACGCCGCCGAATAAGCGATCAAGCCCAACGCAAAGGGGGCTGCCGCAGAAAATTACTTCTGCGGCAGCCCCTGTTTGATTGCGGTAACAAGTGCTTTACTTGTATCGGAATATTTGGTATAATCAAAACCGAAGAAGGTGATGAAATGCCGGAAATATGCCGATTTGAAGGCTTGAGCATTTATGCGTCAGAAGGAACTGAATGAAGACTGGCAGCTGCTTGCGGCCGGAAAGAGATTTGTAAAGATCGACCTCCTGAAGTAAGGTGAGAAATATGTTATATCCTAAGGCTATATCAGTACGGCCATTGGCCAATTATCAGATAGAGGTCGTTTTCAGCAACGGCGAAAAGGGCATCTTCGATGTGACCCCCTACATTCACGGAGACTGGTTTGGCGAGCTGGCAGATGAGCGCGTGTTCAGAACGGTCCATGTGGAAGGGCTTTCGGTAGCCTGGGAGGACGGTCAGGACATTGCTCCCGACTGCCTGTATGCGAACTCCGTAAAAACTGCCATTGCATAACCGAACAGAAAAAGCAGGAGAGGTACCCGAAATATTGGGTGTCTCTCCTGTTTCGTTTGCGCGGGAATGCTCATTCCGCACTCAGCGTGCCGATGGTCAGCATCTCCCACTGGGTGCGGGGCGCGATGGCGTTGGTGCCGTTGCCCACGTCGCCCACCTGCTCGCCCATGAAGAACATGCAGGAGGTGCGCCCGCCGTCCAGGTTGAAGGCATCGGTGCAGCCGCGCACCAGGAACAGCTGCTGCATGTCCTCCAGCGTCATGCCGGCGGATTCCGTCAGGCGGCCCTCACCCAACACCAGCAGGTAGTGGTTCTCGCCCAGCTTGCCCAATGCCGTGCGGGGCTCCCGGGCCAGGCGGTAATCAAACCGCAGCTGCCGCCACAGGCCGTCCTTCAGGTAGATGGGCCCGAAGGAAAGCACGTCGCAGGCATCCGCCGCCAGCGCCGCGTCCGCGGTCAGCGTGGTGTTGGGATACACCGTAAAGCCGCCGTCCTTCGTCAGCAGCAGACTGTCCAGCGTCACCAGCTTGTTGGGATACCGCTTGCCGGTGGTCGCGGCGGACTTCACCACGCCGCTGCGGACGATGATGCCCCGCCCCTTGCCGCTGCGGTTCTGGTGATAGTCGGAATTGATGGCCAGCACATAGCCCGCGGCGGCAGTGGCGGCTTTCACCTTGTTGCCCTTGGCGTTGGCCTGCTCCACATGCAGATGCGTCTCCGAGCCGGGCCGGCGCAGCACATCCGCCTCATACCAGATGCGGCGGGTGGTGTTGGTGTGCTTGGTGATGGTCACGCGGAGGTCCGTGTCCACATAATAGTAGATGCCGGCCTCCTCATCCTTCCAGGAGAAGCTGCCCTCATCCAGGAAGCCCTCCGCGTTCAGCTGCGGCTCCAGGGGGATCTCCGGGGTATAGGCGCTGCCCCATTTCTCCCGCAGTCTGGCCATGATGCCGGATACATCCACCGCTTCCCTTTCGCCGGTCACGGCGTTCACCAGGGTGGTCACCTGCCAGCCGTACTGCTCCACGCTCACCGTGCCGCGCACCGTGGGATCGAACACATCCAGCACCAGCGTGCTCATGATGGCGCTCACATGCGTCTGCAGCGCTTCCTCCGCGGGATCCGTCGCCCACACCAGCTCCTCCGGCTGAGCCAGGCGTACCTGGGCGATCAGCCACAGGTAGCCCTTGGAGTTGGAGGTCGTCTTCCACTTGTTGTCCAGCGTGGTCTCCTTGTAGGTCTTGATGCGTTCATACTTTCCGGCAATGGCCTCCGCCGCCCCGCGCTCCGCCAGCCAGGTGTTCAGCGTTTCCTTTTCCGCGGCGGTCAGGCTCGTCATCACCATCACGGTGGTGTCGCTGTCGATGTACTGCTCCGCCCGGTACACATCCTCCGCCCGGGGCACGATGACCATGATCTTCTCCGCGCAGGCGCAGGAGACCGTCAGCAGCAACAGCAGCAGGGTCAGCAGCAAAATACGCATTGGTTTCATCTTTCAGGATACCTCAATTCCGATCGTCCATGGAGCCGATGGTCAGCATTTCCCATTGTCCTCTGGAGGACACGGGATTCGTTCCGTTGCCCACGCTGCCCACCTGCTCCCCCATGAAATACATACACGCGGTGCGCCCGCCGTCCAGGCCGATGGCATCGGTACAGCCCCGCACCAGAAACAGCTGCTGCAGATCCGGCAGGGTCATGCCCTCCGTTTCCGTCAGGCGACCCTCCGCAAATACCAGCAAATAATGATTTTCTCCCAGCAGCCCCAGGGCCGTCCGGGGATCCTTTGCCATGCGATGATCGTAGCGGATCTGCCGCCACAGGCCGTCCTTCAGGTAGATGGGCCCGAAGGAAAGCACGTCGCAGGCACCCATCGCCAGCGCCTCGGAAGCCTTCAGCGTGGTGCCCGGCCACACCGTGAAGCCGCCGTCCTTTGTCAGCATCAGGCTGTCCAGGTTATCGATCCGGTTGGCATTGGCCTTGGTCAGCGTTTTGGCCGAGACCACCGCGCCGTCGCGCAGGATGATGCCCACACTCCTGCCCGTCCGGTTCTGATGGTAGTCCGAGTTGACCGCCAGCACCCAGCCCGCGGCAGCGGTATCCGCGTCGATCTTGCGGCCCTTCCCGTCCGCCTGCGCCACATGCAGATGCTCCTCCGCACCGGCCCGCCGCAGTACGTCCGCCTCATACCAGATGCGGTCCAGGCTGTTGGTGTGCTTGGTAATGGTCACCCGGATATCCGTATCCACATAATAATAAGTGCCGGCCTCCGCGTCCTTCCAGCTGAAGCTGCCTTCGTCCAGGAAGCCCTCCGCGTTCAGCTGCGGCAAACCCGGGATGTCCGGCGTAACCGCGGTGCCCCACTTGTCGGTCAGCGTCTGAAGGAGGCCGGAAGCATCCACCCCGTCCGTCTCCCCGGTCGCGGCATTCACCAGCGCAGCCACCGTGCAGCCGTACTGGTCGATGGTCTCCGTGCCCCGGAAGGTGGGGTCCTGCGCGTCCTGCACCGCCTGCGCCATCAGGGAGGCCATGTAAGCGGTCAGGTCCCGCGCCCCGGGATCCACGCTCCACACCAGCGTCTCCGGCTGCGTAACGCGTATCCGGGCGATCAGGCTCCGGTAGGCCTTGGTCTCCGTGGTCTTCCATTGGCTGTTCAGCTTCTTTTCCGTATAGGCCGTCAGCTTTGAATAGCTGCCGGTGAGGGCCTCTCCCGCGCCACGCTCCTTCAGCCAGGCATTCAGCGTCCCGCTCTGCTTCGCGGTAAGCCCCGTCATCACCAGAACAGCCGTATCGCTGCCGATGTACTGCTCCGCCGCGTACACATCCTCCGCCCGGGGCGCGATGACAAGGGTCTTCTCAGCCTGCGCGGTCGGAAGGATCAGCAGCAACAGCAGAGGCAGCAGCTTCAGGATCCGTTTCATCATACGTTCCTTCCATGAAAAACCCCGGGCTGCCTGAGATAAGCGGACAGTCCGGGGGAAGCGTCAGGGCAATCGATCAGTCGTTGTCGTTCAGGGACTTCTTGTCGGTCACGACCTTGGCCTCGGAGATCCACTGCTCCACGGCGGCGGTGTAGGCCTCGTCCTGCTTGTCACTCAGCAGCTCGGACTCGATGAGGTCCTTCACGTCGGCCAGGTCCACGGCACCCTCGGTCACCTCAGAGGCATAACCGATGATGTAGTAGCCGTAGCTGCCGCGGGTCTTGTCGCTGTGGCCGCCCACCGCGGGGATGGCCATGGCCGCCTCCACAAAGGCGCTGTCGAAGCTGGAGAAGCCCTCGCACACAGCGTAGCCGTTCTTGGCGGTGGTGGAATCACCCTGCATGCCGGTGTCTTCGGTGTTCTCGGCCATCACGGTGTCGAAGTCCTCGCCGGCGTCCAGGCGGGCCAGCAGCTCATCGGCCTTGGGGGCGATGTTGGCATAGGCATCCTCGGTGGCCTTGGCGGCGGCCTCGGTGTAAGCGTTGTACAGGGCCTGCGCGGTCACATAGTCGCGCACATTCTGCTGCAGGGTGGCGGTGGCTTCATCATCGGTGGGCTCGAAGGTATCGGTCACGGTGGCGGCATAGGAGGGGATCACCACGGTGCCTTCCTCGGCATCCTCGGTGGTGGCCTGCTCCACGGTCACGGTCACCTGGGCGGCCAGGGCTTCCAGATCGGCGCCCTCCACGGCCTCCACAGCGGACTTGGCGGTGCTCATGGCGGTGCTCTGCTCGGTGGCCTTGGAGTTCAGGCCGTCGATCAGGCTGTTGTCAGCGTCGGTCAGCTTGATCAGCAGGTTCTTGACCATGCGGTAGCCGGCGGGGCGATAGTACACGGTCTCGCCGTCGTTCACGGCCTCGCCGTAAGCGCTCAGGTCGGATTCATAGGAGGTCTTGGCCTCTTCCACGCGGGATTCATACTCGGTCTGGATCTCCTCGTCAGTAACGACGACATCCTTCACGGCCTCGTTCTTCAGCTTGTCTTCCTTCATGGAAGCGACCAGGCTTTCCTTGGTGGAGCCGGTGAAGTAGTACACGTAGTACTCCACTTCCTCCTGATACTCCTCGTCGGTCATGCTCTCATCGCGGGTGATCATGCCGGCCACCAGGTCGTACCAGCTCTGGTACTCCTCGTCCACGCTGGCCTGCTCCTCCTCGGTCAGGGTATCCAGGCCCCACTCGGCCATCTTCTGCTCCTTGACGGCTTCCTCGGTCAGGTAGCTGATGACGTAATCCTGGGCGCTGGAGATGTTGTCAGCGCTGGTGGTATCATAGGAATAGCCGTACTGGGAATACTGGGAAGCGATGCTGTTCAGGTAGCTGGTCACATAGCTCTGGACCTCTGCCTTGGTGTACACCTTGTCATTTACGGTCACGATGGGGGTAGCGGCATCCACTTCCGCGTTCTTTACAACAAGCGAGCAGCTGCTGAGCAGCATGGTCAGCACCAGCATCAGCGCGAGCAAAGCCTTTTTGTTCATGGTCGTTCTCTCCCGTTTCTATCCATTTTTCATGGGTCTCCGGTTGATTATAACGCATATTCTTTCCGCTTGCAAGCGTTTCCCGGTTTTTTCTTGGGTGAAGGTTGGGTGAATGGAAGACAACTCCCTCAGTCAGCTGCGCTGACAGCTCCCTCGGGGAGGGAGCCTCTTTTTTTACTGAGCTGAGCATCCAAAAGGCTCCCTCCCCGAGGGAGCTCCCGCGCAGCGGGTGAGGGAGTTCCCCGCATCCTTCCCCTTTTTTCATGAATCCCGTGAATTTGCTATTGCAAAACCGTGGAAAATTGGGTACAATAGGAGATGGGTAAAACCCTTGAAAAGATTAGGAGGTAGATTCCAATGGCCGTTAAGGTTGCTATCAATGGCTTTGGCCGCATTGGCCGTCT
>R14__coassemble_918_pt1 | contig 16964 bp, 17 predicted proteins | sample R14__metabat2_high_PE_026 | metagenome-assembled genome bin R14 | reverse complement strand
ATGGTCAGGTGGAATTCGCCGCCGCCGGTGGCTTCCACAGCGTTCAGGGCGGCTCGGGCGTCGGTAAGCGTCATGCCGCTGACGTCGATGCCGTCAATGACGATACCGCTGTGCAGCCGGTCGGTGTCCGCGCTGTCCCGCATCCGGGCGAAGCTTTCGTAGGTGGCTTCGTCGTAGGTCAGGATGCTTCCGTTGGCAAAGGCCACCGTGGGCAGGCTGGTGATATCCCCGAAGGTGATGCCGAACAGCTGCGGCGCCATCAGCAGGAGCACACAGCCCTCCAGCATCAGCGTGATCAGGAAAACGATGGTCCACAGCACCGTGTGGGTCTTCTTCCTTGGCTTGGCCTGCTTGCGGGGGCGGGAATAATAGGTATTGAAGTCATCATACAGTACGGGATCCTCTTTGGCTTGCTGAGGAGACGTGTCAGCTGTCGGTCGCTGCGAACGGTAGCGGCGGGGTGCTTCCTCCTGCTGGGGATCCGGCATACGTGTCGGGCGGCGCAGTCCGCCACCGGGTTGATTTGGCTGCATGGCTCCCTCCTTTGGAAGGATCAATCGTTCTGATGGGCCATACGATAGGAAAGGATCTGGAGGCTGTCGCTGAGGTGAACGTTGACCACCGTCACTTCATCTCCGTGGCGCAGATCGGTGGGCGCAAAGTTCCACACCGCACGGATGCCGCAGGCGATCAGCCGGTCCAGCGTCTGCTGGGCGCTTCGGGCAGGCAGCGCCAGTACGGCAATATCCACCGTGTTCTCCTGCAGGAAGCCTTCCAGGTCGGCAGCGTCCCGGATGACAATGCCTGCCATCTCTGTACCGATCTTGGCAGGATCCACATCGAACACGGCAACGGTCTCAAAGCCCTCCCGGCTGAAGGTGGGGTAGTGGATCACGGCACTGCCGATGGAACCGGCACCGAGGATGATCAGATGATGAGGATGGTCCAGCCCCAGGATCTGACCGATGTGCTCCTTCAGCTCGCTGACATTATAGCCATAGCCCTGGCGGCCGAATCCGCCGAAGCAGTTCATATCCTGACGGATCTGGGAAGGGGTCTGCTGCATTCTGGCACCCAGTTCCTGGGAAGAGATCTGCGTCACGCCGGCGGCTTCCAGTTCACGCAGATGACGATAGTATCCCGGCAGACGCCGAATCACAGCTTCCGATACACGGCCCGGCATATTTGCTGCCTCCTGTTTCTCCATACTGGTAAAGGTATACAGCCTTTATGATACCACAATTTCTCAAACAAGGCAACTGAAATATTACAAAAGAGTATGTAAAATATGAAAAGACTGTTACTGCCGGGAAAATGTGAAGATTGCAGAAAATACTGCTTGACGTTATCGATTTATCGTGCTATCATGCTAAAGCAAATTCGGCGAGCGATCGCCACAGTGGAGGAAGGATACTTATGAAAAAGCTTGTTGCAATGCTGCTGACCCTGATGATGGTATGCTCCGTGATGGCCCTTGCGGCGGCGGATGACAGTGATCTGGCCTATGTGCAGGGCAAGGGGACCCTGGTAGTGGGTATTACGGATTTTGCGCCCATGGATTATAAGGACGCGGACGGCAACTGGATCGGCTTCGACGCGGACCTGGCCCGTGCCTTTGGTGAAAAGCTGGGCGTGACCGTGGAATTCATCGAGATCGACTGGGACAACAAGATCCTGGAGCTGAACGCCAAGACTGTGGACTGCATCTGGAATGGCATGACGTTGACCGATGAAGTGAACGCGGCCATGAGCTGCACTGCGACCTATCTGAACAATTCCCAGGTGATCGTGATGTCCGCCGACAAGCTGGCGGAGATGCCCGAGGAAGCCACCACGGAGGATTTCGCCGCGCTGAGCTTTGCCGTGGAAGCCGGCAGCGCCGGCGAAGAGGTTGCCACGGACCTGGGCTTCAATGTGACCCCTGTGACCAGCCAGGCCGCCGCCCTGATGGAGGTTTCCGCCGGTACCTCCGATGCCTGCGTGATCGACCTGCTGATGGCCATGGCCATGACCGGTGAGGGCACCGGCTATGCCAACCTGGACTATGGCTATGAGCTGAACGAGGAGAGCTATGTGATCGGCTTCCGCACCGGCTCCGACCTGACGGCGCTGTGCGATGAGTTCCTGGCCGCGGCCGCGGAGGACGGCACCATTGAGGCGCTGACCGCCAAGTACATCGTGGGCGAATAATTGCATCGGAACGCTCTGGGGCAGGGAGCAGCCGCTCTCTGCCCTGTTTATGCTTTAAGGGGGAATCGAATTGACCTTTGCCGAACAGCTTCCCATCGTCATCAACGCGCTGAACATTGGCTGTCTGCAAACGCTGCGTCTGTTTTTTGTAACGCTCCTGGGCGCGGTGCCGCTGGGCCTGGTGATCTCGCTGGGCTCCATGACCCGCTTCAAGCCTCTGCAGCTGCTGACCCGCCTGTTTGTGTGGATCATCCGTGGTACGCCGTTGATGATCCAGCTGCTGATCATTTATTATTTTCCGGGCCTGGTGCTGCATAACAATATCTGGGGCAGCGGCGAGAGCGGACGCTTCATGGCAGCGGCCATTTCCTTTATCATCAACTATTCCTGCTACTTTTCTGAGATCTACCGCGGCGGCATCCAGGGGATTCCGGTGGGACAGGAGGAGGCCGGTCTGGTGCTTGGCATGACGAAATCCCAGATCTTCTTCCGTGTCAAGCTGCTGCAGATGATCAAGCGCATCGTGCCGCCCATGTCCAATGAGATCATCACGCTGGTCAAGGACACCTCCCTTGCCCGCATCATTGCGCTGCAGGAGGTCATCTGGGCCGGCCAGAGCTTTATGAAGGGCAACGCCGGTATCTCCGGCGCCATCTGGCCGCTGTTTTTTACCGGCGTTTACTATCTCGTACTGAACGGACTTCTGACCATCCTCTTTGGCAGGCTGGAAAAGAAGCTGGACTTTTTCCGCTGAGAGGAGTTGATTTTCGATGGCAATGCTTGAGGTTTCCCATATTCAGAAAGCCTTTGGAAAAACGCAGGTGCTGAAGGATATCAACTTCTCCATGGAGCAGGGGGAGGTCCTGTCCATCATCGGCTCCTCCGGCAGCGGCAAAACGACGCTGCTGCGCTGCCTCAACTTTCTGGAAACGCCGGATGACGGCATCCTACGTGTACAGGGGGAAACGTTGTTTGACGGAAAAAGTCCCGAGACACGGCGGGAGAAGGAGATCCGCTCCAAGCGGCTGCACTTTGGCCTGGTGTTCCAGTCCTTCAACCTGTTTCCGCAATATACGGCGCTGGAGAATGTGACCCTGGCCCGCAAGCTGCTGGCAAAGGAACGCAAGGAAGCGGTGACCCAGGCGCAGATCCGGGAAGAAGGCGTGGAGCTGCTGAAGACCATGGGCCTGGGGGAGCGGATGGCCAACTATCCGCACCAGCTTTCCGGCGGACAGTGCCAGCGCGTGGCCATTGCCCGGGCGTTGGCACTGCATCCGGACATCCTGTGCTTTGATGAGCCCACCTCAGCCCTGGATCCGGAATTAACCGGCGAGGTTTTGAAGGTGATCCGCTCTTTGGCGTAGAAGAATACCACCATGATCATCGTGACCCATGAGATGTCCTTTGCCAGGGATGTGTCGAGCCATGTGATCTTTATGGATGGCGGTATGATCGCGGAAGAGGGGACGCCGGAGCAGGTCTTTGAGCAACCCTCCAATCCGAGAACGATCCGCTTCCTGAGCAATTATCGTGGAGGCTGAAGCATGAAATACGGAATGCCCTTCCTGCTGGAATGCGGAACGGTGGAGGAGAACGCGGCGGTCTGCGCGTCGCTGGGCCTGGACTTTCTGGAGCTGAATCTGAGCTTTCCGACCTGCGGTTTGGATCAATTGACCGCGGAGCGTTTGCTGAATGTACAGCGGCAGTACGGCATCGGGCTGACGGCCCATCTGCACGAGGAGCTGGCCCCCTGCGCCTTTGAGGAGCGGGTCAGCGCGGCCTGGGTCAGCCACGCAAGGGACGCCATCGTGCTGGCCCGACAGGCAGGGATTACACTCGTCAATATGCACTGGATGCGCGGCGTCCGTGTCACGCTGCCGGACCGGGTGGTGTACCTGAGCGAAGCCTATCGGGAGACTTATCTGGAAAAGGTGCTGAGCTTCCGCAAGGTATGCGCGGAAGCGTCCCGGGGCGCGGTGACCGTCTGCGTGGAAAATCTCGAGGAAGGCTGGCTGCCCTTCCAGCGGGAGGCTATTGAGCTGCTGCTGGAGGATCCCACCTTCCAGCTGACCATGGATATCGGTCACGCCGCGGTAGCCAAAGGCAAGGACGAGGATTTCTTCCGGCAGCACCGGGACCGGCTGCGGCATATGCATGCCCATGACGCGGAAGGGGAGCATCCCCATCTGCCCTTCGGAACGGGGAAGATCGACCTGGAGGCAAGGCTTTCCCTGGCACAGCAATGCGGCGCGCGGGCGCTGCTGGAGGTCAAGACGCTGGCCGCGCTGCGGGAGACGACCGCGTGGCTGGATGCCCACGGAAAACGGTAAAAATCCGGGGTTCCGGTTGCTTTTTCAGCCGGATGGTGCTACAATGCTGTCGCAGTCATCATCAGAAAGGTCTGACTTTCCATGGTTATCAAGGAACCGGTTACCATTACGCCTTTCCAGTGTGAACGCATGCTGCACATCTATGTGCCGGACGATATCCGCGAGGCTGAACGCTTCCCGGTGCTGTATATGTTCGACGGCCACAATCTGTTTTATGATGAGGACGCGACCTACGGCAAAAGCTGGGGCATGAAGAAGTACCTGGACAAGCATCATGTGCGGCTGATCGTGGTCGGGCTGGAGTGCAATCACGAGGGCTGGTCGCGGCTGGATGAGTTCAGCCCCTATTCCTACGATGACGCCTGCGGCTACCGCATCCATCAGAAGGGACGCCCCCTGATCAAGTGGATGATCGGCGAGCTGAAGGATTATATCGACAGCAAGTACCCCACTTTACCCGGGCGGGAGACGACCTATATCGGCGGCTCCTCCATGGGCGGATTGATGTCGCTGTATATGATCCTGATGCACAGCGATGTTTATTCCAAAGGCATTTCCGTGTCGCCGCATCTGTATCCCTCCTACCGCCAGCTGAAGGACGATATTGAGGAGCCCATGCATCCGGACACCACGGTCTATATCAGCTGGGGCGGCCATGAGTATGAGACCCATGATCTGTTCGCCAGGGTGACGGATCAGAACCTGCAGCTCATCCGGGTCCTGCTTAAAAAGCCGGGCGTGGACGTGCTGCCCCACGTATTCAAGAACGACAACCATTCGGAATCCGCCTGGGAAAAGGAAATGCATGTCTGGATGGAAGAGCTCGGATTGAAATAAACAAGCAAAAAGCCTGCCGCGGCAGGCTTTTTGTGTACAATCTTTAGATTCCCGAAGGTTTCCAAAGGGCGATCGGAAAGCCCTTTGGTCGCGCCTACAGGCGCGAAACGCCTTGTATGCTCAGATTTCGGAGGTGTAGCTGTCCACGGTCACGGTGACATAGCTGTCGCCTTGCACATAGACGGTGCCGTCGGTACCGACTACCTTGACGGCGGCGCCGGTGGCATCGGTCAGCGTACCGGCACAGGCCAGGCTGCTCACCCGGCTGTCGGCGGTAACGACCCAGGCGGAGGAAGCGTCGATGGTGACATTGCACCAGCCGCTGCCGCCATTGCCGGCATTGGTCTCATCATCCAGAATGGCGCCGGTCAGGGTGCTGCCCTCAGTCACATTCAGGGTGAGGGTGGAGATGCTGTCCCAGAGGATGTCGCCGTCCATGACCTGCTGAATGGCGGTAAAGACGCAGTCCGCGCCATTGCTGCCGGACTGGCCCCAGCCGCGCTGGTTGCTGTTGCCGGTAACGCGCAGAAAATATTCGGCATCATCCGCGGCAAGGATCTCCACGTTCTCCAGGGTGAATTCGGATTCGGTATTGGTGGTGTAGAACAGACCGCCGTTGCCGGAGACCAGGGTGCCGCCGGTCATGGAGAAGGTGCCCTTGCCCACGGCGCTGTCGCCGCTCATGCTCTGGTACAGGATCACGGTCCAGGTGTTGTCATTCTGCTCCTGATCCAGCATATTGCCTTCCAGACGGCAATCCACCAGCTTCAGGCTGTTGAGGCCCTCCAGGCAGACCGCCTCGGAGCCGGTAGCGGCCAGGTCGGCATCGGTAATGGTGATGTCGGCCGTCACGTACACGGCGGGGCTGCCCAAACCATGGGAAACATAGGACCCGCCGTTGACGACCATGGTGCCGCTGCCCCGGTCGGAGCGGATGGCGGCTGCGCTTTCCCCTTCCGTGACCACGGTGCAGTCATTGGCGTAGAGGGTACCGCCGCCGGCCACATGGATGCCGCCGGAGGTGTTCTGGGTGGTGATGATGGTGGTATTGCTGACAGTCGCGACGCCGTCACCGTAGGCGAAGACGCCCGCGCCGCCGGCCGCGTCGGTGGTGATGGTGCTGTCGGTGATCGTCAGCTCGCCGCCGGTGACCAGCACGGCCGCACCGACACCATAGAAGCTGGACTGGTCGCCGCCGGCGGAATCCTCGGAGGTACGGGTGATGGTGGCACCGGTCATGGAGACATTGCCGGACGTAACCAGCACGGCGTTCTCATCGGTGCCGGTGGAGATCACTTCAGTGCTTTCCAGTACGGTATCTTCGGAGATCGTGGTCACGGCAGTGTAGGATTCAGGGGCGCTGCCGGACATGCCGCCCATGCCGCCGCCGGGCTGACCATCCGGGGGAGTACCCATCTCACCGCCGCCGGGCTGGCCGTCGGGCGGGGTACCCATCTCGCTGCCGCCGGGCTGGCCGTCCGGAGGTGTGCCCATTTCACCGCCGCCGAATCCGTCGGGCGGGGTACCCATTTCCGTCTGGGAAGGCTTTTCCGGGGATGTCTGGGCATTGGATTGCTCTGCCATGGCTGGAATGCTGGTGAACAGCATGGCTGCGACCAGCACGGAATCAACAACTTTAATCATCCTGGATGTAAAATGCTCTTGCATATCGTCATCCTCCTTACGCAAAACAGCATAGCGTACAGATATGTCCCGCGCATGAATCAGTTGTGAAAAAAGTGTGAAGAAAAACGCTACACACGATTACTTGTGGTAGCGTTCGCCGGCGTTGATCTTCATGGCACGATAGAGCTGCTCCAGCAGCATGACCCGGGCCAGCTGATGGGGAAAGGTCATTTTGGACATGCTCAGCTCTTCATCCGCGCGCGCGATGACGGCGGGGGAAAGCCCCAGGGAGCCGCCGATGACCAGCACCAGATTGCCGGCACCGCGTACGGTCAGGTCCCGCAGATGTGCGGCCAGCTCCGGAGAAGCATATTGCTTGCCGGGAATGGTGAGGGCGATGACGTGGTCTCCGGGTTTGATGCGCTGGAGGATGGCTTCCCCCTCCTTCTGCTTGATCTGCTCTTCGATGGCAGGAGAAGAGTTGGCCGGCTCCGGCAGATCGGGCACCTCCACCTCCTCAAAGCGGCCATAGCGGGAGAGCCGCTTCAGATACTCATCCGCCATGGAGCGGTAGGGCTTTTCCTTCATCTTACCCACAACGATCATGGTACAATTCATGATGCAACGTCTCCTCCTGTTACGGTACGGGGAACATAGCCCTCAAAGACGGTTTCACCCTGCTCCTCCGAGAGGATGATGTCCCCCTTCCATTCCCGCAGGGTGCTGCGCACGATATACAGGCCCATGCCGTGGCCATCGCTCTTGGTGGTGATGCCCGGCTCAAAAATGGAGGCCCGCAGTTCCTCGGGGATCAGCGGCCCGTTGTTGGCGATGCGGAACCGCAGGGTATGCAGATCCTCGGTCAGGGTGATGCAGAGATGGGGGTCAGGCGTGCCGGCCACCGCGTCCATGGCGTTGTCGATGAGGTTGGACAGCACCTTGCACATCTCCCAGCCGGGCATGGGCAGGTCCTTCCAAGCGCTGCGGATGTTCAGCTCCACCCGGATGCCGGTCTTTTCGCAGGCGGCGGTCTTAACCTGCAGAAGGGCATTGATGGGGGCGTTGGCGGTGCGCATCACTTTGGAAACGGCGGTGATGGAGCCGTAGACCTTGTCGATGTACCGGCCAGCTTCCTCGTAGTCCTTCATTTCTATGAGGCTGTAGACCACCTGCAGGTGATTGAGAAAATCATGCCGCTGGGCCCGGAGCGTGTTGTTCAGCGATTCCATGTTGGCAATGGTATCCGCCATGGCGTCCACGCGATCCAGCAGCCTGCGGGTCAGCAGTGCTTCCCGGATGTCCAGCACGGCACCCGTGGCGACGATTACGGCACAAAGCCCGATGGCGGCACGGAATATGGTCTGGTTCAGGGAAAAAGCATCAGAGAATACCGCAAACAGACCGATGCCCAGCACGAGCACGGTCTGGATGGCATTGGTGATGACGGAGTAGTAGGCAGTCTTCCGGACGCTGGGATTCTGCTTGCTGGGCTTTCTCATGGCTGGGCCTCCCGATGCTCCAGTGCCTTGCGGATGGGGGCTTCATGACCCATATCGGAAGGCTGGTAATAGCGGCGGCCCCGCACCTCGGGCGGCATATATTCCTGACGCACCCAATGGCCCGGATAGTCATGGGGATATTTGTAGCCGTCTCCGCTGCCGATGCGCTGATGGCCCTGATAGTGGGTGTCCCGCAGATGGACCGGAACGGGACCGAAGCCGCCCTTCTCCGCGTCGGCAAAGGCGGCGTCCACCGCGGCGGAAACGCTGTTGCTCTTGGGGCTTTCGCACACCGCGATAATGGCCTGGGCAATGGGGATCCGGGCCTCCGGCATGCCGATGGCCTCCAGGGCGTGATCTGCGGCTTCGGCTTCCAGCATGGCGATGGGATTGGCCAGCCCCACATCCTCACTGGCATGGACGATCAGCCGCCGGGTGATGATACGGGGATCCACGCCGGCGTAGATCAGGCGGGCAAACCAGGCAAGGGCCGCGTTGCTGTCTGAGCCGCGCAGGCTCTTGCAGAAGGCGCTGAGCATATCATAATACAGGCTCTCATCACAGCGCATGACCGGCCGCTGGATGCTTTCCTCCGCTACGGCCAGGGTGATGTGGATGATGCCGTCCTCTCCTGCAGCGGTGGTCAGGGCCGCCAGCTCCAGCGCACCCAGAGCCGAGCGCACATCCCCGTTGGCAATGTGGGCGATGTGTGTCAGGGCATCCTCGTCCGCCTGCAGCTGAAGCGCACCCAAACCGCGTTCCCGGTCTGTCAATGCCCGGTGCAGTGCCAGCAGCACATGCTTTTCCGTCAAAGGAAAGAACTGGAACACACGGCAGCGGCTGACGATGGCGGGGGTCATGGCGATCATGGGATTTTCCGTGGTGGAGCCGATGAAGCGGATGATGCCCTGCTCAATGGCCGGCAGGATGGAATCGCTCTGGGCCTTGGACCAGCGGTGGCACTCATCCAGCAGCAGCAGGGTGGACCGGCCCGTCATGCGGCGATGCTCCTGAGCTTGCTTCAGCACCTCCCGGACATCCGCCACGCCGCTGGTGACGGCATTCAGCTTGACGAAGTCCGCGCTGGTGGTGGAGGCAATAATGGAGGCCAGGGTCGTTTTGCCACAGCCGGGCGGGCCATAGAAAATGGACGAGGTCAGGCGGTCGGCCTCAATGGCGCGGCGCAGCAGCCGTCCGGGGCCGACCAGGTGCTCCTGTCCCAGAAAGGTATCCAGGGAATCCGGGCGCATCCGGTCAGCCAGCGGCGCGTCGGATGGAAAAAGGGAATCCGTAAGCATGATCTCCTCCGGGTATGATTATTCGTCTTCCATATAGGCGCCCTTCATGGCGCTGACGGCGTGCCGGGTATAGCGTCCCAGCAAGCCGTGCCTGTACCGGGAGGCAAAGCCACTCCAGTGGGCGCGGCGCTCCTGCAGGGCGGTGTCGATGGCATCAGAGGACATCCGCTCTCCGTGAAGGCCGATGATCTCCAGCTTTCGTGCCGGTACATCGACGGAGATCAGGTCGCCCTCCTCCACCAGGGCAATGGGGCCGCCCACGGCAGCCTCCGGCGATACATGCCCGATGACAGGGCCGCGGGAAGCACCGGAGAAGCGGCCGTCGGTAATGAGCGCGACCGAGCGGGCCAGTGCCGGATCGGAGCAGATGGCCTCGCCGGTATAGAACATCTCCGGCATGCCGGAGCCCCGGGGGCCTTCGTAGCGGATGAAGATGGCATCGCCCGGGTGGACGCGACCGTGCAGCACAGCGTCGATGCACTCCTCCTCACTGTCGAAGGGGCGGGCGGTCAGTACGGTCTGCTGCATATCCTTGGGGCAGGCGGTATGCTTGATGACGCAGCCCTCCGGTGCCAGATTGCCATGCAGCACGGCGATGCTGCCGTCAGTCCCCTTGGGGTGATTGAAGGGTTTGATGATATCGCTCTGCCGGATGGTCAGCCCAAGCTCTCTTGCCTTGGCCTGAAGCAGAGCGTCGCAGTGCTCATAGAAGCCGCTGTGCTTCAGTTCGTCCAGGTTTTCGCCCAGGGTCTTGCCCGTTACAGTCAGCACATCCAGGTGCAGCATGGAGCGGATCTACTCCATCACGCGGGGCACGCCGCCGGCATAGTAGAAGTACTGGGCAGGCCAGTCTCCGGAAGGGCGGATGTTCAGCAGATAGTGCGCGCCGCGGTTCATGCGATCGAAGGTGTCCGCGTCGATGGTGAAACCGAACTCATGGGCGATGGCCGGGATGTGCATGGTGGCGTTGGTGGAGCCGGAAATGGCTGCGTGCACCATGATGGCGTTCTCAAAGCTCTTCATGGTCACGATGTCCCCGGCGGTGATGCCTTTGCGGACCAGTTCCGTCAGCTGGGCACCTGCGTCATAGGCGGCCTTCTTCAGTTCGGGCGCTGTGGCGGGCATCAGGGCTGTGCCGGGAAGCATCAGGCCCAGTGCCTCCGCCATGATCTGCATGGTGGACGCGGTCCCCATAAAGGAGCAGGCACCGCAGGAGGGGCAGGCATGCTGCTTGTAGTAGTCCAACTGGGCCTTCGGGATCTGGCCGCGCTTTTCCATGGCATCGAACTTGCCGATCTGCTCCAGGGTCAACAGCCCGTTGAGGGCGCAGGTGGGATCGTTCACGATATGGGAGGCGGGCAGGGGATGGGCCTCCATGACGCCGCCGGTGACCACGATGGCGCTCATGTCCTTCAGCCGACCGATGCTCATCAGCATGGCGGGAACGGATTTGTCGCAGCTGGCGATGAACACGCCGCCGTCATAGACCGTGGCGTTGGCCTGAGCTTCCACCAGATCGGTGATGGCATCCCGGTGTGCCAGGGAATAATTGATGCCGTCATGTCCCTGGGCGATGCCGTCGCACATATCGGTGGCAAAATAGCGGGCCGCTCGGCCGCCGTGCTCATTGACCGCACGGAAAGCCTCCTATACAAAGGCATTCAGATGCGCGGAACCGGGATGGCTGTCGCCGTAGGTGCTTTCGATCATGATCTGCGGTTTGTCCAGATCCGGTACGCTCCAGCCCATGCCCATCCGCAGGGGATCGGCCTCCGGGGCGAGCCTTCTGGTTTGTTGACTGCGATACATCACGAGTTGACCTCCCTGAAATGGATGGTGTTCTTTTCGCCGAAATGATTGTAAATTCCTGCCGGAACCCGGTCGGGAATCCTGCGAGTCTGAATGGGCTGGAGACATTTTTTGTTGCGAAAATATGAAGTGTATCTTTTTATTGTCATATTCATTCAGAGATTCGCGATGACGCCATTTTCAAACAGGAAAACCCGGTCAAACGTGATGGAAGTCGGACTGTCCGTGAAACAAAATCGGCAAAATGTTACACAGCTGTCATATAAAGGTCTTGATATTGAAAACAACTTTTTTTGAATCCGTATTTGACCTTTGCGAGGAAACGTGCTATCATTATCTATGGTATCACATGGTGAGTCAACCACAATATGTTGATTTGATCAAAGGAGCCTGATAGCAACCTATGAAGCTCGTTCTGGATATCATACGCGGCATGGTGATCGGCCTGGCCAACATCATACCGGGTGTGAGCGGCGGAACGATGATGGTGTCGATGGGCATCTATGATACGCTGATCGACTGTATCAACCATCTGTTCAGCCGCTTCAAACAGTCGGTGATGACGCTGTTGCCCTACCTCATCGGTATGCTGGCGGCCATCATCATCGGTGCCTTCGGACTGAAGGCCGCGTTCAAGAGCTTTCCGCTTCCGACCAATGCCCTGTTCATCGGCCTGATCCTCGGCAGCGTACCGATGATCCTGAAGCAGATGAAGGGGAGCAAGACCGGTGTGCCGGGAGGCATTGCCTTCATCCTGCTGTTCGCTCTGGTCGTGGTGCTGAAGGTGATCGAGGCGGAAAACGCGACCACGATCACCCTGTCCGTGGGCATGGTCATCAAGCTGTTCTTCCTGGGCTGCATGGCCAGCGCGACCATGGTGATCCCCGGCGTCAGCGGTTCCATGCTGCTGAAGACGCTGGGCTATTATGAGCCCATTGTGACGGAGGCCATTCCGGCATTGATCAAGGGCCTGACCTCCGGCGACTGGGCGGTGGTCGGGACCAATGTGGGCATCCTGCTTCCGTTCGGCATCGGTATCGTGGTCGGCATCTTCGCCATCGCGAAGCTGATCGCCGTACTGCTGGCAAAATGGAAGGGCGTGACCTACTGTGCCATTATGGGCATGGTGGTGGCGAGCCCGGTGGTCATCCTGATGGATACCAGCATTTATGCCGGCTGCAACGCGGTGCTGGTCATCGTTTCCGTGCTGTTCCTGGCCCTGGGCGTGTTCATTGCCCTGAAGCTGGGCGGCGATCCCAAGGAAGCGTGATTCATCCTCTGTCACTGAAGATGCGGTGAAGCATCTCTTGTTTGCAACAAAATGTTTAAATGGAGGGTACTTACTATGAAGAAGATCCTTTCTGTGGTCCTGTCTCTGGTTCTGGTCCTGGCTCTGGTTTCCACGGCCAGCGCTGCTACGACCCTGCGCAAGGGCAGCAAGGGCACGCTGGTCAAGAAGGTGCAGGAGTTGATGAATGCCGGCGGCTACGGTGATTTGACCGTGGACGGCGTGTATGGCACCGGTACCATTGCCGCCGTGAAGCGTTATCAGTCCGCCAACGGTCTGACTGCTGACGGCCTGTGCGGCACCAAGACCCTGAAGTCCCTGGGCCTGTACCCCGCCGAGAGCAACCCCACCGGCGACACCGATGATGACGACGATACCCGCGTGGTGCAGTACGGTTCCGTGGGTGCCACTGTGAAGGCCATCCAGAGCCAGCTGGCTTCCCTGGGCTATCCTGTGGGTAAGGCGGACGGTACCTACGGTGCCAAGACCCGCACCGCTGTCCGTTACTTCCAGCAGCGCAATAACCTGACGGTGGATGGCAAGGTCGGCCCCACCACCTATGCCGTGCTGATGAGCGGCAGCGCTGCTCCCTACAGCGCCACCAAGACCTCTACCTACACCAAGCTGTCCAAGAATTCCTCCGGTACCCTGGTGAAGAAGCTGCAGACCGCGCTGTACAATCAGGGCTACCTGACCTATGACCAGATCACCAGCTTCTACGGCACCGATACCGTGAACGCCGTGAAGGCCTTCCAGTCCGCTTCCGGTCTGACCGTGGACGGCATCGCCGGTTCCCTGACCCAGGCTGCCCTGTACGGTGATGACTACAACAACTGATGAAACGCATAACGCAAAACGGACGGCGATCATGCCGTCCGTTTTGTATTGCGTACAAATCAGAAGCCGAGGTTTTCATTGACAAGGATCACCGTGATGGAGTGGCCGCCGGTGGGATGCTCCAGCACGGAGGTGATGTTGCACATGGACTTTATGCAATGGGCGGCATCGCAGCGGTCGGTGAGGGCACAGCTGGTGGCGTAGTTCAGGCGGCGGGCGTTGGGCGGGCAAGCCTCGCGCTTGATGCGTGCAATGGCCTGGGGTACGCCGCCGTCCACCAGCTTGTTTTTGCCGCAGATGACATAGACACAGCCGGGGCCGTAGGCCAGTGCCGCGACCCGGTTGCCGGTGCCGTCGATGTTCACCAGCTGGCCATCCCTGGTGATGGCGTTGCTGGAGCACAGATACACATCCGCGTTATTGGCGGCATGCAGGGTTTCAGGACCGGGCTTGTACCAGTGCCAGTGGACGGTGTGGCCGCTGTCCCGCAGCGCATCGGCGATCCCCAGATCGCGGACGGTGACGCATCCGCCGACGCCGATAACGGCATTTTCGGGAATTTGGGACAGGATCCAGGCTTTGGCTTCCGCGCCGGTCTCAAAAACCCGGGTGCCGAAGCCGCGCTTGTCCAGGGCATCCCGGAAGGCAAGAAGCTGCTCCATGGTTGACTCCTCCAATCATCCTGCATATTTTGCAAGTACACAGGATTTTCCACAGGCAGGGCGTCGGTTCCTGCTTTTTTACGTGTCTTCCTTGTGAAATTTTCTGCAAGAGAAAGACGCTGCCCGAAGGCAGCGACATGGAATTCCCACAGGTTATTCTTCGGAGAAAACGAAGCGGCAGGACCGGCAGTTTTCTTCAGCGGCTCCGTCCCAACTGAAGGCGTTGTCCGCGGGAAGGAAGTAGCCATCCGGGATCAGATCCGCTTCATATTCCGTTTGAGTACCGTCCTCGTCGGTCACAACGCGCTTTTTCACACAGTCACTGTAGGTCAGCAGGCCGTCCTCGGACATTTCCGCCGTCATCGTCCACACATAATCCTCAAAGGCGGAATCGGCCCAGTGGATCTCAATGGCATAGGTATCGTTTTCCAGGGCTTCAACCTCGGCATGGGCGCGGCCGCTGGTCTCATCGTCATAGGTACCGTCAGGCAGGACGACGGGCTGGAAGGCCTTCGTCAGGTCCTTCATCTCGTCCACCATCATGCCGAAGGTTTCCGCGTCGACAGAGGCAGGATCATCGGCCATCAGCACATACTGACCGTTGATATCCATCCAGCGGGCAGCCTTCACATCATCCGTGATGACAGCAGCTTCGCCCTCGTTCTCCTGCCCATGGAAGGCGGTCGTTCCGTCCTCCAGATAGATGCCGGAGATATCCTGATCAAAGGACGGAGAACCGCGGAGCGTGAATGCCTGCCCGTTGACCGCGAAATCGACCTCGGCAATGAGCAGATCCTCCGTGGTGAGCAGCCGGTAAGCCCGGTCGGTGACACCCATCACGGCAGGAAGCTGCAGATTGAGATCGGTGGCTTCGTTCAGAGCCTCCAGGGAATCCATTTCAGTCCAGGGATTGCTCATGCCGACATAGATGCCCTTTTCCGTGGTATCCACAGCATAGATCGTCAGATCATCCGACACAACGATCTGCAGCAGCACGTCATCCGCCACCTCATCGCCGCCGCGGGTCCATACAAAGCGGATCTGGCTCATGCCGGGCTTCAGGGCATTCAGCTTGAAATAATGCGTACCGCCCGTGCCATCCAGCATATCCGGGTTCGGATCGGCCACATAGCCGCTCCCGGCCTCGTCGATCTCCACAGCGTCACCGCTGAGGACCTCCGCCGTCCATTCATAGCCGGTCGTGATGTTGGCATCGAAGGAAAGCGTGATCGTGCCCTGCGCAGGCTCGGCATAATATTCCGTGCCTTCAGCCAGATCAACAGAGTCATCCACACCGTCGGTCACAGCGGATTCCGCAGCCGCGCAGGAAACGATCAGCGTTGCGGCAGCCAGCAGGGAAAGCAATTTCTTCATCATGACATCCTCCTTTATGATGGGATTCACCTATATATACGAATCACTGAAGAAAAATCCTCCCTTCTTTCTCAAAAAATGATGCCTGCTGTTGCGGAACTTGTGCCTCGGCAAACAGGAAGCTATTGATCTAATCGAAATATAATGGTCCCGCGATCCAGAACACGATCTTTTGTCAGGTCGTGCCCTGTATCACGGGACCATTTTTGATGTTGTCCCAATACCCCGCCGCCAGGTTGTTGGGCCAGGACGGCGGGGGAGGGGATCACTCTTTTAGTTCAAAGTAGATATAATCTTTGCTCAGGCGGTTGTTATTCGCCAGTCCTTCGATTTTCTGGAAATCCTCCCAACTTCCGGGATAATAGACTGTCTTCAGGTAGCCACATCCGGATTTAGTACTATTATAGAACGCATACTCTCCAATAGCGGTCACACTCATCGGAATGTATGCCGTAGTCAAAGACAAGCAATAACAGAATGCATTTGCCCCAATGTATGTTACGCCCTCTTCAATCACTGCAGTCACGACATTTACTGAGTAACTGTTATCCGCCCAGGGACCTCCCTTGGAAGTATATTCCGACGTCATCTCGCCCTCGCCGCTGATGGTCAGCAAACCTTCCGCGTCCAGCGTCCAGGTCAGGTTGTCGCCACAGGTGCCGGAGGCGATGTAGCTCTTTACATAGTACACCCGCAGCACGTTCTGCGTCTCGTCCTCGGTCAGGGTGATGGCCTCCGCGCTGTCCAGCTTATAGCCGGTCTTCACCTTGTCCGTATAGGCAGAAATCTCCTCGCCCACACTGCCGCTACCGGTTTCGGTTGCGTCCGCGTCCAAGGTACCATCGTAGTAGTACTCGATGGTATAAGATACTGCGGCAGGGTCATAGTTGTACACAATGGTCACACCGCTGGGAATGGCATCCTCGCCCTTCTCAACGGCGTTCCACTGCTCCTCCGTGCCGCAGTAATACACGGTGGACAGGCTGCTGCACTCAGAGAACGCAAAACTGCCGATGCTCGTCACGCCCTCCGGAATCGTGATGCTCATCAGGTCGCTGCAGTATGCGAACGTCCATTCGTCAATGCTCGTCACACCCTCTGGAATCGTGATGCTCGTCAGGCTGCTGCAGTCATAGAACGCAAAAATAAAGATGAAACACACCCACTCCGGAATAGTGATCCTAGTCATGCAGATACCTGCATATAACTCAAAA